>JACCDY011022101.1_pt1 | contig 18030 bp, 13 predicted proteins | sample 7446391 | NCBI WGS metagenome assembly JACCDY01 (sample SAMN15323451, study PRJNA562643) | freshwater metagenome | isolation source: river surface water | place: USA:Blue River Watershed | collected 2017-08-18
GGTTACATTTTGACTACCTTCAACGTCCAACTTATAACTTGGAGTTGTCGTTCCAATTCCAACATTCGTGCCCTCTATACTCAGGCCACTATTTGTCCCGCCATTGTAGTTATATCTCAGTCTAACTGCCGTAGAACCGAAGTCGATACCAGCGGTGTCTATGCCGGCCAAAGTGCTTTGCCCATCCGCCAGGACGATATTCTTCTCATCGACTGTCAGCGTTGTGGAGTTAATGGTAGTCGTCGTACCTTGGACGGTTAGGTTGCCCTTGATCTCTACGGTGCCGGTATTGTCGCCAATAGCCGCTGGATCGATGACAAGATTGGCAGGTCCGCGTAGTTCTCCGGTCAGCGTTAGGTTTGCCCCGCCAAGGTTGCCTAATGTGGAGATATTCGCGGTCACCCCCGCCCTATCCACACTCGCATGGAGGTATTGCGCGTGGTCGTCATCAGCAAGACCACTAAGCAACCCATGATCAGAAACAATAGTCCCTGCCTCACCCGTCTCTGAAAGTTGTCTTAGATCCAGCACCCCAGCGATGTATGCGTTCGGGGTATTTGTATATCCACTTGAGGTGCGGAATATTACCTTCCATAATGGCCTAAACTCGACAATTGGAAAGTTGGTAAGGGTCAGATTCCCAAACCTAACTGCCTCCGCTTCGCCAATATTGGAGTATTGCGATTGGCCAAGTATAGCGATGATGGGGGCATTGATCTCATTGGTGGCCACTATCCAGCTCACGACATAGCGGTTGTCCGTGGCCGGCGTTGTGGACCACGTTGTCCCACTCAATGAGTTGTATTGGAGGGTGGTGGCGGATTGTTTACAAGCAAACTCAGTCGCAGCATCCTTCACCCATAGACCAGAAGCACCGTAGAGATAGAAGACGGGAATCTCCGCATTACCAGTGAGCACCTGGGTAAACGTACCTACAGTAGGCGAGGCGCTATGCGTAATATTTACCTCAAGATCTTCGTCGAAGAAGGTTCCATTACCAAGGTCAAATTTTGCGTCAGAGTCGAGACTTCCAGTGCCAGTTGTTGTGTAATTGGAAATGGAGAATCCCTCGGCGATTACGGCCCCTCGAGTTCTATGCAGATACTCATGAGTCTGCCAATCTAGCACAATACCGTGTCTTTCGTCCGCGACAAATGGGGCACTAGATGTGTTCTTATTCCAATACACATATGCCACTGGGGTGTCATAATTCCAATCGAAGTATGTAGTACGATATCTTAGCGTACCACTAGTATCAAAATAGATGTAATATAATCCAGTGGGAGGGTTTCCGTCTACAAGGGTAACACTCTGAGCGGCGGTATATATTCTCTTTATGCCTTTTGTCCAAACTTCAAATGAATTACCACCTGTTGGTGATATATTTGGTGATATAGTAAAAGTTTTTGTAGAGTTGTTAAAACTTATACTACTGGTGAACCTGGATGAGAATCCCGTCGGCTCCCCGGTTTCTTGAATAGCAAGGGCAGGAACGGCAGATGCTGCCTCGCCGTACTGAGAGTAGAGGAGGATCCAGCACTCTGTCCCGGTCGCCGGTGCCTCGGAGAATACGATCTTGTCGGAAGATACGTAGTAGGCCTCGCCCGGCTCTTGGAGAACGCCACCGAGACTGACAATCAATGACTCGGATAGAGTCGGGTAGGTAGGCACCCCACCATACCGTAAATCAAAAGTGGCAAGGGCCCCGTTGAACTGCGACTCGATCGAATCGAGCATTTTCTGGGTGCCTACAGCCGGATTACGCCCCAAGTACATGTTATTAACGCGCTATTATCTACATTGTCTTTAAACTTAAAAAGGCTGGGCGGGTGTCATCGAAGAGGCCAAATGGTCTTGATATGCCTGGATAATCTCTGGGGTCCAAATTGCCTCAGCAATTGCAACTACCCTAGGATCTTGGTTTGTTAGATCATCTCCAGGGGAGAGTACATGGCGGTGATATGTTGCGGCGATTTCTATACCATCTTTTAGTACTTGATTTCTTGTACGAACTTGAATCTGACCAAGGAGTAAAACCTCGATTTTATCTACTACAGATACTTCTTCTAATGTCATTGAGTTATTCTCCAAATAAGATTTTTAATGTAAAGAACTTATTATACAAAATAAGATCCAGAGAAATAGTTGTTATACATTTGCGGGTTTGAAGTCCATTGTAAAGTTCCATTTTCTCCAAGTAGAGTCGTTGGCACTCCTAATGAGATATATTCTATACTGGTTGATGCGTTAAGGACCCTTGCAAATACTTGCGTAGCTCCAGCTGGCCATACTGCATTTCCTCCATTATAAGTAAATGTTACTTGGCATAGTGGGCCACCGTGGTTACTGTCACTATTTGAGGCAAATGGAAGTCCTCCGACTCTTATATTCCCAGAGCCTCCACCTCCTCCCCAACCTCCCATATAGATCCTTCCCCAGAAATGAACTACTCTACCGATCTTTACATAATATCCAGATTGGACAGAATATGTTAAGGTAGGTAAAGTCCCTGTACTTTCCCACACCGGAGTCCAGGTTCCTTCTTCATAATCATTTAATACCTCACTGGTCATTCCAGCGGCATTAGAGTTTGCAGAGAAATCAATACCCTTTCCAGGCGCCATATACAATCCATTTGGACCAAAATAACCTACGTATAATCCTGTATTTGATCCGTCAGTTGCTGCGCCGGTATTAAAATAGATGTTGTTATTAGCAATAATATTTAAATTAGTGTCATTAACTACTTTGATGGTATTTCCAAATTGATCACAACCAATTCTGATTTGACCTAATAAAGCGCTATAACTACCAAGTGAGCCATATGAAATAGCACGTATAGATCCATTTATATCTAATTTATGCGTTGGATTTGTGGTTCCTATACCAACATTTCCTGCAGAATCAATGCGAAGTCTATTATTAAAAGAGACGAGATCAAAAATATCGAAATTTAATCCAGTACCTCCAGTAGCAACGTTGTTGCCTATTGCCCATCTTTCTCCAGAAATGCCCTTAAAGCGAAGTTGAACGTTATCGGAATTGGACTGAGCGCATTCAAGAAGTGCTGCGACAGCAGAGGTAGATGAGAATGCGTGCAATCTGTACTGCGGATTTGTAATGCCGATGCCGACATTTCCAGATGAAGTTATATTTAAAATATTTGTGCCACCAGCATAACTAACCCCCCACAATGTAGAATTTTGTGCGTATATTCCCCAATAGTCCCCACCGGAGAAATCACCATCGGACCCATCCAACCATAGCATTGCACCAGCATTATATTCTTGGAAGAGAAGACCAGAATTATTATCTTTAGCTTTAAGCGCTCCAATAATATCTAATTTATATCCTGGATTTATTGTTCCTATACCAACATTTCCACTTGTATCTACAGCAATTCTATCCGCAGTTGCAGTATCATCTCCGAGGACTAATTTGCCAGATTTTATGTTTATATCCCATTTTCTATCTTCATTTTCAAGTCTTATAACACTAGAATCGGCTTGTACTTTAGGTGAGTATATATGTAGTGGTTTTTGTGGAGTTACTCCAAGACCAAGACTACCATTCCATAGATAATACCATGTTGCTGCAATTCCGTCATTAGAGTATGCTCCAAGTTTGTATCCTCTATTGGCAGTACCTGAGCTTGGAGTATACGAAATCCAAGGAACCCAACCTGCCCCACCATACCCTCGTAAAATAAGATCCTCAGTATTATCAGTAAATTGTTTGCTTATATACGATGAGCTTGGTACAAATATGTTTCCACGAACATCTAATTTTTCTAGTGGGTTTGTGGTGCCAATTCCAATATTTCCACTTGAAGTTATACGAAGTCTCTCTCGTGTATAAGTTAAATCATTTGTAGCATCTTCATGAGTATAGAATCTTAAATCTGTTCCCCAGGTGCTGAGATAATTAGACCTCTGACCACTTATTCCGCTCCAATGACTTGTACCAGTTCCGAACCATATTCCGACAGAAGCATTTGTGTTTTGAGACTCAGTTATTTTGATTCCGGCCATAGTTTGGCCATAAATGGCATTCCCATTAACAATATCGAGAGCCGTTGTATGTACGTGTAGAGTATCCAGTATATTTGTGGTGCCTATTCCAACATTACCATTAGTACCAATTCTCATTTTCTCAGAACCATTAGTTCTGAGTATTTGAGGGTGATTGCTAGTTGTTCCAAATATAGCAAGTCCTCCATTATCTTGATACCACTGAGAAGTTACTGTGCCATCAGAGGATCTTATTTCATTAGCATTTCCAGTTCCATAAACTACTAATTTATAGTTGGGATTTGTGGTTCCTATGCCGACATGACCAGTTGTGCCAACTACAAAGGAGGATCCTTCTGCACTACCATATGGAGTTATGTGTAAAAATGAATTTGATGGAGTTATATTGTCATATACGTATCCAAGAGTTGAACCCCCATTTGTATTAGTAACTCCAAGCACTAAGGTGGTGTATTGTTTTGAATTAGTTGTATGAGTAGAATTAAATTTAGCAGTTGGATAAGCAGAAGTTACTACATCTAATTTTGTTGCCGGGTCTGTAGTGCCAATGCCGACATTACCAGTTGAAGTTATACGAAGTCTTTCTTGGGTGTTTACAACAACATTTAAATAACTAAGTCCGGCATTTAATGTTAATGTATTTCCCAAATAAGAAACAAATTGATCACTATAAACGCCACCCAATCGACTATAAATTGTGCCATTTACATCTAATTTTGCACCTGGGTTTGTAATACCTATACCAACTCTGTTCAAATCCTCATCGATGAACAGCGTCCCGCTATCGAAACTACCATCCCCGCCTGTCTGCGTAATCCCACCACCTTGGATGAAGAGACTACTTGATGTGTTAAGTGTTCCAGGGATGAAAGTGGTGTCGGAGTCGTAGCCAATATACGGTGCCATAGGAGGAAATTGATATAAAGATGGATTATGAAGTGATTTCTAACGCGTTGATAATGACATCGAGTGACGCAGCAGTGTCCGACGTCACGACAATCTTGTCCCCGGCACCCGCACTTGCCTTATACTCCAAGATAAGTTTCTGTCCTGCCATCACCTCGAGTGTGCTACCCGCAGGAATGGGAATGTCCTTGGCCAGATATACATCATCGGAAGGTGCCGCGGTGGTTCCGGTGGCTGGCCGGTCGATCTGCACATCGACATTAATCGGCGCGGCGGAAATGTTTGCTAACGAAATCCCGATGACAATCGCTGTCTTACCCGCTGCTCCTCCGAGCTCTACCTGATAGGCAGTAGTGGGTGTTAGTCCTATGCCACTTTTTGAAAATGCCTTAAATGTATTTGCCACTTATCTCTGTTCTCCTCAACCTAGCGCAATTGCCAAGGCAATCACGTCGTCGATTTTTGCATTGCCATCATTGATTTCATTGATGGCTGCCACGGTGTTTGTCTTAGTCGTAGTGGTGAGATCAGAGAGTACTCCCACATCCAATACTGTGCCTATATCACTTACTACGTCTTTCTGAGTAGTACCGGCACCTGCGCTCAGACCATGCCTAACATTAAATTTTTTGTTGTTTGCCATACGGGTTCACAGCTCCCCCGAGCATATAGAATCTATATGGCTTTAAACTAAAATAGAGGTACGAACTGCTTTTATCTCTACCGAACCGGCCACAAGCGGAAACTTCTGGAAGGTAAGTACAACCTCTAAATCCCCTCCATCAATGTATGCATCAAACTGCCCTAGTCTCTCATTGGCATATGTACTTACCATGCCATACTCTACAACAAATGCATCTATGCCATTATGGATGATAAGAATCTCCCCCACCTGGTACACTGGGGAATCAGTGCCATCGGCACTAACTCCTGCCACCTGGACAATGTACTTTGCTGATCTATACGACGTGCTAAATCTCTCGACGTCTAGTGGGGTGTAGGTCGGTGCAGGGACTGATGTTGTCTCGATGAATGTCTCGATTCCTGACCCGGTTGCTCCATCCGACCCAAACTTATACCCACCAAACTCAATATTATCTGCAAGACCGATGTCCCAGATTCCAGTGAGATTGTTATATGTTCTTTTGAAGGTCGTGGGAAGGAGGGAGTGGGCTGTAGCGATATCATTTGTTATCCCGGCCCATATATAGTTTTCTGGGAGGTTAGGGAGGGAGACAAATGTGCTTGGATGGTTGACCATGATGGCACCGTCAGTAGCATCTTCACGGATAAGAATGCCGATCTGCTGGGAGATATTGGTAACTGTATTTGGCTGAGAGAGACGTAGACCACCATTTTCCGCTACGTATACCACTCGGCCTACATTACTTGCGTTATTTGGCAGGCCACCATCTAGGTTTGTTGTATTGAACCCCTTAACCTCACCAAGAATCGTAATAGAGCCTCTAGAGCCCGGAGAGACAGTAGCCTGTGCTACGCCAATAGCCCTCATCTTTGTGTTATCAGAAGCTTTAGCTCTAGCCACTTTGGCAAGGCCAGTGGCAAAATCTTTCCCAACGTAATACACAGGGTCGCCTGGAAGGATATTATCCGATGTCTCTGCGCTCTTAACATCTATGGAAATAACTGATGTCTCAATTTGCTCCACGTCATTCCCAACTCTGGCAAAAACTCGTACATTACCGTTTGTAGGATTATGGAATACATCCCATGCCTTCTCACTGAGTTGATTAGATGCTAAGTTGATAATATCATTAACGCTCTTCAGGCCGAAGTTACCTGCTTGGATAACATTCCTATTCCTATCTACAATAATTTCGGGCGAGTAAGAGATATAAATGTTCCCTGTTGAACCTACATATGCCCCACCAGCTGTCTTTAGGCGGAATGTGTTTGCGGTTGCATCGGCTATAAAGTATTCTCCTGCAGCAACGGGGGATGGGGTAGTTCCGTTGCTGAGGGTGCTTTGGACGTAGATTCTTTCCCCATTGAAAAGACCATGAGAGTTGTAACCAAAGACAGTCTGAGTCGTCCCAGTGGCGCTATCCGTGGTGAACATATACCCCTCATGAGGTTTTAGGATAACGTCGTTGCCAATGGCCTCGATCTGTTCCGATGTGAGGAGAAACGACGTGCCATTTAACTCTACTCCATTGGCAAACTCATTGTCCTCGTTGATGATAAGTTTATCGCCGTCGGCCGTGGAGAATCCTGCTAAAGCAGTTTTATTATTGATTTTCAGTCTTATCTCATCCGTATGAATAAAATCATCTCCATCTTCGCCATCAAGGAACTGATCTAAATTCTGATCGGTTCGAGCATAAATTCTAGATGCCTCAATCCACTCATTTAGTCCAGCATTCCATACCTTGAGGATGTAGAAATCGGTCCCGCCGCTTGTGTCTATCCAGCATTCCCCGTTTGACAATTCAATGGGATACCCTTGGGATGCGGCGTAATAATTCGGAGGAGTAGGTCCAAAGTGAATCGGACCAATCTTCCTAATTCGTCTTGTGCCATTATCAGCAAGATCTTTAAAATACAGACCCGGCTCATTTGCGTTATAATTAATGGCTAACTCGCCATCATCAATATCAAAAAGCTCTGGGCGCTTTGAAATCACCGGGGAACGGCGATGATAAATCCGGTCTCTAAGATCTGCCATAATCAGTATACTAATGCGTCAATAATATAGTTCTTATCATCTCCTTGGACTACATTATCGATAACTTCCGTAACATAGTCTTCCATAAAGCCTTTATTGACTGCGTCCAAAACATGAATCGGATCTGCTACACCTGCAATTCTCCTTTCACTCACGTCAAGAGCGGGACGCCAAGACTCAATATTTTGTCCTAAGAATAGGTTACCATAGAACTCAATCTGCCCAGAGGTTCTAATCCGACCAATAGAGTTGGATTCGTCATCGATCCATTGCTGGACTACATCCACATTAGGAGATGAAGAGGCAATCAGGGTCAACGGAATAGCCTGATTGGTTAATGGGTTGATTGTATTTTGGAGAAGGGATGTAGGAGCTTTATTGATAAAATCATCAGGGTCTGTAGTTACTTCGGCAATAAGTTCATCTATTTCATATTTGGTATATAATACAGACTTTCCATAATAATTAGTTTGGATATCACCTAATAGAGTCTGAGATAGTGAAAGAAGTTGCTGAGATAACTCTGCATCAGTAACCATTCCCGCGGTAGAAGAGCTAATTTGCCCTTCAAGAGTTTGAAGAAGTGAATCTACTGTATCTTTATCATACACACTACCTATATTAGCCTTAGTTTTTAAGACCTTATTAACTTCCGCTTTTGTATAAAAATCGCGAAGATTTATATTATCAGTAGTGGATTGGGGTTTGGAATAGACGTTAGGTTGGGTGGAGAATGTTTGCGTTGATTGCGTTACATCAGGAGATGTAGGAAGAACTTTTTGAACTCCACCTGTTCCACAACTTCCCCCTCCTCCGCCGAATACATTTGCCATTATGTCTTATTCCTCCATTGGTTGGGTAAGAGCGTCGATTTGTTCTTGTGTTAAAATTGCCGGAGCAGGACGAATTTCAGCCCTTGTGTTAAGATCCGGCGTCGTTGGTTTTAATCTATATGGAACAGGGACCTCTACGTAGTGCCCAAGTGACCCAATCTGAACCACATCGTAGCCAAGAGTTGGCTCTTTAAGTCTTTGATACTCAAGGCATCTATTTGCTTTAGTATTTACGCAATAAATTTTTTGCCAATAAGGCCCTGGTTTGAAGTTAACATACTCAGCATATACTGCTTCAGTAGCCGGCACGTTTTGGATGGCGATCCAAATACACACTGTATCACCACATTCTGCTTCTATTCTAACAATGTCCCCTCGCTTATAGAAAAATTCCCTCCTTACCCGAGCATCTTTCCACACATCTGAACTGGAATCTTTCATGCATTTTTCAAAATCTTCCAAAGTTCCACCTTGGGATTGACAATTTTGCAATGCTAATTCATATGTTCCCTCAGACCATGTGCTATCTATCTCTTCCCACTCATCATAGAAATATTCCAAGGCGTACTCAGCATACCTCTCACGAAGTTCTTCTGGAGTTGGTAGGCCAACTGGGATTGTTGTTTTTATACTACAAATTTTATCCCATTTTGCATAATCAAATGGGCCAGAGATGGAAAGTATATTTTGATTTGCTTCATATAATCCTAACTCGTACCCATTATCTTCTATGAGCAGGACCCTTGCACCCTCAGTATATGCAGTAATTCTTCTATATGTACTTACCGCCCACTTATCGTCTGTAAGTTCAAAAAATAAATCTGGAGTGAGGGAAGAGATTTCCCAAGGAAACTCAATCTCCCCCCACGTTTTATATAGTCCCTTTTGGGTAGAATATATCTGATATTCTTCAAAAAGTTCTTGAATAGTTTTCCCGCAAGTATTTAAATCTGTACGGGCACAAGATTTATCGACAACGCTCCCTTCCACCCCACCACCGGGTATCCCTTCAACCGCGTTAATCTGCTCTTGAGAGGGTTGCTCAAAACACCCTCTAAAATAGAGGTTGGAGAGAGACATACTTCAACCTCCTCTAGTAAGAATCAGTTGTAGGTAAATGTGTCCATCACGAACGTGAGTTCGATGGTTGCTGGGTTGGATGAAGTACGATCAGCAGCGCCGAAGTTGAGACTTGTCATCTGGGCATCAGGGATTGTGATCGTACGTTGGCCAAGAGGCTGAGGATCTTCACCACAGGTTACTGGAGTAATGGTGAGGGTTACAAACTCACAACCATAGGCCTTCCAGAAGTCGACGATATCAGCATGCTTCTCAGGATCGAATGGAACTGAGAGGGTTACTTCTGAGAGGGTACGGGGACCACGGAGATTGAAGATACGACCTCTGACTCCGTCTGCGTATTGAGATGTTCCGGCAGTGTCTCTAATGCCACTAAAGTTTGTGAAATAATGGGCAAAAGGAGAAGCCTGAATCCAAAATTGTGATTGTGCTACGGGCTTATAATTTAGCATGGTGGGATAACTAAACGTTATATCTAATGTATATTTAAACTAAGCCATACTACATAAAATATGGTGCAAAATACTTCCAATACCCAGCCTTCTGGCAATCCACCACTACACACTCTTTATATACAACTTTACGATCTAGTCTGTAAATCTTACAATATAGGTCAATAAGTTTTTCAACATCACATTCAGATACCATATCGACTCTAATCTGACCTTCAATAGGCCCAAGTTCCATCTCAAATGAACTACTCATTATCGAGTCTTCTACTGAGATATAAGGAGCTTTTTTGATCTCTTCGATAAGTCTTCGTGCGGCATGAGCAATCTCTCCTGGCGAGGTATACTCATCGATGTGGTATCTGGAGTTAGATGCGTCTGCCTCTGAGTCACCAGTAGAAATAATTCTCTGGAATCCAACATCATCAAGACCACCATCAAATTTAGCGGCAATGATCTTAGCAACCTTATCTTTCTGACTCTCATCCTCAAGATCGCCTTCCTCATCGAATTCAGAGAAATCAAATAACTCAAGATGGGCATTAGGATCGGCTCCGAAGGCTCCCATAGAACCATTTTTCACATCTTCTGGATTCTTGTCCTCAGACATCGGTGCTTGACCACCACCCTCTGGAGGTGCTCCGCCGGGCGGCATTCCACCTGGGGCACCACCCATCATCGGGTTCATTTCCATCTTGGCCAAGGAGGGGATCTCGAGTTTATCTCTCATCCAGTCAATGTCTTTGACCTCGTATCCTATAGCCTGGAGTTGGGTGAGCATTTGAACAATCTTGACTGGATCTTCACGTTGCTCTAGATCATCAAAGTTTCTACGAAGTCTAGGTACAGGCGCCCCTGGATAATTAAGTTCAACAATCCATCGTATAAGAGTAGCATTGAGCGTCTCATCAAGTTCTTCTGAGAACGCTTTAGCTTTACGCATACGTACCGAGTCTGAGATTTGATCTCGGGCATAAGAACCGACATTTCCTGTCTCTTGGCCAACAGTATTCTCTCCATTAATTACAAAGCTAATCTGCTGATCAACATACTCGATGAGCTTTTCATACACTTCAGAACGACCTTGACTCTCAAGCCAACTAATATCCATCTCATCGGGGATTACAATGGCTGTCTCTTGGCCAAGACGTTGGAGAGCAGTAAAGAGTGAATTTACCTCATCTTCTGGGGTGCCAAGGCTAAATTTACCAACTGCTGTGGGTGTTGTGTGCTTATCAGCATATTGTAACCAGAAGGACATTAAAGTCCGTCTGAATTCCACAAGGCTATAGAGTTGGCGACCAAGTCCTGTGCCATATGGATCCATGAAGTTGCTATAGCACCAATGCCTATGGATGACCATGGAGCGGAGGGGTAAAGCAATACCCTCTACCGAACTCTCTACAGTGAGAAGGCGTGGGGATATAGTACCATCTTCATTGAGTACAAAAAGGAATCTCCTTGGGTCTCGGATTTTAATTTCAGAAGGAACGATGTAGTTTCCCTGTCTCATCCAGCAGATCTCACCGATACTGATTCCTAGGATCAGTGATTCACACATTCCTCGGATAAAAGTATCAAATGCTGAGTTAGATGTAACTAGCATCTCCTTGCCATAGGCCTGACGAGTATTTGTCCCCATACGATAGAGCACTTGGCGGACAAATTCTGCAACTTCCTCATCTCTGTCAGATGGACTTGCAGGATCTACCTCCCACTTCCTCTGAACAATCTCTCCTGTTAATTTTTCCCACGCAGAAATAATTTGGCTGTCATTAAACAGCCGCATGTATTTCTCGATTGCTCGAGGCCCGCCACCACCTTCCTCAATAAGGATATCATCACGACGAGGAAGGATTGTGCCACCTGTGATGTATCCATTACCCGCAAAGGCATAAGGATCGGCCTTATACCCCGCAAGGCCGCCCTGACCCACACCGAGACTAAAGTATCTGTCATAATACCCGGTCTTTGGTTTTGTTATCGAAGGGCGATCGTCTGCCATTCTATTACCTACTCTAAGGATTTATTATCTTTTTTATCTTTAAACTTAGACTGATCGATATAGACTACGTCAAGATCGAGAATAATATCGCGGAGTTCATCGGCAGTGATTTCTCCCTTCTCATATCTTTCAATGGCCTCTTCGGCTCCTTCGACAATTACATTTTGCCCTAGGGTAAGGATATTTACTCCTTTTTCCATTGTTTTTGCTCCTCGCGAGTTTGATTAGTGATGTCGTAAAGTTGTTGTTGCCACTTTTCTTCAAAGGTGGCGATATGGAGATGCCATTTTTTAGGCCATTCTCCGATTGAGTAGCGGTGTTCTAACTCCTCAGGGAGTCTAGTAGTGAAAACCTTTCTTAGAGCAGCCACCCCAGCGGCTACAAAGTTCTTACGATTTTTCGTATAGTATTTTTCCAAGATTTCCAAAGGGACATAGGGGAAAACTTTTTCAAATTCAGAGAATAACGGCGAGTTTTTAATATCAAGTTTATTCTCTTCGGTAGCTTTTTCCGATACATAGATATAAGCATCGTCGAGTATATGGCCAATTAGAGTGATGTTAAAAGGACATTGTTCATAGTCATTAATCTCTTTCCAAAAAATTTTAAGAGATTCATATGCTGCAACAATACTATGCTTACTGAATTTAGAAAATCGTCCTTCTAGATCTTTCTTGAGAGCATCGATATAGTAAATATCTGGAGCATCAGGCCATTTATGGGCCCTATGGGCACATCCAGAAGCCCATAAAAATGCCAGAAGAAGCATTTTAATTCGCCCTTCTTTTAGGTCTTTTAATGGAAGGATGTTGTTATCTTGGATATGGGAGTACCAGTTCTCGAACAACCTCAAAGAACGCTCATTGGCCCCTTCCCACACCTTTGTTTTAGATATTAGCCCTAGATGTTTTTCATTACATGTTCCATAAGAACTAATAATATTAAATTTTTTATCTTCTTCGGAGAATTCTGGATCGGACTTAAATGTGGTTTGTTTACGGGGAGTTGAGGATGATTGCCTTAGTTCCTCAAGTTGTAACTCGTGACTAAATGTGGCTTCTGTCTTCCACTTATCATACTCAAGAATCCTCTCAAGGATGATCTCACTTGAGAGCAATGGAGATCCCTGTTCGGTTTTCAATTCTGTGGCAATACTAAGCAGCTGTTGCAGTTCCAAGTTTGCGCAAAGATACGTCGATATACCCAATTATATCACGGTAGGATGTAGTGTCAACAACTTTCTTAAAAACCTTTGGAGATATACGCCTTAAATCCATTCCTTCGGTCAGAATGTAGTTAATTCGCTCATATACAGACACGCCTGGTTCTTCATACAAGAAGACTATAGGACCCTCATCTCCATCCATTCCTTCAATAACACTCAATGCTTTAAAAAGTTCTGATAGTATCCCACAGTCATATCCGCAAAGTACAATAAAATCAGAAGACTTTATCGATGGGTCAGTAAGTCCTTGACGAGTTTTAAAATCCACCCCATCTTTTTCTGTGAGCATTTGCTCAAGATGCACTGCCATCTTATTCATGTCGGACATCTCATCGACATTTTTACCCTTAAGAAGGAGCACAGAAACTTTTGATTGCATCGGATCTATTTAAGTCTCAAAGCTTTAAACTCAAAGTTTAAAGTTTAGAAAAGTATGTGTAGCAGATGAGTTCTCCTTTCATAGAGTTACTAAAACCGAGAATTCCACTAATCATCTCTCAAGGATTTTCCTTGTATGAGAGAGAATTTGGTGCGTTTAATACAGATAAACAACGAAAGGAGTTATCAGCCCTAATCAACCAACTCCTGCCTTTGATTATTGATCGGATTGAGAATGGAGATCCGGTACTACTAGAGCCATTAAAATCTATAATTCTTGAGGGACTGTTTGTAGTAGGGATAGGCCAACCTTACCCAGTTGAGTTGTTTGACTCGATTATTTCAGTAGTTGAGTCATATGTAAATGAAGTACCCGGGGTATACATTGAGTTTTTACGTACCATTAAAGAATATGGTCAACTTATCAAAACTAATGTATCTGATATAAATTTTTTCTCATCTTCGTCTGTATTTGATATTTTACAAACACCTCAAGAATACCAGTACTCAGAGGATCAGTTTATTTTCTCACCTAAAGAGATCAATAGAGATAGTAGAAAAATTTACACTTTATTTCCTAAAGAACGATATTGGGAGGTATTTAAAGAACTTTCTGATGCTACTTCATACTCGCCCCTAGGATATAATAGGGTAGCTGGAAAAATTGGTAAATCACAATATAGAATTAATATTACCTATAATGATTTGATCATTTATAATGGTTCGTTGTATAAGTTAAATTCAAATGTAACTTCTCCTAATCGTGAGATTTTTGAAGAAGAACAATGGACAAAATATACTTCTAAAAGACTTAATTCATTAGCTACTTTCAAAGAAATCTACGACAAAAATATCCAGCAGTATTATGCAGGATTTTTAGATAATGGATTTGATATCAATGCTATCTCGTCAGACTCAAAGATTGTTGAATATTCAGATCCAGTATCAGTAAATGAGGATCTTCTTACTACGACTTTTGGTGGTGAGGGAAAAACTTTATTTAGCACGATCAAACGAATGAAGCTTCTCACCGATTATTTTGGTGGGTATGAAGGTTCAGTGCTTGGTGGTGTGGAATATATTACTAAATATTCAGAGTTTCTTCTTGCTTGCGCTTACGGACGTAATAAGAGTAACGCATTTGAAATAATCAATAATCAAACTTCATTTGGAAGATTTGATGTTCTTTTCTTATCAAAAATTACAACAAATAGAATCCCTGGACTTAATTTCTTAAAAGGATTTTTAAAGTTAAAAACTTTTGTTCATGGACAACAGATCCCAGAAGGGATCAATATCGCTCAAAAAACAATTACATATAACCCCATATTTGTCCAATTTAGGAACGGAGTAGCAGATCGTTATACGCCAAAATCTAAAAAAGATAGTTATACTATAAATCCTAGCATAGATCTTCTACTCGCAGGTTTAGAAACTCTATATAACAGATGTCTATACTTAGGTGACTTAACTCAATCTATTTTAAATTCATTAGATTCAAGAGGTCAATTAAATGGGTATGAAGGTCTGGGTTCTATTGAGCCTCAACTAAAAGAAATTCAAAGAATATTTCCTCCTAGTCCGTTTTTAAATGACTTGCCCTCTGGTGTCGGTCCTGGGTTCTCTGGAAATATTAGATATCTGATAGACTCCTATGTAAGACTCTCAAATACTTTTATATTTACTCAATTGCCAGGTAAGTCACTGGAGTTTATCTTAAATGTATCAAATGTTATTAATGAACAAGTAAAAACAATTGTAGATACACTTAAAAAGTTAAGTATTTCCTCCTTCTCTTATATACCAAATATTGGGACAAAATCATTCCAGTCCCAAAATACTGCAATAATCTCATTCTTAAGATCATTAGGTTTTAAGGATTCAGAGATTAACGGTTTATTAAATGCTAATAGTTTTTCCGAACTAATTACATCTTTTTCTCCACTTTCAGACTCCAATGACCTTAAATCTTTCTTCAAAGGATTTGAGTTGTCGCAATTAATATATGAGATTGGAGGAGAAGATGGTATTAACGCGTATCTTTCATTCTTATATTCTACATCAGACATAGACGGGTTACTAAATATTCTTGCGATTGCACAAAAAGACAAATCAAAAGCAACTTATATCCAAATAAATCAATATCCAAAATTAGTTGGATTATTGATCGGATTGACATATGCCGTCGATCCAAATCAACTTATTAAGTTTACAAAGTTACTTGGGCAGAATAATCTCACTCTCCTTGAATCAATTACGTATCTGTTTCAATCAGGTCAAGAGAATATTATAAAGTCAAGAGATAATATCGAACTTCTGCAACCAATTATAGACCAAGTAATACAAGGTAATTATTCAGATCCATTCTTGACCCCCGACTTAAATTATCCTCAGGCGAACAAAGTAGTTCCTATTGCCTTAAAACAATGGACAAAAGAACTTGGAGATAATCTGGGTAATATTCAATCTGTAGAGACGATTAGACATCTCTACGATAAATCTATAGGCCTGACAGGTAAAGAACTAGTTTCTATTTTAGGTGCAACATCTCCAACAACTTCTTTAGGACAGATGTTAGATGGGTTTAATGGGGGTAATTTCACAAAGTTTATTCAGTATGCTAATATAACTGGGTTAGGAATAAAATTAGGATTTTATAAAAACTCATCACAACTAAATAATTTTAAGTTAAATTCAAGTACGTCTTCTATAGGTATCCTTTCACTCATAGATGGATTAGAAAGCATTATTGAAGTAACAGATATCATTAATATCATTTTCGAATCTAATCTTGATTACACATATACATCTGAAGGTAATGATAAATTAGAAACATTATTTAATGCTCAGAATAAAACATATGAGTCATTGAGTAATATTGTTTCTCAATTATTATCCTCTTCTGACGAGGAAAATATTATCTCTATCAAGAGTTTTGCTGGGAATGCTCCAATTCTTGAATCTCCTGGTATTGGTAACTCTAGAATACCTAATCGTATCCCAGTAACAAACTCAATAACCCCAGAACAATATCGGGTTTTATTTTCTCAGAATCCTCAGATAAATGTATTATCACAGATCCCCCAAGCAATTACTTCTAATCTAGTTAATAACTTTATTAAATTTGCAGAGGAGAATAAATTAATTAATCTAATTAATCAAACTGATGAATCATCTTTCATCACAAGAAATTCATCTAGAGATATTTCTTGGAAACCTGCGACTTCCTACGAGACTCCTCCAAAAGACCTAATAGTTTCACCCATAGAGTACAAGGTTCCAGGTATATATGCAGATGAGGAACTAACTTCCCCTATACAATCTAATGTGCTGGGGGTATCATATATCCAAAAGCCTTCCAATCAATTTCCCGTCCCCGCTGAGTTATTTTCCGCGTTTGATCCAATAGCCTCTTGTCGAAGATTTGGTGGAGAAGACTGCGAAGCATTATATGCAAACTCAGATGAAAGATGCGTTAATCAAATAAATAAGTCTCTGTTCCCAGAAGAATACAAAACTGTTCCTGGATTGTCTCCACAAACAATCTCAATAGATCGTCCATTGGGATCTTTCTTAGAATTTAAGCCATCTAAGGCTTTTGTTTCTACTTCAGAATATAACACTCCACCGGCGTATGTTTCATTACTTGGTGCGGATATAGAAGGGTTTGGAAATAGAGGTGAACCTATCTCTTCTAATATTGGTGGATTACCATTGGTATTTAATTCTGGAGGAGGAGAAGTTAGTGAGTATAATAACACAGAGTTTGGAATTATTGAGGGTATAAAAGCAAAACTTGAAAAGAACGCAGAATTTAACTGTGCTACATTCGATTCGCCATTTGAGTATCAAATCTGTATGAATATTATTAAATGTAAGAAGTTTTCTATACCATTTGAAGGTAATTATTTCCTAGGTTTTTGTCCTAAAACCTTAGCTGGAGGCAGACTGAAATGAAAAAATTTCATTCATTCTTTAAAGTTTCTTCAAAGGACGTAAAAACATTATCGTTCGGACTTAAATCGCCTGGGAACTTTAATTATTTTGAGATGCCAGATCCCTCTGGTTCTTATGTAAATAACTCAGCAAAACTTTACAAGCAAATGAACGACTCCTTTTTGCTTGAGGTTAATATAGATGACAGATATGATGGTCCGTTAAAAGAACTCAAATTAACAAACCAAGATATTTTAACTTGGGAGGATCACTGGATAGATACAAAAACAAACACCATTATAGATCCCAAAATTGAAAGAGTAAATCTCCAAAAGAATACATTAGTCCACGCAAATTTTAATTTGACGCGGAATATGTTGAAGTATGTAAATCTTGAAGGTAATAGAAACATGAGAGGAGTATTTATTACAGATGCTCCAAATCTAGAAGTTTTAAATATTTCAAATTGTCAAGCTCTTGATATTATTAATCTTGGTAATA
>JACCDY011135061.1_pt1 | contig 18020 bp, 11 predicted proteins | sample 7446391 | NCBI WGS metagenome assembly JACCDY01 (sample SAMN15323451, study PRJNA562643) | freshwater metagenome | isolation source: river surface water | place: USA:Blue River Watershed | collected 2017-08-18
GAAATTGATGGACTTGGCGTCATCGTCATTGTGATTGATTGACTGGCGCTATTAGATGGTGAAGGAGTAATCGAGGACGTCAATGAAATTGATGGACTGCTTGTAACTGTTACTGAGGTCGATTGACTGGCGCTATTAGACGGTGTTGGAGTAATCGAGGACGTCCATGAAATTGATGGACTTGGCGTCATCGTCATTGTGATTGATTGACTGGCGCTATTAGATGGTGAAGGAGTAATCGAGGACGTCAATGAAATTGATGGACTGCGTGTAATAGTCATTGTGATCGATTGAGAAGCGCTATTAGACGGTGAACCAGTAATCGAGGGACTGATCGAGAGACTCGACGAAATTGATGGACTTCTTGTAACTGTTATTGAGGCCGATTGAGAAGCGCTATTAGAAGGTGAACCAGTAATCGAGGGACTGCGTGTAATTGATGGACTTCCTGTAACTGTTCCAGAGACTGATTGAGAGGGGCTGATCGAGAGACTCGACGAAATCGATGGACTGCTTGTAACAGTCATTGTCATCGATTGACTGGCGCTATTAGATGGTGAGTGAGTAATTGATGGACTGCGTGTAATTGTTCCTGAGACTGATTGAGAAGCGCTATTAGACGGTGAGGGAGTAATTGAGGACGTCAATGAAATTGATGGACTACTTGTAACAGTCATTGAGGCTGTGTGAGAACGGCTAATAGATGGTGAAGTAGTAATTGAGACTGATTGACTGGGACTATTAGACGTGGTGGGGCTTATAGAAGGATCAAAGAAAGAATCATCAAAAGGATCATAACTCGGTTCTTCATTTTCATAGCTTGGTTCTTCTTCATATTCTTCTTCATAACTTGGATCAGGAGTTAAACTTGGCGAAGTAGATGTACTTGAAGATGATGAAGAAGATGTTGTTGGTGAAATAGACCGTGATCCGGTTATGGAAGGCGTTACTGATGGACTTGGAAGAGATCCATATATTTCAAGAAGATAAGTTGTTTGATCACAATCACATCCACCATTAGGATCTTGTCGAAGTTCAATTGAGCTGAGACTTGAAGATCTTGTAAATGTACGACTTGCACTAATTGTTCCAACAGAATCAATATCTTGATATAAAACCTGTCCATCTGCTAATAGTTGTATTTTGACTCCATCACCACAAGAATGAGGATGGCTAACATCATAACGAATTTTATAATAGGAAAATTGAGACGATTGTCCTGTATTAGCTGTCCATTGTAAACTCGGCATACAATAACCATAACCGGCTGTGCCACATGAAAATCCCGCATTAGGATGCATATAATTTTTCCCTAATCTGCACCAACTACCTCCATATAAAAAAATATTAGAACCCACACTAAAATCTGTATTTCTATATAAAATACGGGAAGCGGCAGAAGGACTCAAATAATATCCATATGTCCAACCATTAAAATCTTGACGATTAGCGAAGTCATTAGATGCAGATGCAAGTAATGTAAATGCAGGACTCGGTGCAGGTGTACCCGATGGTGTACGTGAAGCGGAAGGTGTCATAGATGGTGTTAATGAACTTGAAGCACTAATAGATACTGTTGGCGTTAGACTAATTGTTGTTGTCGCTGTTGGTGTATTACTAATTGTTAGAGACGCGGTTGGGCTTAAAGAAGGAGTTTTTGAAGCCGTTGGAGTTCCTGTGGGAGTTGGACTTGGAGGGATAATAAATTCTGCGCTCACTGCAATACCTTGACCAACAATAGAGTAATCTGTAGTCCATTGCACATATGCAAATGGCCCACTTGTAATAACTTTTGCAGGGATTGTATTTCCACTGCCACGAAAGATTCGCATTGCAGCCGAAGTACGTCCGTCATATATTTCGAAGAAATCACAACATGATTCTGTATTAAATTCACTAAATGTAAAAGAGATTACAAGATCTGCTGGCGCAGATAATGTATATGAACAGAACATATTGTCCACATAATTCGTGCCAGCGGCATTTGTACGAATAAGTGCACGATTATTTCTAATTGTCGTACCAGAATCAATGGCACAAATATAAGTATCGACAGTATAAAACGGAGTACGCGATAAACTTGAGGAATAAGAAACAGTTGGTGTAATAGTAGGCGTGACACTTATGGACCTCATTGATGTAGTAGTTGTTGATGATGATGTTGGTGATGAAGTAGAAGTTACAGTTAGGGAAACGGTTCTTGATAGACTCATAGAACTGGTAACTGATTGTGTTGCTGAAGGTGAAGGACTTGCAGTAATTGACATGGTATATGATCCTGATGGTGTACCACTTGCAGTATTTGAAGAAGAGATGGAAAGACTTGGACTTGTTGTTAGAGTAACAGAAGATGATGGTGACAATGTTCGTGTAACTGTATTTGAACGTGAACTACTTGAAGAAAGCGAAGGCGAAGAAGAAGTTGTCGAAGTACGTGTCGAAGTTATGGATTCAGAAGAAGATACCGATGGTGATGATGATAAAGTCTGAGTGGTCGACGGTGTCGTGGAAGGACTTGGACTTGGACTTGGAATATATGCACAACATGCCTGTAAAGGTAATGTACATGCTTTATCATCGAGTAATCCATTGATAACAGCAACACAATCTTCACTGTTAAAACGATTATTAGGCTGTCCCGATGCCCACCAAATAGTTCCAGAATTTTTAATGTATGTTGAATCAGCTCCATCACTAAATGTCCAACAACATGATTTATTAGTAGTTGCTTCATGATCTAAATCATTTAGACCAGTCCAAAATTGCGTTGTGAATTCTCCTTGTCCAGCACATGAATTCCCAATAACAATTTGTGCCTCAGCCTCATTTATAAATGAAGCAAGCTGTGCATCTGGTCTCATAGTTCGACAATCGTCTTGAGCATACCCCCAATCTTCCGATTGTATATCCGTTAATGAATAACATTTACCTCCCGCTCCAGTCCAACCAGTTGGACAAGTTTGACTTTTAACATGTCCAAGTAATAGTGCAAATATAATGCTCAATATGTACATTATATTATCTATTTGCTGCACTTTTTCTTAAAAAAGTGTTATTTAATGGTTAGCTGCCCTAAAGGCCAGCACCGAATTCGCTCGGAAATAATCCTCGCTCATTGTGGCTCGGTTTTTATAAACCTGCACCGAATTCGCTCGGAAATAATCCTCGCTCATTGTGGCTCGGTTTTTATAAACCTGCACCGAATCCGCCGACATTTAGGGGAGCGAGATAAGGACGGATTGTAGAATTAGGGACATCTTCTGCCTTACATTTAACCACAGCCGGGGGGCATTCCTGACGTGCACAAGGAGCACAAGGAGGGCATTGTGTCGGTGGTGGACATTTGACTTCAGGGCAACGAGGACGGGGGCAAGGAGGACATTCGCCGGTGGGCTTCTTGCATTTACTGCAATCCAAAATTATCGGTCCCTGTTTAGGAATGCTGCTCTTCAGCACGTATTTACTTAGATCAGGCACAGGAGGACATTCAGTCTTCAACATATAATTACTTAGATCAGGGCATTGAGGGCAAGGGGGGATACTGCTCTTCAATACATATTTGCTTAGATCTGGTTCTCTGCAAGGAGGACACATAGGACGGGGTTGCCCACATGAGCAAGGGCAAGCACGATTACAATTACCACATGTAGCCGCACCTGCATAATCCTGGAAACCTGATGTCTTGTTTACTACAGTTTTATAAACCATTATACCAAAAACAAGACCCAATATAAAAGTCAAAATCAGGTATGCTGCTTCCATTCTATTTATTATTATTATACTATATTACTTATATAGCGGCTTCACCAGCAGCAGAATTCCAACCAGGCCAATTTAATGGTGGACATCCACACGCTTCATCAGTTCCAGTGTAATAATTCGATTGTAAACGATTACAAATCATTCGAGCATATCCACGCCAACTAAATGTCGGACTCACTTGCGCACCTTCAGCTAAGCAGCCGAAGTCCTTAGGATCCATACCCATTTTACGGACATTTTCACATATAGTCTTTGCCCTTGTCTTCCAGTCAAAGCCGGAAGCGGTTGTTGGTTTTCTAAATCCATCGCGTGGATCATATGCATAAGGATCTGATACATCACCGCCAAAGGCGTTTTGACTTGCATTTCCCTGCAAGCCTAAACCTGAAGCAGCTGTTGCTGGCATTAATTGATTTGATGCTGAAGTCGATAACATTTCATCATCAGATGCAAAACCATTGCCAGATGTTCCCTGCATTGAATTATAAGCCTTCTGTGCATCTTGTTTTGTCACTAATGGTCCGAAGAAGTTGGCAAATATATTACCGCCACCACCAGCACGGGCTTCATTTTCACTGGTGTACTTCAGCTTTGCCCCCAACTTCAGCTCAACACTTGTACCTTTCATGAAGTCAGCAACATATTTATCTGCAAGTCCACGAATCATTGCTTGACTTTCAGCATCTTGTGCTCCAGGTGGTAATAGATTTGCGACTTCAGGTGGCAATGACTGTGTAGTAATGTTTCCAATTGGTTGTTCAGTATCACCAATTGAATTAAATACCATAGTCAATTCATCCTTCATAACAGGAATCTCTATTTCAAGGAGCTGACCACTTTCAACACGTTGTATAATTTCATTCAAATCTTCAATCATATTAGCAATTGCACTTATACGAGCATTAATTATAGGATCAAGTGATCCACCACCAGCTAGTCTGGCACGTTCAGCCATCATACGATTACGAGCTGACTTGAGATCCGCAAGGGTCGCACGTTCTGAAGGTTGAATAAGATTTGTATCTGGTACATCTTTACCAACAGTTGACATTCCATGAACTTTATTATCAGACATTGAATTATAACGATCATTCAAATAATTGAAATTACCCTTAATTTCTTCCAGATCTTTCATAGTTAAAGTACTTGGAAGACCAGGTGAACGCTGCATAGCAGCAAGTTCGCCTTGTAGACGACTGTAGTCCGCTCTTAGACTACTAAGGGGCATCTGAATAGTAGGATCTGATCTCATTTCTAATTGTGGAACTTTCTGACTTATAAATAATCCAATTGCATTTTCAGCAGCTTGAAGATCTTTAGTTGAGGCTTTAATAGTATCTGGATCTTGAAACATTGATGGGGCAGTATCAGGAACAGTATTTAGTCCAGCACCAGGTAGGGCGCCGGATGCCTGATTAGACGGTGGATTACCCATCGCCATTAATGCCTTTTCTTTATATGAATCAATATTAGCTGCAGTTGTTCGAACATCTTCAGGATAATATGTCTTGACTTCTTTCCTCGCTTTTCCACCGACTTCAACTGCCTCAGAATCAATAATACTTTTCCCTCTTGCCTTTAACATTTGATCATATGACCCATAAGTAGCAAATCCTTCTTTATTAACAGTCCATGCATATACTGCGCCTATGGCGACTAAAACAATTAGGAGAAAAGGAATCACCTTCATATCTAATTGTTTATTGGTTGTTTTATTTTATTAGCATACAACTCTCTTTAAATCGGCAGCTGACAGTTCCAACAAGGAATAGAATCTTTTCTAATATACATATTAGGGTCAAATGGTTTACCATCAGGCATTATTGGTTGTTGGCAGGCACAATTAGGTTGTGGTGCGGGTCTTGGACAGCGTCGTGGAGCAGGTGGTGGACAACGTTTGGCAGCAACTTCAGTATAACCTGCACCTTGTTGTAGACCGGGACTTGTAGGGATTACAGTTCCAATCTCGGATGCACTGGCTGAAGGTGTTACAGTTTGTGTAGGTGCAGGTTTAATCACTTGTATTAATTTTTCAATATCAGGTAATGTTGAAGGTTTTGTACCTTTATCAGGTGATCCTGAAGCTGGTGCAACAACACCTACAGCGTCTGAACCTGACTCTGAACCTGATGCTGAAGCTGATCCTGGGACAGAATCAGTTCCTAATACTAATTTTTCATTTGTTTCAGCATCAGCGTCATTTGCCTTTTTTAAAGCAGCCTTTTGCTTATCATTTAATTTATTTTCAAAACCATCAATACTTCCCATATAATGACCATAAACAATGTAAAAAATCATAAGGAGAACTAATGTAATTATTATTCCATTTGTTGATCCACTACTCTTAAATGTAGTTAAACCAATAACAAAAATTAATATCATTGATAATAAAACTGGCCAATTCATATCTACTCTAATTGGATGTGTCAAAAATTGACCCGTCTTAAATGTTTGTATCAACAATTAGAGAAATGGCGACATTATTATCACGACGTTTTGCTGAAGATGGCGTTATAGAGGCTGGAGTTGATGAGGCCGGACGTGGTTCTTTCTGGGGGTCATTGTATGCAGGAGCTGTTATTTGGCCAGACGAAGCGACTTGGACAGATGAAATTCGAGCACTCATGCCCAATATCAAAGACAGTAAGAAGATTAGTCCAAAAAAACGTGATCGCATTGCTGATGATATTAAACGACTCGCAAGCGATTGGTGTGTTGGTTCGGTAAGTGCCGCAGAAATTGATGAAAACGGCATCCAATGGGCTAATCAAACAGCTTTTCATAGAGCATTGGACGGCTTAAAGCGAGTAAAACCTGGAAGAGCCCTCATTGATGGGACCCTTAGTATTGGCCGAACTGATATGCAAGTTGTAACTGTTATTGATGGTGATGCACAGTTTATTCCAATCGCAGCAGCATCTATATTAGCTAAAGTTGAACATGATCGTTGGCTCCAGGACCAATGTACTTCTGATCCTACTTTGATTACTAATTATGACATGCTGTCCTGTAAAGGTTACGGAACAGCTCGGCATAGGGATGGAATTGCGGTTCATGGACTACACGCCGGTCATAGGCGGCGCTTCATCAGAACTACTCTACATCCTGAAGGACTTGCAAATCCTACAAGACGCCCCAGGCTCATCAACGATGATGAGGAAACTTGTTTAATTAAATTACAAGAAGCTAAATAAGTTTATACTGCTGCATTTCTTTTAATATATAGGTGAAATGGGTGACTTATTTTTCTTGAATTACTATAAATTTATACCAAAAGTATCATTTCCAATTTAACTTGGATTTAGGAAAGGGGAAGGAAGACAACAAACTAATTATTAGTTTAATTGCGAACAAGCAACGAACTATTTATTAGTTTAGTTGCGGCGATTGCGACGGGTGTTACGGTTCTTACGAGAACGGTTCTTACGAGAGCGATTCTTACGGTTGCGATTCTTGCGCATTGTCATGTTGTTACGGCGGGCCATTTATATTTAAACAACAGATTATTTTTACACAGTTATAGGTCGCCCAATAAAAGCATCTAAGACTGCCAAATCTGTTGCACGAGCATCCAATTCAGTCGTACCGGAATAAAAATGTCCCTGATCACTTGCTATCCCTAATAGTTTTGGCATTGATGGAGCCGGAGATGATCCACGAGCCCTTAAAATCCATTTTAATGGTTCATATGCATATACCTGTGTATCATTAAGACCTGTTCGACATAATATCATTATATTCGGTAAACCAGCTAATGGTACATTGGTCACAGGTGAATGCCGTACCCAAAAACTCAGATCTGCAAGACGATGACGGGGATCACCAAATTCATCATATTCCAACTCAGTTAATGGAAGAGACGGATTTGTCGTTGTTTGTAATACATCTAAATATGGAACTTCGCAATAGATTCCTCTGAATAAGTCACCACGTGGATGACGATTAGCTAAGGCTCCTACCTGTATACCACCTGCAGATCGTCCATATATAATAGTATTTGCAGCTGAAACACGTAGACGACGTCGCAAACCTGCAATACAGGCCTCAGCATCTTCCAATGATTTATAGCGTTGATCTCTCCGTCCAGCCTCTGCCCAATCCCATCCATTATCTCCACCACCACGAACATAAGCAAATCCTATTGCCCATCCCGATTCCAACAAAGGTCCCCACTTCTTCATTATTGAACCAATTATAGTCGGCATACCATATGCACCATATATAACAACCAGAAGACCACGAGGTACCCTTCGAGCCTCGCCTGGTTCCCTACGAACAACATAACCAGCATATACACTTGTTCCATCAGCAGACCTAACGCGAACACGATTAAAATGATTATTGTCAGCTCCTACATAGGGACTACGCACACATAATTCCTCTTCCTGTCGGTCAATAAATAATGAATATGGACTTCGTGTTGGATCTTCAATAAGGACTTTTAGACATTTGCTTCCACGATCAGTGAATCGAGAAAACATATCGGGTGTTACATGTCCACCGCCAATTGCGGCAACACGTATAGGTGTTCTATGAAATCCACGAGTAATTTTTAAAATATAAATAATTCCATTCTTCCTTGTAAGAACAGTTTCGGACATAAAATCATAATAATATGGCTCACCATAAGATTCCAGAAACGGTTCTGGAATATCTGTACTGTTATTATTAATTCTGAACTGCCATGTACCACGTGTTGTTAAAACAAATCGAATTGATCCATATAATTTGCCTACAGGAATGTGCCATATAGCATCTTCATCAATACGCTGAACTCTTCGGCGATTACAAATATCAAATAACATCGAATAACCATTATTATCTGCTTTCAAAAAAACTCCTCCTCCAACTTTTATAAGTGATAAATTATAACGAAAATTATGAAGTTCATATTCTACACGTTCATCAGATCCATCACCCTTATCACAGGAACAAAGACGATTATACCAAAGTCTTTTCTTATGACGTAAATAATATACACGATCACCTATGACTGCGACTGATGGACCTACACCTTCTTTGGACCAAATATCAGGATGTCCCATGGACCTGCAAGTCAATTTGAAATCTTCGGACCCGCCGCCAACATCCTTAATCGTGTAAATCTTGAGATCACTTAATGAATGAACGGGAGAATGATCAACATCAATATCTTCTGCCTCTTCAGTTCTCCCTCCCCTCGATGCATATGACCAACGTATTGATCCTCCAGCTCCATTAGGACTAATATTGAGTGCTGCCTGGACGTTGTCCATGCCTTCGCGATTATACCATAGAGTGAACCAGGCAACAGATGAAATTGATTTTTTTGCCTCAATTAATGATGTCTTAAAGGCCGGAATACGAATCTGTACATCAGGATCGTTTGCAGCCCGATTAAAATTACGTTTTTCGAATGCTAATAATTGTCGCCATTCTGGACCACTCATATGCTCCAAAGGAGCACTTGGGTCAGTCCATGCGACTGTTCCAAGATCCCTAACTGGATCTATTGTTTCTGTTCCGAGCATCTACAATCTAAACCTTAGATATATTTAGCTCTTAGACGATGTCTTGTGCACCTGAACTTCCTGATGCGAATACACTTCCAGAACCTTCGCGTAAAATGCGAACAGTTAATTTGATTTATAATAAGAATAACCATTATGGTCTGGAAAAAGATGTTCGTTTTTTAGAACGTTCTTTTTTCCATATAAATAATTTTAATTGTAATCGTCTTGATCCTCATGAACCACCCAAAGCAGCGGATATCAACGTACATTTAGAGGTTCCTGTATTCGCAAATATTCCATGGGCTGCACTAAATATTCTTCTTGTGAATCCAGAATACTATAAACCTGAAGCATTTGATGGGTATATTGACGCATTTGATTATTTCATATTTCGTGATCAAGCATCATGGTCTCTTGCATCTAAAGGAAGAATGGGTTCCAAAGCAATTCTTATGCCATTCTCAACTCCGAATGTAATGTGGCCCAAAATGAACTGGAATTCCGATAAGACTTGGCTCTGGATTATTGGCGGTAGTAAACGTAAAATGGCGGCTGCACGGAAACTACTCGCTGTCATGAAACCGACTGATCAACCCGTTAAAATTTATTGCTCGGCGGACTTAAAGGAAGAGGTTGAAGGCCTGATGCCGACAAACTGTAAGATTGCTGAATCTATCGAAGATAAATACATGTCACGTGAACAGTTTTTCCATAATGGTCATATCATTCTTTCAGAAGCAGAGGGTTTCAGTCATGTTGCTTGTGAAGCTCGTGGTGTTGGAGCCTTTATGTTCGCCTCCAAGTTACCTGCAATCATGGAAGCAACAGCTCATGTAGACTATAAGATAGAGTATGCTGGATCTGATGCTGTGAAGGCGTCTGATGGACCATATTATACTGTTAATTTCGATGACGCTGCAGCCCTAAGAGCGAGTTGGGAAAAGGCACAGCAACGACTATTAGAGATTACATTAGAAGATCGTAAAGCTGCAGGTCGAATTGCATCACAGGCGAAAACAGATGCAGAAAAGGCATGGGATCAGCGAGTCGCAGGTTGGAAAGCACAGGCAGAATATAGAACATCAGGTGGTATGCGTCATGTTCCTCCTGTTGTTCGTCCTGAAGACTGTCCCTCTATAAGTATTGTAACACCAACATATAATCGTCGTCATTTAATTGATATTGCTATGCATAGTCTCCTTTGGTCCGATTATCCAATTGAGAAGATTCAGTGGATTGTTGTGGAAGATTCCGATGATCCTATGAAATCTTCATCCGATAAACTTGTACAGTTTGCAGAGAAGGCGAAGGGCCTCGATTTCATTTATTTGCCTCTTGCAGAGAAGAAGACTGTTGGTGAGAAGAGAAATATTGGCTGCGCGAAGGCAACAAATGATATAATTGTCTTCATGGATGATGATGATCATTATCCTCCTACATCACTACGTCGTCGTATTTCATGGCTCACAAAACCTCTTGATGGACGTGCCTCGGCACAGGCAGTAGGATGTACAATGCTGGCAATGTATGATTTGAAGCGTGGTACAAGTGCTGTAAATGTGCCACCTTGGGCTCTACCATTAGGACAACGGATTTCAGAAGCCACTCTTGCCTTTAGAAAATCTTTCTGGCAGGAGCGAGCATTTAGCGATGTATCAGTAGCAGAGGGTGAAGACTGGCTATCGGGTCGTGAGGCCGCGTTCCTTGAAATCCCTCCACAACAAATTATTGTTGCATTTACACATGGATCAAATAGTTGTAGTCGTCGTATTCCTGAAGATGCAGCACCTAATTGTTTCTGGAACTTTAGTCCTGACTATTTGAAGTTTATTCACGGACTTGTAGGGATTAATGTTGAATTACAAGATGAATCAAAGGTTACTAAAAAGAAGAATTAGCTGATGTATTCATGATGCGATTTGCCATTTCATGTAGATTATAATTAACATGGTCCATAATATCATCTTGGTAGAACCCACCTGCCTGTTTCTTCTCTTCTTCCTTCTTCTCTTCTTTATCTCCTTCAGAACTTTTAGAAAGATTCTCCTTGACAATCTTCTCTAATGGTTCATCGAGGGCTGGTCCAATACTTTTATCTAATGTGCCTTTGAGACCCTCAGCCAATGCAGGACCAACTGTTTTTGCCAATTTATCTTTCAGTAATTCAATTGCATCTTTCTTCATCTTCTCCTTTATTTCCTTAATTGCGGCATCTTTAGCAGCACCAGATAAACCTGATGTAGCTAATTTACTGATCATACCTTTAAGATTTGCTAAAAGTCCACCACTGAATAATTCTGTTAAACTATCAAGATTGCTGAGTAATTTTATTTGCTGAGCCATCTTTGCAGCCTCTGCTGCCGCCGCAGCTGGACCACCAGGAAGAATTTTAACTTGTGGAGCTAATTTACCGACCAAAGCACTTGCAATATCTTTAGTTTCAACACCCTTACAACGAAGTGCAACCATTTGTTTATCAACAGGAACATTCAGGAGTTCGACAAATAGACGTAAGGGAGGAATATATTTTAATGGATCAATAATTTGTTGAAACTCGGGTGCACAGAAGATTTCAGGTTGAGCAAGTGCTGTCTGTAAAGTAGCAATACTATCAAGGGATGGAATCATATCAGGCGGAACACGAGGGAAGATTACAGTTACACCTAATGGTTCAGTTGTCTTCTTAACAGTTTCTTCAATCGTTCCAAGAGTTGTATTTACACCCATTAGCATTGTTTTTAATGGAAGAAATGCAGCCTCAGCAGCATTACGTGCAAAATCGGGCATAAACATTGTAATTATTCGAAGCCAGAAACCAACAAACATAGATCGACCGACTAACCACATATCAAGACGAATCTGTTTACTTAGATTTGGTTCCATAAGAAGCCACACATCTCGAATCAACTTGAAGAAAACACCAAGAATTAGAAGACCACCATTGAAGAATCCCATAAAAGTGAAGACACCGTATTTCCATTCTCCACGAGCAATATCAAAAAGAGTTTGTATAATTGTGAAGAATTGCATTGGTATTGTTCCAAATGGTGTCAATGCAAAATATATACGTGTTACTTCGAGCAATAAATTAATTAATGGTAATGCAAGTCTCATAGGGAATTGCATTTTAACAGGTGGTAAAGGTCCAGGCATAGGGACCATGACGAATGGATCGGTCTTCGCTTTGCTTAAAAGTGCAACCAGACCAAGTTCACGACTAATAGAACGATTGAGTTCATCGAGTCTGTCCCAGAAATCCGTTAATTTTAAGAATTGACGATCAAAACTAATTTCTTCAGGTGGTATATAAGCCATCTTTGCAATCTCAATTAGAGTATCAAGTGGTGAGGTACCACTATTAGCGGGTGGTGCTCCTGCAGCAGGTGGATCGCCGCCTCCTGTTTGCTCAGAATCAACCTCAGTACCAGCATCAGGTTTCATTTTAGCTGCCTCCATAATTTGCTTAATCTTCGGTCCATGATCCCGTAAAAGTTCAGACATTTTCTTAATATCAGATTCCTCAGTAAATGCTGGTTTACCATCCGGAAGTGTAATAGCCTTAATATCATCTTCGGAAGAACGATCTTCCATGCTTAGTAATAATATTTGACTACCAACATGAAAAAATGTGTAATAATTATCTTCAAATCCCTCTTGTTCTGGAATCTTCCGAATTAAATCTTCTACATCCTTTAAAGTTGGTTTCTCAGGTAAACTCATATCTATTCTACAATAATATTATGCGAATCTTACGATGAACACATAGTACAGCCTTCATTCTCTTCTTTTTCTTGTTGTGTCTTTGCTGCCAATACAGCTGCTTGTAGATCAGGATCCACAGTGAACTTCTGTGCCATAATTGGAGCACGAGTTCGCAAATAATAGATACCAGTCTTCAAACCCTTCTTCCATCCATAAAAGTGCATGGATGATAGTTTTGCAAATGTAGGATCAGAAACAAACAGATTAAGACTTTGACTCTGACAAATGAAAGCACCACGTGCTGCCGCCATATCAATTAATGTCTTCTGTTTAATTTCCCATGCAGTCTTATAGAGCGCTTGTAGTGTTTCAGGGATTTCTGCGAGTCCTTGAATCGATCCATTTTGAATAATAATCTTCTGTTTCATGTCTTCATTCCAAAGACCGAATTTCATCAGATCACGCATTAAATATTTATTGACAATAACGAATTCTCCTGCCAATGTACGACGTGTATAGATATTTGTCGTCACAGGTTCAAAGCATTCATTAAATCCAAGAATTTGGCTCGTTGAGGCCGTCGGCATTGGAGCCACTAATAGAGAGTTTCGAAGACCCATAGACACTTTGTGTCGTAAGGTGGTCCAATCAAGGGTACTATCCGTTTGAGTAAGCGGTACAATAGGTTCTCCTGTTGTTGAAAGCCACATATCAAATTGGAGTTTACCTTGAGAGGCAGGACTACCAGCAAATGTGCTGTATGCACCAAGTTCTTGTGCTAAATCAGCAGATGCTTCAAGGGCAGCATAATAGATATGCTCGAAGATTCGCTGATTGATTTCAGCGGCTTTATCGGATTCCCAAGGTACTCGCATAAGTGCAAAGACATCAGCAAGACCTTGTATTCCAAGACCAACAGGTCTATGGCGCATATTAGAAGTCCGAGTTTCAGGTGTAGGATAGTAATTGATATCAATTACACGATCCAGATTCCGTGTAGCGACTTTTACAGCTGCACGGAGTTTATCATAATCAAATGTTCCACGTGCACCAGATCGGGGCACATTTACAAATGATGGGAGTCCAATAGATGCAAGATTACATACTGCAGTCTCTTCAGGTGAAGAATATTCCACAATTTCGGTACAAAGATTTGAACTCTTAATAGTTCCCAGATTCTGTTGATTAGATTTGGCATTAGCTGCATCTTTGAATAACAGATAGGGTGTTCCAGTTTCAATCTGTGCTTGAAGAATCTGGAACCAGAGATCTTGGGCTTTCATGGTCTTACGACCACGACCCTCGGCCTCATAGCGCTCATAAAGCGCCTTGAATTCTGGACCCCATACATCTGAAAGACCAGGAGCCTCAGATGGACAGAATAGAGTCCAATTACCTTCTGCTTGTACCCGTTCCATAAATAGATCGGGAGTCCAGAGGGCATAGAAGAGATCACGCGCACGTTCCTCTTCCGTACCTGTCGGCAACTTTAGTCGAAGGAAATCTTCAACATCAGCATGCCACGGTTCCAAATAAATAGCAAATGAGCCATTACGCTTATTCCCTCCTTGATCAACATAGCGTGCAGTTGAATTAAATACACGTAGCATTGGCATAAGACCATTAGAGGTTCCATTCGTGCCTTTGATCAGGGATCCTTTTGCTCGAACATTGGAACAATGAAGTCCAATACCCCCTGCATGTTTACTAATAAGTGCACAATCTTCCAACGTGTCATAAATGCCACGAATAGAATCTTCTTTCATTGCAATTAGGAAACAGGAGCTGAGCTGTTGATTTGGAGTACCAGCATTAAATAGTGTAGGTGTAGCATGTGTAAATGCTTTTGTTGACATTAGATCATATGTCTCAAATGCACGTTCTGGATTGGAAGGCCAGAGTGCAAGTGAAACACGCATCCAAAGATGTTGAGGTCGTTCCAAGATTCGTCCACGACTATCTTTTAGGAGATAGGCACGTTCCAAAGTCTTGAAACCAAAATAATCAAAGACGAAATCTCGTTCATGATTAATCCGTGCATTAATAGCATCTTTATGAGCCCGTGCTGTCGCTAATAGTTCATCATTTATATAAGAAACTGGTTCACCAGTCTTCGGATGTCGCTGATTTGCCAGAGCTTCCATAACTGTTGTGAAACATGCTTCAGTATTCTTCTGATGATTGCTAATAGCAATTCGTGCTGCCAAAGTACCATAATCGTAATGTGTGGTTGTTAGACTAATTGCCAGTTGAGCCGATAGCTCATCAAGTTCTGATGTGTGAACACCATTATAGATTCGAGACAGCACTCTTTGAGCAATTAGGATTGTATTCACATCAAGACCTTTCGCGGCTTTTGCAAGACGCTGTTGGACCTTATCAAATTGGACCTTTTCCTTTATTCCATCGCGCTTAATCACAAACATTGTGTTCGACATAGTGTGTGAGTAACTAATATAAGCGATATACTGGTTCTTAGATTTCAACAGCGGCTGCGTTCAGGCTCAAATTTTCCGCCTTTGTACAGGCAGATATTATCCATTTCCTAAATGTATCATAATACGTCTTAATTATATAACCTTGAGGGTTGACCCATTGTATATGATAATTATCATCTTTAAAATAAACATATGCATTTAGGGTTGCCCAATCGTCAACTGCCTCAATAATTTCAGATTCATCTGCTATAGGTGGAAGACCAGCATTTGTCCAAATATAATAAGGATCTTTTGAACTGGGTGAAGGAGAATTATACTGTACCATCAGTTCTAATACACTTAGGGATGAGATTTTTAAAGATCAGTAATTGTGAATCCATAAACCGGAAGAGCCAATGTTGCCAAAGCTAAACATGCCTCTGCATAAATACGGATCTGATCGGTTGTAATAGAATTAATATTACTGGCATAAAGGAGACGAGTCAAATCAGCAATGAAAAAGAAACGAATTGCAATATGTGATTCGAGAGCTGTAAATTCTTGCAAATCGGTAATATCAAAGGCGGCAGAATATGGCTGTTTGCCTGTTTTTGCAGTCCAATAGAGATAATTGTGACAAAATGCCTCATAAATGATCTTTGCACGTTCACCAACATCTGCAACATCCATATTATTATATGCAGCATAAGCCATGGTCCACCACATATCTGTTTCATAGGATGATTGCATTGGTTGATTGCCCTGATCATATACCAATGTAGTAGGCCTACCGACATCAAAAGCATGACTATCATAAAATGCTGTTGTCATCAGATTTACAAAATGATAATATGGACTTCCATGCATATGAAGTCCCGATGCAAGAAATCCGTTCCGATCCTTCAATGATTCGGGCACCATGTCCTCCAAATTCAATTTATAATTAGAATTCTGCTGAAACTTGGAATAGAAACCCATATCAAAAGGCATACCTGAGCCTTTATAGTAAAAAATCTTTATATAGTGTCAGTAATAGATATTATAGAATGTATTTTGTTGGGTTTATTGCATTAATTGTACTTTTAGTAATTGCTTATTATTTTTCAAATGAATTATCTGTGAAGCAGAATCGCGTACAGGCTGTAACTGTTGTTCCACAGGCTGGATATACTGCACAGGAACATTTCCAGGATCGTGCGGATCTCCCGATTGGTGGTGGTGACAGTCCTGCTCTTGATAAACCTCGTATTCCTTATACACTTATGGGGGATGCAATCCGACCATTAGAGATGGGTTCCTCCCATGAACTAATTACTGCGCAAAAATGTTATGATAGAGATTTTAAGGCTCAGACATCTCTTGTTGGCAATTACGTACAACGTACTAATAATGTTATGACAACATATCCCGATACTTGTACTGGACCCCGGCAAGAGCTTATATTAGGTTTCTATGAAAAACCGTCTGTAGTATATGTTTAACACTCATGGTAATTGAAACAAACAGCCTTCTTCTTCTTTAACAATCTTCGTTTTACGACTACTTGGTGGTAAAACAAAGGTTCCAGCGCGTGCTTTCTCTACATCTTCCCAGAATTCATTAATCTTTGTGAGAGCCATAGACCACCATGTACGATTACGACTAACAGTTATGAGATTGATTTTCACAGCTTCCCAAGGAATAGTCTCTGCAACATGATGACCTTCTGGTAATTTTGGTGCAGCACCGCTCATATCACCAAGGGATCCATAAACGTAATATGAATAGGATCGTTCTTCATCAGTACCGATTGCTTCATCATAATCGACACGCCAAATCACTCCTCTGAAAAGGGCATCACCTGGGAGCAGTAAAGGAACTTCATTTGAGTACTTCGATCGAATCTTCACTTCCATGTAATCACATTCTTCCAAATCTGTCACTTCTAATTGTTGTTGCATTTGTGCATAGTAGTCTTCTGGAATAGTCGCCGAGGTTATATCACGTGTAACAGGACATTTAATTTCAAGTAGTCGGCCAGCTCTATCGGAAGAGCCAAGTACGACACCATCAGGACTTGCTGCACATCGTTGCAGTGATGTATGATAAAGACGACCAACTTCATGAACTTTCGTTCCAGGGAATTTAGCCTCATAGATCATTTTAATAACTGGTTCAAATCGAATACCCCAATCAAAGGCGCTCATAAGTTCTGATGGAACTGCCATAGGAGCACCTGTTTGTGCCCTTACGTCGCCGCGTGCCTTTGCTAAAACGAGTTGGCCGCGGGTTCGATTTAGTTTGAGAATTGTTCCAAGTTCTGAGGCAGTTAGGAGACCAGTCATCTCCTGATACCATTGAGCAGTTCGTTGTTCAACTTGTTGTTTACGAAGTAGTAGCTCTGCTTTCATCTTAAGCCGTTGTCGTTCATTTGTAGAAATGAATCGTGTCCCTTCATGATTCTGAAAAGCTTCTAAAATAATATGTGCAGTATATTCATTTAGAGCAGCAGTAGATACTTCGTCTGTATCGAAGTTAGGCTCAGGTTCTGGTCCTAAAGCCATATCAACAGCATCTTCTAAATCAGTCATAGTATGTTGAAGCGATGCTTCATCATAGCATGAAGTCATATGTTCCTGCATATAACATAAATAGTCAAACCAGGATC
>JACCDY011114855.1_pt1 | contig 18003 bp, 19 predicted proteins | sample 7446391 | NCBI WGS metagenome assembly JACCDY01 (sample SAMN15323451, study PRJNA562643) | freshwater metagenome | isolation source: river surface water | place: USA:Blue River Watershed | collected 2017-08-18
GGCGTTGGCGTTGGCGCTGGCGCCGGGCCCGCCGCGACCACGGTCAGGCGCTCGGCATGCTGCTGCAGCGTGAGCCGTTCCGGCTCCAGCCCGGCCGGACGGAAAGACTGCAGCACCAGCAGCATCACCGCATTGGCCAGCAACAGCACGAACAGGAACATTCTCATCATCGGGTCTCCAGCGCGGCCACGTGCAGGCCGAGCAGCACCAGGTTGTCGATACGCTCGATGGCCACGGCCTCGACAGCAGGCGGCGGCGGGGACAGACCGGGCGCTGCCGACAGGCGCAACGCCAGGCTGGGTTCGATGAAGGCCGCCGCACCGCCCGACAGCAGGCAGCGCGCATCCGGCTCGCTCGCCTGCAGCGAGCGCAGCGCATCGGCGATGGACGAGGCCTGCGCGCCCACGCAGCCGCCGACGATGGCGTCGTGCGTGTTGTCGGCGAAACGGGGCACGGCGCCGGCAGCGCTCACCTCGGGCAGCTGCGCCGTGTTCATCGCCAGTGATTTGGCCATCGTCAGCAGGCCGGGCAGGATCAGGCCGCCGATGAAGCGGCCGCCGGCATCGAGCGCATCGATGGTGGTCGCGGTGCCGCAGGTGACGACCAGCAGCGCCTGCGACGGATAGCGGTGGCGCGCGCCGAGCAGCGACGCGAAGCGGTCACTGCCCAGCTGCGCAGGATCGCGATAGCCATTGACCACGCCAGCGCAGGCCGGCAGCGAGCGAAAACGCCGGACCTCGGCCACGCCGGCAGCGCCCAGCGCCAGCTGCAGCGACTGCCAGACGGCATCGCCGGCCACATTCGACACCAGGGCGATGGCCTGGCCGCGCCAGGCCGCTGGCGGCTGCGCGAGTTCGGCATGGCCGAGCACGCCCGAAGCCAACCAGTCACCGGCCTTTGCACCGGCTGCGGCAACGGCCCACTTCAGGCGGGTATTGCCGGCGTCAATGAAGAGCATGCGGCGCCTCACTGCCGGGCCATGCTGCAGGCACGGGCCGCAGCGAGACATCGCCGGCGGCCACCGGGACGATGCCGGCGCCGGTATCGAGCTGCAGGCAGCCGGTCGGGTCGATGCCGAGCGCAATGCCCTGGTGCAGCACGCGTCCCTGTTCGACGATGGCCACCGCCTGCCCGGCATGCGCGTGCAATGCGTCCCAGCGCGCAATGAAAGGCGCCAGCCCGTCGCGCTCGAAGCTGCGCAAGGCGGCGACGAGCGCATCGGCCAGCTCGGCGAGCAAGAGGTTTCGATCGATCGGGGCGCCGCTGCCCGGGCCAGCGTCCGGTGTGGTCGCCGGCCGCGCCGCCAGGGCGGGCAAGGTCGACAAGGCCGCCACCGGCTGGCCGACGGCCGTATCGCGTGCGGGATTGGCGCGCACATTGAGGCCGACGCCGATCACGGCCCAGGCGCGGTCGCGCGCGGCGCTGGCGGTCTCGATCAGGATGCCGCCCAGCTTGGCGCCATCGACCAGCAAGTCATTCGGCCATTTGAGCGCGACCGGCACGCCCCGGGCGCGCAGGGATTCGGCCAGCGCGACACCGACGGCCAGCGACAGGCCGGCCAGCCGCTGCAGCGGGCCGGCGAACGGCCAGGCCAGCGAGAAGCACAGGCTGTCGCCGGCCTCGGCCAGCCAGCGGCGCCCGGCGCGGCCGCGGCCCGCGGTCTGCGATTCGGCCGCCAGCAGCAGCGGCCCGGCCAGGTGCTCGGCGCGTGCGCGCAGGTCGGCATTGGTGGAACCCGTGCTGGCCACCACCTCGATGGCCAGCGGCTGGCCGGCGGCCACCGGCCGGCTGGCCGTCAGGCTCGCCAACAGGGCAGCCACGCGCGCGGCATCCAGGGAATCTGTCATGTCGCGCATTGTATCGGCAGCAGGCATCCAATACACTGGCTCGCATGTCCGATTCACTGATACAGGCCAGCCCGGCCCGGCCGGCGCAGCGACGCGCCCGCGCTTCGTCCTCGGCCCGCATCGCCCTCGGCTTCTATGCGCTGCTGATCGTTTATGCGAGCTGCTACCCGTTCGGCGGCTGGCGCGACACCGGGCTCTTGCCCTGGACCTGGCTGACCGAGCCGATGCCGCGCTACTGGACCGGGTTCGACCTGGTCGTCAATGTGCTCGGCTATGTGCCGCTGGGCGCGCTGCTGGTGCTGGCGCTGCATCCGCGCCCGCGCGGGTCGGGCGCGATGGGGCTGGCGGTACTGGTCGGGGTGCTGCTGGCGGCGCTGCTGGAATCGCTGCAAAGCTACCTGCCCTCGCGCGTGCCGAGCAATCTCGACCTGATCACCAATGCCAGCGGCGCGGCGATAGGTGCCGTGATCGGCGAGCTGCTGCGCGAGCCGCTGCTGGAAAAAAGCTGGCTGCGCTCGCTGCGCGAGCACTGGTTCTCGGACCAGGCCAGCCGCGGCCTGATCATCGTCGCGCTGTGGCCGCTGGCCCAGATCTATCCGCAGCCTTATCTGTTTGGCCACGGCCAGCTGTTGCCAACTTTGTCAGGCTGGCTGTCGTCCTGGTCGGACCAGCCGATCGACCTGGTGCATGTGTTCTGGCAGGACATCAGCATCAGCATCGACCAGTACCTGCTGGCCGAAGTGATCATCACCGCCGTGGGCATGACCGGGGCGGTGCTGACGCTGCTGTGCCAGGCGCGCCATCATGCGCCGCGCACCGCGCTGGCCATTGGCCTGATGATGGCGGCCATCGCCGTCAAGGCGCTGGCGCACGCGGTGCTGTTCGCCCCCGACGATGCCTTCAGCTGGCTGACGCCATCAGCCGCCAGCGGGCTGCTGGTCGGCGCGGTGATGCTGGGCGGCCTGTCGTACGCGCCGCCGGTGGCCCAGCGGCGCGCGGCCGTGTTCGCGCTGGTGCTGTGCCTGCTGCTGCTGAACCTGCTGCCGTCCAATCCTTATTTCCTGTCGACGCTGCAGGAGTGGGTGCAGGGGAAATTCCTCAATTTCAATGGCGCCGCGCAATTCCTGTCGCTGGCCTGGCCGGCCTTTGCGCTCTGGTTCCTGCTGCACCCGGCGCACCGCGCGCCGCCGGCCGCCGGTGTATGATGCGTCGCCCGTTTCACCCGAGGCGCGCGGGGCCCTGCCGCGCCGCATGACACCTCACTACGCCGGGGTCGCCCCCGGCACGCCACGATGAGCGCTCCCTACTATCAGCACCACGTCTTCTTCTGCACCAATGCCCGTGACGACGGCCGTCCCTGCTGCGCCGAGCGCGGCGCCGCCGACGCGCAGGCGCATGCCAAGCAGCGCATGAAGGCGCTGAACCTGAATGGCCAGGGCAAGGTGCGCATCAACAAGGCCGGTTGCCTCGACCGCTGCGAAGAAGGCCCGGTGCTGGTCATCTATCCCGAAGGCACCTGGTATACCTATGTGGACAAGGAAGACATCGACGAGATCGTCGATGTCCACATCCTCGGCGGCAAGGTCGTCGAGCGGCTGAAGATCTGAAGGCCGAAGGTCGGCACCGCATGAATGCATTGACCCAGGAATTCACGCTGCAGGGCGCCGCCGGCGCGCTGGAGTGCCGGCTCGACCCGCCGGCCGAGACGGCAGCCGGCACGGCCGGGCCGCGCGGCATTGCGCTGGTCGCGCATCCGCATCCGCTGTACGGCGGCACGATGGACAACAAGGTGGCGCAGACGCTGGCGCGCGCCTTCGTCGCGCTCGGCTATGTGAGCGTGCGCATGAATTTTCGCGGCGTCGGCGCGTCCGAAGGCGTGCACGATGCCGGCCTGGGCGAAACCGACGACATGCTGCAACTGCATGATCACCTGCTCGAGCGCTATCCGGGGCTGCCGGTGGCGCTGTCGGGTTTCTCGTTTGGCACCTTCGTCCAGGCCCGGCTGCAGCAGCGGCTGGTCGAGCGCGGCACACCGGCCGAGCGATTGGCCCTGATCGGCTCGGCTGCCGGCAAATGGGCGCTGCCGCCGGTGCCGGCCGACACCCTGCTCGTCCATGGCGAGCAGGACGACACGATTCCGCTGGCCGACGTGCTCGACTGGGCCCGCCCGCAAGACCTGGCCGTGGTCGTGATCCCGGGCGCGGATCATTTTTTCCATCGCAAGCTGCATCATGTCAAACAGCTGGTGATCGACAGCTGGAACGCACGCCGGCGCTGAGCACGCGCCGGGCCTGTCGGCCGGCGCTGCGGCCGGTCCGTCCGGTCAGTTAATTCTTCGTGTGAATGCCGGGCACGGGCCGCGCCAGCCGGTGATCGAGGGCTATAATCCGCACTGCATTCCCGCCCCGCATCCATTCTGTTTTTCAATGAAAAAGTTCCTGGCCGCCTGCGCCATCGCGTTCCCGCTGTGGGTTGTTTTCAGCACCGCCGTTTCCGCCCAATCCCTGCCGCCGCCGACCATTGCTGCGCGTTCCTGGCTGGTACTGGATGCAACCAGCGGCCAGGTGCTGGGATCGCAAGATCCGGACATGCGGGTCGAGCCCGCATCGCTGACCAAGATCATGACCGCCTATCTCGCGTTTTCGGCGGTGCGCGACAAGAAGCTGGACCTGAACCAGCTGGTGACGGTCTCGACCCGCGCCTGGAAAGTCGATGGCGACAGCTCGAAAATGTTCATCGAGCCCAGCATGCCGGTGCGCGTGCAGGACTTGCTGTATGGCCTGATCGTCCAGTCGGGCAATGATGCGGCAGTGGCGCTGGCCGAAGCGGTGGCCGGGACTGAAGAATCTTTCGTCGTCCTGATGAACCGCGAAGCCCAGCGCATCGGCCTCAAGAGCACCCGCTATGCGAACCCGCACGGGCTGCCGCCCACGGACAATTTCTCGACCGCGCGCGACCTGTCGGTGCTGGCCACGCGCCTGATCAATGATTTCCCCGAACTCTACAAAATCTATTCGACCAAGAGCTTCACTTACAACAAAATCACCCAGCCCAACCGCAACCGCCTGCTGTGGCTGGACGCGACCGTGGACGGCATGAAGACCGGCCATACGCAAGCGGCGGGCTATTGCCTGATCGCGACCGCCGAGCGCGCCAACGGCAGCAGCGGCGAGCGCCGGCTGGTGTCGGTGGTGCTGGGCACGGAATCCGATTCGATGCGCGCGCAGGAAAGCCAGAAGCTGCTGAACTGGGGCTTCATGAATTTCGACACCTACAAGGTCTATGCGAAGGGCCAGGCGATTGTCACGCCGTCGGTCTGGAAGGGCTCGTCGGGAGAAGTGAAGCTGGGCTTTTCGCGCGATATCTATGTGACGCTGCCGCGCGGCTCGGTCGCCCGCCTCAAGCCCGTGATCGAGCGCACCGACCCGCTGGTCGCGCCGATCGCCCAGTATGCGCGCGTCGGCACGCTGAAACTGATGGCCGACGACAAAGTGATCAACCAGGTGCCGCTGCTGGCGCTCGAAGCGGTCAATCAGGCCACCATCGTCGGCCGTGCGTTCGACTCGGTGCGCCTGATGCTGTACCGCTGATGCGCGGCAGCGCCCCTTGACCGATGCTGCGACGGACTGCAGGGAAGGACCCACGATGAGCACGCCACAAGAAAGCCTGATCGAATACCCGAGCGATTTCCCGATCAAGATCATGGGCGCGATGCAAGACCAGTTCGCCCAGACCATGGTGGCGCTGGTGCAAAAATATGATCCCGAATTCCACGCCGGGAAAATGGAAATGCGCCCCTCGGCCAAGGGCAATTACCTGTCGCTGACCGTGACGGTGCGCGCCACCAGCCGCGAGCAGCTCGACAACCTGTACCGCGAACTGTCGTCGCATGCGATGGTCAAGGTGGTGCTGTAAACCGCATGGGCGAGCCTGCAGCAGCGCTGATCGTCGGTCGCGGCATCGAGCCCTACGAGGCCAGCTTCGCGGCGATGCGCGCCTACACCGATGCGCGCAGCACTGACAGCCCGGATCAGCTGTGGCTGGTCGAACATCCTCCCGTCTTCACCCTGGGCCTGGCCGCTGATCGCAGCCATGTGCTCGATGCGCACGACATTCCGGTCATACAGACCGACCGTGGCGGCGAAGTCACGTATCACGGCCCCGGCCAGGCCCTTGTCTACCTGTTGTATGACCTGCGCAAGCCGGGCCGCAAGCTGCTGCCGCGCGAGTTCGTGCGACAAATCGAGCAGGCCGTGATCGATGTGTTGGCGGCGTATAATCTGACAGGTGAACGCAAGGCCGGTGCGCCTGGCATTTATGTGGCCGGCGCTGGCCTGCATGATGATCATCGCCACTGGTCAGGCGCGAAAATCGCGGCGCTGGGATTGAAAATACGCGCCAGCGGCTGCACTTACCACGGCGTGTCGCTGAACGTGGCGATGGACCTGCAGCCTTTCGGCTGGATCAACCCCTGCGGCTATCCGGGACTGGCGACCGTGGACCTGCGCAGCCTGGGGGTCGAGGCACCGCTGGCCGAAGTGCAACAGCGACTGGCCGACGCCCTGATCCACCGCCTGGCTGCCTGACAGCGATGACCGGCAGCCGACGGGCCTGACCGGCACCAGATCGGCACCAGATCGACACCAGTCGCCGCAACACGAACCTGTACCCGAGTTTCCTTCCGAGTCTATTCCCGATGGCATCCGACAAAACCGATACGCCGATCCAAGACAGTTACCGCGCCACCGACAAGCAAAAGGGCGCCGGCAAGACCGCGCGCATCCCGATCAAGATCGTGCCGGCCGAGCGCCTGCCCAAGCCGGACTGGATACGCGTGAAAGCGGCCTCGCCGACCACGCGCTTCTACGAGATCAAGGACATCCTGCGCGAGAACAAGCTGGTGACCGTCTGCGAAGAAGCGTCATGCCCGAACATCGGCGAATGCTTTGGCAAAGGCACCGCGACCTTCATGATCATGGGCGACAAGTGCACCCGTCGCTGCCCGTTCTGCGATGTCGGCCACGGCCGCCCGGATCCGCTCGATGTGAACGAGCCGGAGAACCTGGCCAGGACCATTGCGGCGATGAAGCTCTCGTATGTGGTCATCACCTCGGTCGACCGCGATGATCTGCGCGACGGCGGCGCTGCCCATTTCGTCGACTGCATACGGCGCGTGCGCGAGCTGTCGCCGACGACCCGCATCGAGATCCTGACGCCGGACTTCCGCGGCCGCATGGACCGCGCGCTGGACATCCTGAAAGCTGCGCCTCCGGATGTGATGAACCATAACCTCGAGACCGTGCCGCGCCTGTACAAGGAAGCGCGCCCGGGCTCGGACTACGACTACTCGCTGAACCTGCTGAAACGTTTCAAGGCGCTGCACCCGGCGGTGCCGACCAAGTCCGGCATCATGGTCGGCCTGGGCGAGACGGATGAAGAGATCTTGCAGGTGATGCGCGACCTGCGGGCGCATGATGTCGACATGCTGACCATCGGCCAGTACCTGATGCCCAGCGGCGATCACTTGCCGGTGCGGCGCTATGTGCATCCGGATGTCTTCAAGATGTTCGAGCAGGAGGCGCAGAAGATGGGCTTCTCGCATGCGGCCGTCGGCGCGATGGTGCGCAGCTCGTATCACGCCGACCAGCAGGCGCATGGGGCCGGCGTGAAGATGGCGGACTGAGGGTGGCGATGGTGGACTGACGGCGGGCTGATGGCGGACTGATGGCGGACTGCTCGCGCATGAGCCGCAGGCGCCGCTGCAGTCATACCGATGTGCTTCATGCTGGTGTGCTTCCTGCCGCCGTCAATGGATGCGATTGATGCCCCAGCAAAAAGCCCGCGATGTCGCGGGCTTTTTTGTGGCCGGCCCCGACATGGGCGGCGGATGCCGGCCAGCGATCAGGCGGCCAGCGACTGCTCCAGCAGCTTGTGCAGTGCCGGGAATTCCGGCGTGCCGACATAGCGCTTGACGATATTGCCTTCCTTGTCGATCAGGAAGGTGGTCGGGGTCAGCTTGACGTCGCCGAAGGCCTTGGCGTTGCTGCCGTCGGTATCGAGCGCGACCTTGAAGGGCAGCGCGCGCGTCTGCGCGTAATTGAGCACATAGTTGGGCGGGTCATAGTTCATCGCGACGGCGATCATCTCCAGGCCGCGGCCCTGGTACTTCTGGTAGGTCTCGACCAGTTCCGGCATCTCGGCGATACAGGTGCTGCAGCTGGTGGCCCAGAAATTCACGAGGACGACCTTGCCCTTGAGCGAAGCGGTGCTGATCTGCTCGCCATTGAGGGTCTTGAAGCTGACGGCAGGCGCCGCTTCTTTCTTGAACAGGGACAGCGCAAAGAACAGCGCAACGCCAAGCACGGCCAGCAAGGCCATGGTCTGGATGATGGTGAGGCCGCCGAATCGGCGCGGGACTTTCTGGGACATGGTGAGGCTTTGCCTATGCAACAGGGAAGCGCCCATTATAGGCCAGCCCCCGGGGCCGGGGCGGCAATGGCAAAGCGGCCTGCACGGGTATCCGGCAGGCCGCTGCGTGATATTTCAACAAGAAATGACGGTCATGCCGACACCGGCCGGCCGAGCCAGCCCGCCCCGGGACCGGCCCTGCCTTATTTTGCCGGCTGTTCGGCTTTTTGCTCCGGCGCCGGCTGGGTCGCCAGGTCTTTCAGCTCTTCTTCGCTGATGTAGTCGAACAGCTTGACCACTTTCTTGATGCCACTGGCCGCATTGCGCGCCACTTCGGCGCCCATCTTGCCTTCGCGCTGGGTCACACGCCCCATCAGGTAGACCACGCCGCGGTCGGTATGGACCTTGAACGCGCTGACATACAGGTCCTTGGTGTCGATGATGGCGGCCTTCACTTTGCCGGTGATCAGCGCATCGTTCGAACGCGCGCCCAGGCTGGACACGGGGGCGATCGCCAGGTCGTTCTCGATCGATTTCACGCCGTCGATGGTCGCGATCTGCTGCTCGACCTCGGCCTTCATTTTTTCATCCTTGACCTCGCCGGTCAGCAGCACTGCATGGTTGAAGCTGGTGACGGCCACGCGTCCCTGGTCACCGGTGACCTTGGCGGCCCGGCCCTCGCCCTTGAGCTGGATCGAGGTGTCATCGGCCTGTGCGCCCAGCGTGCGACGGTCGGTCGCGGCGACGGTACCGACGGCGGTGGCGCCGAGCAGCAGCGGGAAGCACGCCTGCAGGCTGGTGGCCAGCACGGTGCCCAGCGCCAGCGCGGCCAGCGGACGGCGTGCCTTGACGGCAATTTTCGCGGCAATAGTGATAGCAGCTTTCATTCGGCATCTCCTCCAAATAGCGCGACATCGCTCCCGTCGCACACACAGTCAACAATCAATAAATGGACTTCCTGTATGCGTGCCGTCCGATCGTGGGGCACGCAGATATGCACGTCGGCATCGGTGAGCATTTGCCCAACCTGGCCGCCGCCCTTGCCCGTCAACGCGACCACGCGCATGTCCCGCTCCAGCGCGGAATCGATGGCGGCGATCACATTGGCTGAATTGCCCGAGGTCGAGATCGCCAGCAGTACATCGCCTGCCTGGCCAAAGGCCTGTACCTGCTTGGCGAAGATGTCGGTGAAGCTGTAGTCATTGCCGACGGCCGTCAGGATCGAGGAATCGGTGCACAGCGACAGCGCCGGCAGCGGCAGGCGCTCGCGCTCGAAGCGACCGACCAGCTGGGCTGCGAAGTGCTGGCAATCGGCGGCCGAGCCGCCATTGCCGCAAGCGAGGATGCGATTGCCATTCGACAGGGCGCCAAACATCAGGTCCACCGCTTGTGCGATGGGCTGCGCGAGCTGGCTCGCCGCCTGGATCTTCAGCTCGGCGCTCTCGTTGAAATGGTCGATGATGAGTTGCCTGTTCATGATGCCTAATTATAAAGCTTCGCCCGCCTTGCGATGGCCTAACGCAGCAGCACATGTCTGAGCCAGTGCAATTGCTCGCCTTCGATGCAGACCGCATCGAAGCGGCAGGCCGCCGCGCAGCCCGGCCGCATCTGCAGGTAGCGCTGCGCCGCGCGCCACAGCCTGGCCTGCTTGGCCGCGCCGATACTGGCGGCCGCACCGCCAAAGGCAGTGCTGCGGCGCTGCCTGACCTCGACAAACACCAGGGTGGCGCCGTCGCGCATGACAAGGTCGATCTCGCCGCAACGGCTGCGCACATTGCGCTCGACCAGATGCAGGCCGCGGGCCAGCAAGTACGCCAGCGCACGGTCTTCTGCCAGCCGGCCCAGCGCGCTGGTGCTGTTGCCGCCGCGGCGGGCCCCTGCAGCACCGGCCGTCACGGCACCCTCATCCAAGCTTGTACAATGGGACGATGACTTGTCGGTGACCACCGACCTCCCTGCCACCTGCTTTCGCCGTGCTGCATGCCTGCCTCCTCTGCCGCTTCCGCTTCAACCCTCCATGACAGCCTGGCCGCACTGGCCGATGAACTGTCGCGACAACAGTTTCCGGCAGGGGCCTTGTATGTCGTGGCCACGCCCATCGGCAACCTGGCCGACATCACGGTGCGCGCCCTGAAGGTGCTGGCCGTGGTCGATGCGGTGGCTTGTGAAGATACGCGCAATACCGGGCAGCTGCTGTCGCGTTATGGCCTCAGCAAGTCCTTGTTCGCCGCGCATCAGCACAATGAAATGGAAGCCGCACAAAAGATCGTTGAGCGCTTACGCGCCGGCGAGCGGATCGCGCTGGTCTCGGATGCCGGCACGCCGGCCGTCTCTGATCCCGGCGCCCGCATCGTCGATGCCGTGATCGAGGCCGGCTTGGCGGTGATACCGATCGCCGGGCCATCGGCGGCCATTGCCGCGCTGTCGGCCTCGGGCCTGCAGGCCGAGCAATTCCGCTTCATCGGTTTCCTGCCCTCGAAAGACCGGCAGCGCGACACCCTGCTGGCGACGCTGGCCGCCGATACCGCCACCCTGGTGTTCTATGAAGCCCCGCATCGGATCGCCGATACGCTGGCTGCCTGCGCGCGCGCCTTTGGCGACGCACGCCGGGTGCTGATCGCGCGCGAAGTCTCGAAGCTGTTCGAGCAGCTGCATCGCTGCCGGCTGGGCGCGGCCGCCGACTGGATCGCGGCCGATGCCAATCATCAGCGCGGCGAATTCGTGCTGCTGGTCGAGGCGGCGCCGGCGCGCGAAGACGACGGCATGGACGAAGCGCGGCGCCTGCTGTCCATCCTGCTGGAAGAATGCCCGGTCAGCCAGGCGGCGGCACTGGCATCGAAAATCACCGGCCTGAAGAAAAACGCGCTGTATACGCTGGCGCTGCAGCTGTCGCAGGAGGCTGACGGCGCATAGCCGGCACTTGGGCACTCAGGCGCGCAGGGAAGTCGTTCGGCGGCGCAGGTGGAAAGCCGGGAAGCCGGAAAGCCGGAAACCGGGAAGCGAAAGTCAGGAACGTTGCCGGGCGCTGCTCAGCGCTGCACCAGCGTGGCCTGGATCTGGGCGGCAGACTTCAGCTGGCGCGCTGCCGTGCTGGCCAGTTCGCGGTTGTCGAACGGGCCGCTGTGCAGGCGATACAGGCCCTGGCTTTGTACCACCACGGGCGGCGGCAGGCCGGCAGGCCAGCCCGGCAACAGGCGCTCGCGCATCGCTTGCGCATTCTGCTCTTGGGCATAGGCGCCGAATTGCAGAAAATAGCCGCTGCTGCCGGCATTCACCGGTGGCTGGCTGCTGTTGCCCGCCAGTTTTCCTATCGCATCATTGTCAGTCTCGGCAGCGGCCGCCCCGCGGCTTTTTTTCGCTGCCTGCAGACGTGCGATCTCCTCCGGCAGCAGCCGCTCGACCTCGAGCTCCGAACTGCCGCCACGGATGTAGTCGAGCTTCAGCGCGGCGGTGTAGGAGAGGTCGATGATGCGCTGCGCATGGAAGGGGCCGCGATCATTGATGCGCACGATCACTTGTTTGCCATTGCGCAGATTGGTCACGCGCGCATAGGACGGAATCGGCAGCGTCGGGTGGGCGGCCGTCATCTTGAACATGTCGTAGCGCTCGCCCGAGGCCGTCTTCTGGCCGTGGAATTTCTTGCCGTACCAGCTGCCCACGCCGCGCTGCGTGAAGGGCCGGTTATCCGTGATCGGCACATAGGTCTGCTCGAAGACGGTGTAAGGCTTGCTGGGGCCTTTTGCGTAGGGCTCGACCTTGGGCTCGGCATCGGGCGTGTCCAGCAATCCTTCCGGGATGGCGTCAGCCGGGCCGTCATCCTGGTAGTAGGCGCCGGGCTTCTTGGGCGCGGCTTGGGAAGCCGATGGTGATGCTGCCTGGGGTGGCGTTTGCGCCGTTGACGATGCGGTCTTGGCGGCCGGGCCCGATGTGGCGGGCGCCGGGCGCGGCGCGGGTTCGTCGCGGCGCAAGTCCACCGACGTGCAGGCCGACAGCAGCGCGACCGCCGCCAGCGGCACTCCCTGCCACAGCAAGCGGATCATGGCGCCTGTCATGCGCTGCCCGGCCTCAGGTCTGCACCAGCTTGCGATGGCGCTGGATGCTCATCAGCGTGCCCACGCCCAGCGAGAGGGTGACAAAGGCGGTGCCGCCATAACTGATGAAGGGCAAAGGCACGCCGACGACCGGCAAGATGCCGCTGACCATGCCCATGTTGACGAACACATAGGTAAAGATCGCCAGCGTCAGCGCACCGGCCAGCAGCCGCGAGAACAGGGTCGGTGCGTTGGCGGCGATGATCAGGCCACGGCCGATCAGCAACAGGTACAGCACTAGCAGCAAGCCATTGCCGAGCAGGCCGAATTCTTCCGAGAACACCGCAAAGATGAAGTCCGTGGTGCGCTCGGGGATGAATTCCAGGTGCGCCTGGGATCCGTTCAGCCAGCCCTTGCCGATCAGGCCGCCGGAGCCGATGGCGATGGTGGACTGGATGATGTGGAAGCCCTTGCCCAGCGGATCCGAGGTCGGGTCGATCAGGGTCATCACGCGGTTGCGCTGGTAATCATGCAGCATCGACCAGACCAGCGGCAGGCTGGCCAGGCCGGCGATGCCGATACTCATGATGAGGCGCCAGGACAGGCCGGCCAGGAAGATCACGAAAAAGCCAGACGACACCACCAGCATCGCAGTGCCGAGGTCGGGCTGGCGCAGGATCAGGCCGGCCGGCAGCGCGACCAGCAGGCCGGCGACGCCGAAGTCGCGCCAGCGGATCATGCCCTCGCGCTTCTGGAAGTACCAGGCCAGCGTCAGCGGCAAGGCCAGTTTCATGATTTCGGAGGGCTGGATCACGACGCCGAGGTTGATCCAGCGCCGTGCGCCATTTTTCACCAGGCCGAACAGCGCGACACCCACCAGCAGCGCGATGCCGACCGAGTACAGCGGAATGGCGAAGCGCATCAGCTTTTGCGGCGGAATCATCGCGGCGAACCACATCACCGCAATGCCGACGGCGATATTGCGCAGGTGGCCTTCGAAGCGACCGGGGAAATCCATCGCTGCCGACGATACGGCCAGGCAGCCCAGCAGCAGGATCAGGCCGAGAATGATCGTCAGTGAACGGTCGAAGATGAAGAAGCGCCGGCGCAGCGCCTCCAGCATGTGGGTACGGTTGCCATCGGCGATAGTCATCATGGGGCGCTCCTGTCATCGCTGCGCGGGGAGACGGGCACGGCGGGCGCGGTCGGCTTGCGCGACGGGGTCGGTGTTGGCGTCGGTGTTGTCGTCGGTCCGGGTGTCGTGACCGGTGCCGGCGATGCTGAAGGTGCCGGCTTGGTCGCAGGTGCCGGCGGCGGCGCAGGCGCGGGCTTGGGTGCCGTTGCTGTTGCTGATGCTGTTGCTGGTGCTGGTGCCGTTGCCGTTGCGGGCGTTGTTGTCGGTGTCGATGCTGGCTTCGCTGCGGATGCTGGTGGTGATGTCGGCGCAGGTGCGGGCGCAGGCTTGGTGGTCGGCGCTGGCTTGGGAGCGGGCGCAGCCGGGGTCGCTGGTGCAGCCGGGGTGGTTGGCGCGGCCGCGGCCGGCGCCGTAGCGGCTGCCGGCTTGACGGCCGCTGGCGTGCTGGCCGGGGCGACGGCCGCATTGGCCGGCTTGGTTGATGCCGCACCGGCCGGCGCTGCTGCCGCCGGCGCTGCCGTTGCCGCCGGCGCTGCTGCGGCCGTTGCAGGCTTGGCCGCTTCAGCCGGCTGCGGGCCGGCCGCCACTGCGGGGCTGTCGACCTTCGCCACCGGCTCGTCCGGGCGCTTGCCCAGCAGGTAGTAGTCGATCGCCAGGCGGGCAATCGGGGCTGCCGCAGCGGCACCGAAGCCGGCGTTCTCGACGATCACGGCCAGTGCAATCTTGGGCTTGTCCGCCGGCGCAAAGGCGATGTACAGCGAGTGGTCACGCAGGCGCTCGGCTATCTTGCTGGCATCGTATTTCACGGTCTTGCTCATCGCCGCTGCCTGCGCAGTACCAGTCTTGCCACCCGAAACATAGGGCGCATTGGCGAATGAACGGGCGGAGGTGCCTTCCTTGGTCACACCGATCAGCGCGTTCTTGATCACCTCGATGTTCTCGGCCTTGAGCGGAATGCGGTAGCTTTCCTTGGGCACGGTCAGCTTGCGCACCCGGGTGCCGGCGTCTTCGACCGATTTCACCAGGTGCGGCTTCATCACCACGCCATTGTTGGCCAGATTGGAGATGGCGTGCGCGAGCTGCAGCGGTGTGAACGAGTTGTAGCCCTGGCCGATGCCGACCGAGATGGTCTCGCCCGCATACCATTTCTGCAGCTCGGGACGCTTGAAGGTCGCTTTTTTCCATGCCGCCGAGGGCAGCACGCCGCGCCGTTCATTTTCGAGGTCGATGCCGGTCAGCTGGCCAAAACCGAAGGGCTTCATGAAATCATGGATCGCATCGATCCCGAGGTCATTGGCCAGGTTGTAGTAATAGGTGTTGCAGGACTGGACGATGGAGCGATACATGTCGACCCGGCCGTGCCCGCCCTCTTTGTCGTCGCGGAATTTGTTGTTGCCGAACCAGTAGTAGCCGGGGTCGGAAATCGCCATGTCCGGCGTGCGCTTGCCCAGCTCCAGCGAGGCCAGCGCCATATAGGGCTTGAAGGTCGAGCCGGGCGGATAGCTGCCGATCAGCGGGCGGTTCAGCAAGGGCTTGTCGAGCGAGGTGTTGAGCTCTTCCCAACTCTTGCTGTCGATGCCTTCGACAAAGAGGTTGGGGTCGAAGGTCGGCATCGACACATAGGCGAGGATGTCGCCGCTTTCAGGCTCGATCGCGACCAGGGCGCCGCGCCGGTCGCCGAAGGCCTTCTCGATGATCTTCTGCAATTCGATGTCGACCGACAGGATCAGGTTGTTGCCCGGGGTCGGCGAATGGCGCGACAGCGTGCGGTTCGCGCGGCCGCCGGCCGAGACTTCGATCTCGTCATAGCCGGTGGTACCGTGCAGCTCGCGCTCGTAACTCTTTTCCAGGCCTTCCTTGCCGATGTACTCGGTGCCGCGGTAATTGGCGGCGTCTTCGCTCTCTTCGAGCCGCTCGGCCTCGCGCTTGTTGACGCGGCCGATGTAGCCAATCATGTGTGAGGCGGTCTGGCCAAGCGGATACTGGCGGAACAGACGGGCCTGGATATCGACGCCCGGGAAGCGGTAGCGCTGGGCCGCAAAGCGCGCGACTTCCTCGTCGCTCAGGCGGGTGCGGATCGGCAGGCTTTCGAAGGTCTTCGATTCTTCCAGCAGGCGGCGGAAGCGCTTGCGGTCGCGCGACTGGATGTCGACCACTTGCGCCAGTTCGTCGATCACGGTGTCGATCGGGCGGTTGATCTTCGAGGGCGTGATTTCCAGCGTGTAGGCCGAGAAGTTGCGCGCCAGGACGACGCCGTTGCGGTCGACGATCAGGCCGCGGTTCGGCACCGCCGGCACCACCGAGATGCGGTTGCTCTCGGCGCGCTCGAAATACTCGCTGTGGCGGATCGCCTGCAGCCAGAAGAAGCGCAGCATCAGCAGGCCGAAGCAGACAAAGACCACGAGGCCGGCCACGGACAGGCGCAGCCGGAACAGCTGTAACTCGCGTTCTGTATCTTTGATCTCGGTCACGTGACCAGTCCCCGGGGGCTACGTAGAAAGTGGTGTTTCAGATCGGGCGCGTCTCGTCGTGGTAGACGGCGCGGCGCTGCGGCGCCAGCAGCACCCAGCAGACGATGGGCCACACCAGCATGGCCACGAAGCTTTGTCCGAAATACAGCAAGGTTGGCGTCTTGCCGCTGACGGCCAGCTGGATCAGCACCTGCACCACCTGCATGACCAGCAACAAGGGCAGCACATGCAGCGCCTGCACCGATGGCCGGAACCACAGCACGCGGCGATGGATGGTGATCGCGAAGTACGACAGCAGCGTATAGGCCAGCGCGTTCTCGCCCAGCAGCGAGGCGCTGTGCACGTCCATCACCAGGCCCATCAGGAAGGCGATGCCGATGCCGACCTTGCGCGGCTGGTAAATCGACCAGAACACCAGCGTCATCGCCACGAAATCGGGCACCCAGCCCCAGCTGCCCCAGGGCAGCAGGTTCATGAAGAAGGCGCAGACGAGGCTGAACGCAATGAAGGCCGGATTGACCGGCAACAGGATGTGGTCGCGATCGATCATTCCTGCACCTCCTTCTTCATACGGCGGTTGCGCGGATCATTGATATCGGCATTTTCGGGCGGCGGCGGGGGCGGTTGCAAGGCACTGTCGCCCAGCAACACCAGCAGCTGGCGGTGGCGCGAGACGCCGGCCGTCGGCTGCAGCAGGATGCGCGCAAAGGCGTCCGAGGTCTTGGTGTCGACCGCGACCACGGTGGCCACCGCCAGCCCCGGCGGGTAGACGCCGTCGATGCCGGAAGTGGTCACCACGTCGCCTTTCTGGATGTCGGCGTTGGAGGCCATGAAGCGCAGCTCGAGCACGCCGGACTGGCCGCGGCCATAGGCCACCGAGCGCACGCCGCTGCGCAGCACTTGCACCGGGATCGCATGGTCCTTGTCGGTCAGCAGCGTGACTTCGGAGGTGAACGGGAACACCCGCGTGACCTGGCCGACCACGCCCAGGTCGTCGATGACGGGCTGGCCGGGCCTGAGCCCATGGCGCTCGCCGCGGTCGAGGATGACCTTGCGCGAGAAGGGGTCGCGGGCGTCGTACAGGATCTCGCTCATGGCCGTCTTCAGCTGCAGCCGTTCGGACGCCTCGAGCAGCTTGCGCAGGTAGGCATTCTCGGCCAGCAGCTGGCGGCTCTGCTGCAGCTGCTGCGCGTTGAGCACCTGTTGCTCGCGCATCTGGCGGTTCTCTTCCTTGAGCGTGGAGAGCGTGGTGAAGTAATCGGTGGTGGCGAAGAAGGCATCGCGCGGCAGCATCGCAACGACTTGCAGCGGATAAAGGGCCACGCCGACGGCCTGGCGGATCATGGCCAGTGCCTTGAGGCGTGAATCGGCCATCAGCAGCGCGACGGCGATCAATGCGAAAAACAGCATCTTGGCGCGCGCCGACGCGCCTTGCTTGAAGAGTGGCGGCGGACTGTATTCCATCAGGGTGAAACGCTAAGGCCGTGTGTGCGCCAGCCATCGCCGCGCTCAGTGCGCAACGAAGGGGTCGAAGCAAAAGTTGAAGAGGGCCGCCGGCAGGACACTGACGCGCAGCCCCGGGTCATTACTCGTAGGAGAACAGCGAGCCCAGCTTGTCCATGCGCTCGAGCGCCATGCCGGAACCGCGCACGACGCAGGTCAGCGGGTCCTCGGCGACGAGCACCGGCAGGCCGGTCTCTTCCATCAGCAAACGATCAAGGTCGCGCAGCAGCGCGCCGCCACCGGTCAGCATCATGCCCTTCTCGGCAATGTCGGCGCCCAGTTCCGGCGGCGTCTGCTCGAGCGCGTTCTTGACGGCCGACACGATGCTGTTGAGCGGATCGGTCAGGGCTTCCAGCACTTCGTTGCTGGAGATCGTGAACGAACGCGGGATGCCCTCGGACAGGTTGCGGCCCTTGACTTCCATCTCGCGCACTTCGGTGCCCGGGAAGGCCGAACCGATCTGCTTCTTGATGGTCTCGGCCGTCTGCTCTCCGATCAGCATGCCGTAGTTGCGGCGGATGTAGTTGACGATGGCTTCGTCGAACTTGTCGCCGCCGACGCGGACCGAGCCTTTGTAGACCATGCCGCCCAGCGAGATGATGCCGACC
>JACCDY010624705.1_pt1 | contig 17989 bp, 16 predicted proteins | sample 7446391 | NCBI WGS metagenome assembly JACCDY01 (sample SAMN15323451, study PRJNA562643) | freshwater metagenome | isolation source: river surface water | place: USA:Blue River Watershed | collected 2017-08-18
AAATCACTCTCGGCAATGATCCGCGCCCAGTTTTTTGAATAAGTCCTTTCGCGTTCAGAGAGAGTTTGACTGGGCATATAGTCAACGGTCAGCCCCAATCCGACGAGCCGTTGCTGCACATCGGGTATTTCCAAGACTTTTTTCAACGCATCGCTGTAGCGTTCCAGGGTCGCTTTCGGTGTGCCTTTGGGCGCGAAAATCCCGTAAAAGGGCAGATCCTCAAAGCCTTTGATGCCAAGTTCATCGAAGGTGGGGGTATCAGGGAGTGCGGCTTGCCGCTGAGTTCCCATGACGGTGACCATGCGAAGTTTTCCCGCTTTTTGAAACTCAATGAAGTCTGGCACCGATGCTACGCCTGCGGGTATTTGCTTGCCCAACATGTCGGCGATCATGGGGGCGCTTCCCTTGTAGGGGACAGCGATCAGGTCGAGTTTGTATCGCGCAGCGAGAACTTTCACAAGAAACTCGGGTACTGATTGTGGCGCGGGCACGCCGATCGCGGCTTTGCCTTGCTGCGCTGAACGAACGGACTGAATGAATTGGTCAAGAGTTGTTTCTTTTAAATCACCAGACAAAGCGATTCCGTTGGCAAAGCTGGCAAAACCTGCTACGGGGACAAAATCCGTTTCAGGGTCGTAACCAGCTTTTTTGTTAATCAGCGGCATGATTGAAATCGTATGGTCGTGTGAAAGAAAAAGTACTGAACCATCGGCTGGTGCTGTTTTCAGCGCCTGTGCCGCAATCTGTCCACCTGCGCCAGCGCGGTTTTCGATAATGACCGGGTTGCCAAGATTTTTGCTCAGCTGCTCGCCAATCACCCGCGCGATAGCGTCTGTGCCGCCACCGGCTGGAAAGCCCACCATCAGTTTGATGGGGGCATTCTGCGCAAAACTCGAGGCACTGATTAGTGCGGATGCCAAAAATAAAGAAGCCTTCCGTACTTTATACCCTTTGATTTTGAACATGACACACTCACTTAGACCGAGACGACGGTGTTAAACCGAGATGACGGCGTCCAGCGCAACGACCCCCGATTTTTGAACCAGAAGCGGATTGATATCGATGCTTTGTATCTCTGGATATTTGCATGCCGTTTCACTGATTTTACAGAGAACATCGACTAATGCATCGCAATCAAGAGGTTCGCTACCCCGCCATCCCTTCAGTAAAGCCGCACCTTTAACTGAATCAATCAGTTGGTGGGCAGATGCTTTGTCAAGCGGCGCGCTTGCCATGGCAACGTCTTTAAAGAGCTCCACCATGATTCCGCCAAGTCCGAACATGATCATTGGTCCGAAGACAGGATCGCGGTGCATGCCAACGAGTGTTTCGACACCCTTGTTGACCATTCTGGAAATCAGCACACCCTCGAGTCGAGCGTCTGGTTTTGCCGTTTTTGCACGCTGTATAAGGGTTTCGAAGCCTTTCTCAACCTCTGTGCTGTTGGAAAGTCCAAGTAACACGCCACCAATCTCTGTTTTATGCTGAATATCCGGAGAAAGGATTTTCGCGACGATCGGGTAACCAAATTCGTTGGCAGCCTGGACGGCTTCTTTTGCCGTGAGACAGACACGCTCTTCAATGACAGGAATCCCTTCTTGTCGAAGCAATTGTTTGGCTTTTGACTCGTCACTTGGATGAATAGCCAACTTAGACTTTTGGTTTGAGATGCTGAATGTTGGCATGCGTTCACGACGCTGGCGAATTTGACATGCGGCACTAATCGCGGCGATGGCTCTCGTCGGATCCTCGTAAACGGGGATGCCTGCTCCCTCAAGCTCCGCTCTGACTCCGGCTTCGCTAGGCATGATGACGACGACTAATCGGTCCTTGTATGCAGCCTTGAGCTTGAGCAATGCGTCGAGAGTATCCCGGAAAACAAGTGGCGCCAGTCCGTTGTTTGCGAGATAGAAAACTAAAGCATCGTCAGTCGTATGTTGCAAAATGCACTGTCCGACATCGACAACGAGTTGTGGATTTGTGGCGACTTGAGCCGTTGTATCGTAGGGATTTCGACCTGCGCCGTACGGAAGCACCACAGCAAGTTGATCGATGAGCGCTTGTGAGAATGGTTTAATTTCCAATCCCATTCTTGCGCCATCATCCGCCATCAGAATACCGATCCCGCCAGATACAGTGACAAGCGATAGCTTGTTATTGGCTGGCATGCGGCCATTGACCAGTAAATAAGCAATGTCGACCATTTCCTCGATGGAGCGGGCACGCCAAGCCCCTGTTTCACGCAAAATGGTGTCGTATACACGATCATCTCCAGCAAGTGAGCCAGTGTGGGTGGCGGCTGCCGCGGCACCCGCTTCCGAAGTGCCCACTTTCATCATGATGACCGCTTTGCCCGCAGAGGAAGCTTTGTTAATAGCAGCGCGCAATTGGTCCCCGTTACGGCAGCTTTCCATCGAAGCGCAAATCACCTCTGTTTCGGGATCCTGAGCCAGGAAATCGATGCAATGGGCGACATCCACATCGGCTTCGTTGCCGGTCGCGAGCGTACGGCTCATACCGACTCCTCTCAGATCGGCCATGACATACGTACACGATCCAAAAGCGCCACTCTGCGTGATAAATGCGACTTTACCGGGCTTAGGCGCTGCACCTCTTGCAAAGGAGGTTGAAAACGTCGCGAATAATCCGTTCGATGGACTGAGCGCTCCGAGCGAGTTTGGACCCACCATCCGCATGCCAGCCTGTCGTGCGATTTCGACCAGATGATCCTGGGCGGCTTTGCCCTCAGGACCCATCTCACCAAAACCCGAGCTCAGTACTTGGACAACTTTGACGCCCTTTTTGGCGCAGTCGCGAAGAGATTCCTCGACCCGCGTGGAGGGAACAATAATGACAGCTTGATCGACGGGTCCGGGAATCGCTGATACCGAGGGGTAGGCGGTGAGTCCCTGAATTTCGGGTGAAGATGGATTGACAGGGTAGAGCTTTCCCTTGAAACCATAAGTTTTCATGTAATGAATGGCGCGACCACTTAATTTTTTGGGATCGCTTGAAGCTCCGACAATCGCGAGAGACTGAGGATTAAAAAGTGCGTCTAAATCGTGCATGCTGTTAGTCTGCCTTTGCTATTTCTTGATGTGCGCGCTCTGCGTGAAACTGACCATCACCGAATTCAAGGTTAGTCATCAAAATCCGTTTATTGAGTCGAGTCGCCCAGAGCTCTTCAGTCATTCCCATCCCGCCATGAACTTGAATGACAGTATGGGCGAGTTTGGGGCCCACTTGGGAAAGATAGAGTTTGAGAAGAGAGAGATCGCGGTTTGGAGCCTCCCCTGTATCATTGACTTTACGAGTGAATGCGCTGACAAACGCACGAATACTTTCGTATTTAGCGTAAACATCCGCAATGTAATGACGCAGTACTTGGAAGGTTGAAAGTGTGACACCAAATTGCTGTCGTTCACTTAAGTAACGAATGGTTTGCTCTAACGCGCAAGCCATGCTTGAGACGGCCTCAACACAGGCAAAGAGCGCACCATAATTGAACATGCGGTCATAGGCTTTTGAAAAATCAGGACCAGCTGCGATGCACCACTGATTTTTAAGCGGTTGAGCATCAAATGAGAGTGAAATACTATCGCGCGAATCAATGCGAATTTCATGACTGACTGTCAGATTGATGTCGTCTCGAGGGATGAGCCAAAGCGAGGGCGTACCCTCATGATTTGGACAGCACAGCAGAAAATGAGAGGCATCTGGAATGCACTCAACCCCAGCCACTTTTCCACTCAGTATTTGTAAATTTCCCTGTTGAGTGATGTTCAATGTCATTTCATGTGACATTTGTTTTAAAAATGGATCGAGCGGCTGATAAATCAGCTGAATATGAATCGATCCATCTGCCATTGAAGATAAAAGCGATGATTTGTCTTTTATATTGAGTGGCTCCAGCAAAATGGCGGGTAGACCCATGCCGGTGCCCAAAGGCAAGGGTAGTGCGTGTGTCGCAGTGCCTTCAAGTAAGGCACAGAAATCAAGCAAAGTACCACCAAGTCCTCCAGCGTTTTCGGGAATGAGGCACGCTGCCCAACCCAACTCAATGCATTCTTTCCATTTTTTTTCACGAAATTGTCTTTTTTGGTCGCTGGTGTGAAGACTACTGATTTCGTGTTCGGCATCTTTCGCAAAGCGAGACGCGGATTCCTGAAACTCGGAACCGAATATGGGTGTCGCAGTAAACGTCATAAGAGTCAGTGTCCAAAAATTTCACGGGCAATCATATTTTTCTGAACTTCGTTGCTGCCACCATAGATCGTGCGCACTCTTGAATAAAAATAATTCTGTAGCCAGAGTGCGGCTTGCGCGTTCCCGTCGAATTGTGTGTGCTCATCTATAGGCATGCTGGTTGCATACTCAGGTCCCATAACTTCCATTCCGATTTCGGTGATGGTTTGAAACAAGCCAGAGCTATTGATTTTGAGCACCGAGGGTTGAAGTCGGATCGGTTGTTTATTCATGACGGCATCGATCGCTTCAAGTCCGAGCTCCTGGATAGCCCTGAGTTCGGCTTCAACCGCAAGAAGACGGTATTCGATATTTTGTCTGCGATGCTGATGCACTGGGGTAGATAAGCGATCTTTGATGAGTGTGCGAGTCCTTTTGAGGTATTGAAAGAGCGGCGCAGTATTGGCAGAGTTCAGTCGCTCGCGTGCCAGTAGGAATTTCCCATATTTCCAACCATCACCGATTTCGCCAATACAGTCGGCAAGTGGCACCTCAACATTATCCAGAAACACTTCATTGACATGATGCCATCCATCAATTGTCCGGATGGGTCTGACAGTAATGCCTTTGGTGCGAACGGGAATAATGAGCAGACTAATACCTTCTTGTTTTCTGGACTCAACCGATGTTCGTACAAGCGTATACATCAGGTCGGACTCTTGTGCATGCGAGGTCCATGTTTTTTGTCCATTTACGATAAACACATCACCTTCGATGTGCGCATGAGTTTTAAGAGAGGCAAGATCGGAGCCGGAATTAGGCTCTGAGTAGCCTTGACACCACCATTCCGACCCATCCAGAATGCGGGGTAAATAGCGCGCCTTTTGACTCTCGGAGCCAAATTCGATGAGTACGGGTCCTATGTGGCGCAGACCATGATGGTACTGGGGAGGGCAGTCATTTTCGGCGAGAACTTCCCCGAAGATTGCCTGTTGCCTTGGGTTCCAACCTGTTCCACCATATTCGACAGGCCAATTAGGCGCTCCCCATCCGCGTGCAAATAGAATTTTTTGCCAGCGACTCCATGGCTCTCGCGACAGCTTGCGATTGAGCGCCATGATTTCTTTGATATCTGCCGGACAGTTTTTGCTGACGAACTCTTCTATTTCCGACCTGAATGCATCGTAATCAATGTCGTCTTTCAAATCATTGCTCATTATTCTTATTTCCAGATAGGACTAACGACCCTTGTAGACAGGTTTACGTTTTTCTTTAAAAGCAAGCAACGCTTCTTTGGTATCTTCTGTTTTACCAAGCGCCACGGTCATATTTTGTTCAAAGCGGTAGCCCTCTCGGCGGGGCATCACAGCAGTCACCTGAGCAGCTTGTTTTGCATAACTCAACGCAATAGGCGCTTTGCTTGCGATATCGTTGGCGATCTCCATGACATAAGGCATGAGTTCTTCAGGTGGAAGGCTCGCCTCGATCAGACCCAGACGATACATTTCATCTGCGTCTATTTTCATACCTGTAAAGAACATTCGGCGAGCGCGTGATTTTCCAAAAATACTTTGCAGCATCGCTGTGCCGCCGGCTAGACCTACATTGATTTCTGGCATCGAGAAGATCGCCGTATTGGATGCGACCCAAATATCGCATTGGGTCATGAGACCAAAACCAGCGCCCATCGCTGGACCATTGACTGCGGCGATCACCGGTTTACTGCATTCAATGATCGAGTTGCCGGCTTCACGTACCAGGCGATTGTGGTGCCAGTAGGCTCCAGGCTTGTCATTGAGTCCTGGACGTTCGCTCAGATCGGCGCCTGCGCAAAATATTTTTCCTTTCCCGGTAATGACAGCGACTTTTACGTCAGGTGCATCAGTAAAGTAGTCAAAGACCTGAATAATTTCACTCCGCATTTGCGCATTTTGTGCGTTATGAGGAGGACGATTCAAGGTGACCGTGGCAACTCCATTTGAAATGTCCAGTTCGAGTGTTTGCAGATCCATTTTTAACCTTAATCAGTAGGTGTTACGTAGCTTGAATTTTTATCTAGAGTTATTCGACCGTGATGCTGACGCCTTCGACTTTCATCAAATTTCTGAGTCTCTTTTCCTCATCCTGCAGGAACTTGCCAAATTCAGCAGTTTTCAGACCTTGAATAAAAAGTCCTGTTTGATTGATCGCATTTTGTACATTGCTGGTTTTCATTGCAGTGTCAATTCCTTTAAGCAATTCATTCTGAATGTCTTCAGGCGTACCGGTTGGTATTAAAAATCCAAACCAGCTGCCAAAAACAAGATCAATTCCTAGCTCTTTGAATGTTGGAACATTGGGCGCCGCTGGATGTCTTTTTTCAGATGAAATTGCGATCGCGTTGAGCGTGCCGGAGTTGACGCGCGGCATAGCCGAAGGGCCGTCAAAAATCCCCATGATTTGTCCCCCAAGCAGATCGTTCATCGCGGGACCTGTGCCTTTGTATGGTACGTGTGTAATTCGCACACCTGCTTCAGCGGCAAAGAGTTCGGCTGCGATGTGAGGGCTTGAAGCATTGCCGGAAGATCCAAAAATCAAACCACCTGGATTTTTCTTACCAAAAGCGATCATCTCCTTGACGTTCTTGAATGGAACGTTCGGATTCACGACCAGCAGGCTTGTGGAGCGGCCGAGCAGATACAAGGGGCTGAGGCTTTTAGGGTCGTATGGCAAGCTCTTTTTGAGTACAGGGTTTGAGGTAAATCCGTAGCTTGTCAGCAAAAGGGTATAGCCATTTGCAGGCGATCGGGCAACGAGTTGAGTGCCAATGACTGTTCCACCACCAGGCTTATTATCGACAACGACTGGTTGTCCCCATTGTTTTGAGAGCTCTGCGGCAATGGCTCGACCATAGATGTCAGTGACTCCGCCAGGTGGGTAGGGAATGACGATGGTGACTTGCTTATCCGGGAATTTTGCGTGCGCGAACGAGGCACAGATTGTCATCAGACAGCTGAGTAATATTTTTTTGAGTGAGGATTTAATGACTTGCATTTGTCGATCTCCTTTTATTTATTTTTTCTCTGATGCTTTGGACTGCTCGATCACTTTTTTCCACTTGGCTGACTCGGAGCGAACGATTGCATCCATTTCTTCTGGTGTGCCGCCTTTGACATCCAGACCTGTTGCGATCAGGCGTTGACGAACGTCAGGCATGTTCAAGACTTCATTGAGTTCTTTATTTAGTTTCGCAATGATGGCTGGTGGTGTGCCTGCGGGTGCAGTGATGTAGTTGATAGGAGAGGCGGAGTAGCCTTTCAGCGTGTCAGCGATCGGGGGAAGTTCAGGTGTTGCTGGATTTCTCGAGAGCGTCGATACGCCTAAGGCTTTGACGGCGCCTGCCTTGATGTGTGCTTGGTATACAGACAGAGAGTCGATCGACATTTGTACTGAGCCACCAACAACTTCAGTGACCGCTGCGCCAGAGCCTTTGTATGGCACATGTTCGATATTGATTCCCGCCATGCTTTTGAAAAGCTCTCCTGCAAGGTGACTCGAGGAGCCCATGCCCGAGCTTGCGAAGTTGACCTTGTTTGGATTAGCCTTGGCATAATCGATTAGTTCTTTGACCGAATTTACTGGCAAGTCCTTATTCACGACTAAAACGTTACTGCCTTCGATCAGCTGGATGACAGGCGAAAAAGCAGTCGCCGCATCGTATGGCATTTTGTCCATGAGATACGGTGCCGTCATTTGTTGACCGGGCGTAGCGTAAAGAAGTGTGTATCCGTCTTTGGGCGATGATGCGACAAAAGCGGCACCGATCACGCCGCCAGCACCAGGCTTGTATTCGATGACCACGGGCTGCCCAAGTCGTTTGGATAAAGGCTCACTGATGATGCGCGCCGTATTGTCGGCACCGCCCCCTGGAGCGAAGGGCACGACAAGCCGGATGGGTTTGTTTGGATAGTCCTGCGCGATCGCTGCAGTATTGCCAAGTGCAGAGAAAACTGCGAAAGCACTGATCAAAAGCTTTTGAAGCTTCATGGTTTGTCTCCTGGGGAAGGGATATTTAAATTTTTATTGATCTTTTTTTTCATCCTAAGGTACAAATCGCTATAGCAACTAATACTTGTTTGACATACCGCTATGCGATTTACGCATGGCAGTTTCGACTTATTGATTGATTATCACGGAGCCTGTGCCTTGAAGCTTCAACAATTGAAGTACTTGGTAACCGTTGTGAAGACGGGTTTCAATATTTCCGAGGCCGCTCGCTTGTTGCATACTTCACAACCAGGCGTCAGTAGACAATTGATGCAACTCGAGCAGGAGTTAGGTGTTTCTTTGTTGCGGCGCACCAAGAACAGCATCATCGGTTTAACTGAGGACGCCCAACCTATTCTGGAGCTTTCGGTTAGAGTCTTGGCGGATGTTGAGGGAATCAAGCAGATTGCTCAAAGTATGCAGGCCGGAGAGCCTAAGTCTGTCACAGTGGTCACCACGCATAGTTTTGCCCGCCACATGATTGCTGAACCACTTTCCAGACTCAGCGGTAGAGAGCCTTTGGTTAGGGTGACGATTAATCAAAGTTCCTCTGAGGGTGCGCTGCAACAAGTCCTTTCTGGCGAGGCTGATATCGCTCTGAATAGTAAGCGTGCCGACAATCTGGAACTGGTCTCGTTGCCGGTATTCAAGCTGCCGAGAGTACTCGCAGCGCCTAAGGGACATCCGATTCTGGCGTGTTCAAACATTTCTTTCGAGGAAATCACCCGTCATCCTCATATCGCCTACCCCCAAGCTTTCGCAGCCCGCAGATCGCTTGACGAAGCTTTTGCAACACACCACCTTAAATGTAATGTTGTCATTACCGCTACTGATGCAGATATGGTGATGGCGTGTGTTGTCAAAGGATTGGGCATTGCCATTTTGACTACACTCAGCACGCAGGATATCGATACACGTCGAGTGAGTTTGCTGCCGCTCGATCATTTGTTTGATCCGGTGATTGCTTACATCACAATTAGAAGAGAAAGCGTCCATAACCGCGCAGTCATGGAATTTTTACAATCTCTGATTCCTTGGTTCCGGCAAGTAGATCCGCGATTATTTTTTTTACAAGGGGCGGCAGTTCAGGAACCAAAAGTATGGCCGGACTGTCTGAATACGTAATACTGTTTAGGTCAATCCAAATCTTGAATAAGAGGGGTCGAGATGCTCAGGATGATCACAATGCCTGCCTTGGCGGTCACTCTGCTAGTAAGCGGATGTGTCGTAGTAGACCCCGGCCAGCCTAGGTATGCCTATGGTGGTGGAGGTTATTACAGCGCATATGGTGGCGGAGCCTACTACGCTGCACCGCCCGTACGTTTCTTCGGCCCGACGTATTACGCACCTCCTCCACCTCGTGTGATTGTGGTGCGGGAGCGACCATATCGGTCCAAGTCATATCGTCGATCTCACGGTAAAGGCGTTGATGGCCACTGAAGCAAGGCATGAGCAGACTTGTTTATTTAGATTTTTAATCAAGACTTTCACAATCCGGACATAACAATCAGCTTTCTCTCGTAAATTCCATTTCACAAGAGGTATTCTTTAGGAAAGGGAAGGGTGCGGCGGCTTCAGTTCTCAGATTGAGGCGTGCGCATCCCAATCTGCCTGAAGATGACGATATTGGAGATGGTATTCGATGAACTTCACATTTACGCCAGAAGAGGAACGTTTACGCACTGAGGTGCGCGCCTTTCTTGTTGAGCATTTCACGGATGAAGTGCGCGCGGAAAATGCCGCGGGCAAGCGGGGAGAAGGCTGGGGAGAGGCCATCCGCGACTTTTTTGAAAAAGTGAATCAAAAACGCTGGTTCGCCTGGAGCTGGCCCACGGAGTTCGGTGGTGGCGGAGGTGACAGGACGGCTCAGTTTGTCATCGAAGAGGAGTTTTACCGCTACACCGGTATCACCCTGGGGGGCGGCACAGGTGCACCATCAATTTTGATGTTCGGTACAGCCGCGCAAAAAGAAGAATTTGTGCCGCGTTCGATCAAGCGCGAAATTATTTTCTGCCAAGGCTATAGCGAACCCGGTTGCGGTACTGATTTGGCGGGTATCCGTTGTCGCGCCAAGCGCGTGGGTGACAAGTACATCATCACTGGACAAAAGATCTACACCACTAACGCGCAAAACGCGACGCATATCTATTTGATGGTGCGTACGGATCCAGATTCTGTTCGCCATCGTGGTTTGTCGATTCTGCTGGTTCCAATGGGCATGCCTGGCATGACAGTACGCCCGCTCTGGACGGTTCAAAACGATCCTCCAGCGCCATTTGGAACAACTTACGGCGAAGAGCGCACCAATGAGGTGTTCTTTGATGACGTCGAAGTGCCAGTCTCTTGTCTGCTCGGTGAAGAAGGGGGCGGCTGGGAGGTGGCCAGACGCGGCCTGAATCTCGATCGCGTGGGCGCTTGGCGTTATCTGATTTCTGTCATGCGTGACGAAGATATCGTCAATTGGCTCCACACCGATGGTGAGTTGCAAAACGAACTTCGCAATGATCCACAGGTTCGAGACAAGATTGCTGAAATGTGGACTGAGGCGGAAGTTTGCCGTTTGATGACGATGCGCAGTATTAGCATCGAACAGCGTGGTGGCAAATTCACCTATGAAGGCTCCGCAGAAAAGGTGTTTGCGCCAGAGCATAGTGTGCGCGCAACAGAAGCCTATAGCCAGATTCTGGGACCTTTTGCCCAACTGATGCAAGGCTCGCCCGAGGCGATTGAAAAAGGAATCTTTGCGCACAATATTCTTGGCGCATATCAGTCGACGATCAATCACGGTAGCGTTCAGGTGATGCGCGATCAGGTCGCGCGTATCGGACTTGGTTTGCCGCGCGCCGCAAAATAATAAAGAGACAGGTGATTAGAAAATGGATATTTTGCTTGATGATCAGGAAGTACAGATCCGCGAAGCGGCAGCTGAGTTTCTAGAGGGTGAGTGTACGCCTGCGCTGGTGCGCAAGGTTGAGACGGATGCTCTGCGGTATTCACCGGAGTTGTGGTCCAAGTTTGCGGAAAATGGCTGGTTGCAACTGTGCTTGTCGAATAAAGCGGGCGGGGAAGCGTTGCCTTTGCCATATCTTGGTTTATTGTTCGAGGTGGCTGGTTACCACATTGCGCCTATCCCGCTTCATGCGACGATGGTGCCTGCAATGATCATCGATCGTTACGGGAGTCCTGAGCAGATCAGTATGTTGCAGGCGGTAATTGCGGGTGACTTGATCATGAGCCATGCTGTGGCCGAGCAGACAGGTCGCTGGTCAACCGACGCGATCGCACTGCAGGGCCGTATTGAAGGCAATGAGCTTATTTTGAATGGCGTGAAAACATTTGTCGGTAGTTATCGCGCATCTCAACAATGCATGGTGATTTACCGCGATGCAAGTGCGCCTGATCAGCTCGGTGTGGTGCTGGTGCCTACGGATACCAAGGGTTTGAGTAGCGAAGCGTTGATCTCCATGGCCAAGGATGGCGAATCCAATGTGCGGTTTAAAGACGTGCGTGTTCCACTGAGTGCTCGCATTGGGCATGTCCAGTCTGGCAATCTGATCGCTAGAGAATTAATGGATCTTTCTTCGGTGTTGTATGCATCGATGATTGCAGGCGCTGCACGCCGGACGTTGGATATGGCAGTCGCCCACGCAAAACAGCGGGAGGCTTTTGGTCAGCCTATTGGTGCGTTTCAGGCGATCCAGCATATGTGTGCCAACATGATGAACGCCACAGACGGCACGATGATGCTTTCTCGCGAAGCCTTGTGGCGCATGCAAGAGAATCTGCCCTATCAGGTCAATGTCGCTCAGGCTAAATCCTTTGGCAACGAGCAGTGCATGATGGTGGTGCGCTCCGCTCAGCAGATCCATGGCGGTATGGGCTTTATCCGGGATTTTGATTTGAATCTCTGGTATCGTCGTGTCAGTTCCTGGAGCTTGAGAGGAGGCACGGCTGCTGAGCATCGCAAAACGATTGCGGCAGCTTTGATTGATCAGCCTCAAAAAGTCCGGATCGGCGTTATCCCTACAACCTGAGAGCCTCCATGTGATTGAAATCCGCAATCTTGAAACCTTTGTTTGGGTAGCAACACTGCGGAGTTTTCGTGCGGCGGCGCAAAAACTCAATACGACGCAACCCGCTATTTCACAAAGGATTGCGTCGCTAGAGTCTACCCTCGGTGTGAAATTATTGGAGCGCAATACTCGGGGCGTTACATTGACTGCCAAGGGCGGTGAGCTGCTTGCCCATGCTCAGGGGATGCTGGATCTTAAACAGGAAATGATGGATGCGGCACGCAGCAGCAAGACTATTGAAGGTCAGGTCAGGCTGGGGGTCTCGGAGACTATTGTTCAAACTTGGTTACCTCGCTACTTGGAGGAAATTCATGCGCGTTATCCCGAACTAAGCGTTGAGCTTGAAGTTGATACCTCACCAGTTTTGCGTGAGCAGGTTAGATCCCATCATTTAAATTTAGCGTTTTTGATGGGGCCAGTTTTGGCTCCAAACGTTGAAAATATTCCTCTATGTCAATATCCAGTGGCTTGGCTTGCCAGTCCAATGCTTGGTTTACATCATGAGAAAGCTACGCTTGCTCAGATCGGCGAACGTCCAGTCATCACTTATCCCGCCACGAGTCAGCCGCATCAGTTTGTTAGAGACCTATTGACTGACGCAGGTATTCATTCACCTCGTATGTACGGAAGTGCTTCACTTTCAGTCGTCGTGAGAATGACTTTGGACGCGATCGGTGTTGCAGTCATCACGCCAGTATTTCTGCAGGATGAAATTCGAGCGGGTAGCCTGTGTGTGTTGGATGTTGCTGATTATGTGTTGCCTGACTTGGCATTCACTGCTTCATGGTCACGCGGCCCTGATGAGCACATTGCATCTACCCTTGCAAAGCTGGCTCAACAGATTGCCCAAGATGATTAATGAGACTTATTATCTTGAGCTTTCGATGATAAATTTTTCTTATCAGACCTGATTGTAAAGCACGATTGGACAGTTGTTGATGCCTGACGTCGAATAAGGGCTCAGAATTCTGCTTCTAGAGGATCGTATGCTTGCATCGCAACAGGTTCGTCAAAACATTCGTCAAGGAATATTTACACAGCCGACTGCAGGTGCAGCACCAGGCTTTGTTCAGGCCAATTTGGTGGTGCTGCCTAAGTCTTTGGCTGCTGATTTCATGTTGTTTTGTCAACGCAACCCCAAGCCCTGCCCACTTCTATCAATATCTGATCCGGGCAGTACTTTTTTCCCGGGTTATGGAGATGACCTAGATATCCGCACTGATATCCCACGTTACAGAGTTTGGCGCAATGGAGAGTTGATTGACGAAGTCTCGAACGTTATTACCTACTGGCGAGACGATTTAATAAGTTTCGCGATTGGCTGCTCTTTTTCGTTTGAGGAAGCGCTCGTGGCTGAAGGTTTGGATGTGCGTCACATTTCATGTGCTTCAAATGTCCCGATGTATCGAAGTAATATATCTACACAGTCTGCCGGCCAATTCCACGGTCCTTTAGTGGTTTCAATGAGGCCTTTCAAACCTGCTGACGCTATTCGCGCGATTCAGCTGACCTCAAAGTTTCCTTCTGTTCATGGAGCGCCTGTACACATCGGTGACGCATCACAAATTGGCATTAGTGATTTAAGCAAACCCGATTTTGGTGAACCAGTCGAGGTGCGTGCTGGTGAATTGCCGGTATTTTGGGCTTGTGGGGTCACACCGCAGGCGGTATTGATGGCATCAAAACCTGAATTCTGTATCACGCATGCACCTGGTTATATGTTGGTAACAGACAAATTAAACGCTCATCTCGCAATTATTTAAAAGTCAAAGCTGTTGAAAACTGTATCGATTGCATGCGGGAGATCGATCCAGGCTTTAAACCCCGTCATCTAGGAGACTCTCGAATGAAAACGCTAATGATGGCAGCCTTGAGTGCTGCTGCAATAATGAACACTAATGTAGTGGCACAAGAATTACCGCGCACACAGTTAAAAGTCGTTGGTGGCTTGAGTAATTTGACTGCGTATAAGGATTTTGAACAGCCATTTTGGACTAAGACTATTCCAGAGTTGTCCAAGGGTCGCGTCACCGCTGAAATTCAGGGTTTCAATCAGATGGGATTGAAAGGGCCTGAGTTGATGCGTCTGATTGGACAAGGCGTTATTGAATTTGGTACGGCAACCTTATCGTATTTTGCTAGCGATAATCCAATTAACGAAGCGATCGATTTGCCTGGCTTGGCACCAGATGTCAAGACTGCCCGCGAAGTTACAAACTTGTTCGAACCAGTTTATGCCAAGCTTTATGGTGGCAACAACAACGTTAAGATTCTCGGTTTGTCGCCTTATCCTGCACAGGTCATTTTTTGTAATGCGCCAATTAAAGACCTAAGCGATTTAAAAGGGTTGAAAGTCCGAACAAGCAGCCGAACCCAAGCTGAGTTTGTTCAAGCCCTTGGTGGTACGAGCGTGACGATTGCTTTTGGTGAAGTTGTGCCTGCTCTGCAAAATAAAGTTGTGAATTGTGCGATTACAGGTTCTCTCTCGGGTTACTCAGCCAAATGGTACGAAGTTTCTACACATTTGCTTGCGCTGCCAATCAATTGGAACCAGCAAATTCACGCTGTCAATCAAAAGGCCTGGGACAAAATTGATCCAAAGGTTCAGGCGTTTTTGCAATCGAACATCAATAATTTGATGAATACGATGTGGAATGCCGCCAATGAGCAAACAGAGCAGGGCTATGCCTGCAATACTGGCAAGGCAGGTTGCCCCTTTGAGGTCAAAGGAAAAATGACTCTTGTGACTCCTTCGCCAGCTGATAAGGCAATGCTCGATAAATTGCTTGTAGATGTGATTTTGCCAAAATGGGCTGCACGTTGCTCAGCACAGTGTGTGGCTGATTTCAATGCCACGATTGGCAAAAAGTTAAACGTAGTCGCAAAGAAATAAGAGGACGGCTATGCAAACTCACCAATCGTCAGGACTCTTTTACGCTCATCGTATTTCAAGATGGGGTGTATGGGGTGGAGGAATCTTGACACTGTTGAGTGCAGGCTTAGTGTGCTTTGATGTCATTGTCAGAAAGCTTTTCTCCATCTCTATCGGAGGGGCTGACGAGCTTTCTGGCTATGCCTTTGCAATCAGCACTACATGGTCATTCGCGTTAGTGGTTCTGGAGCGTGCAAATGTCCGTGTGGATGTTTTTTATCAGCATTTTCCTGTTCGACTTGCCGCGATTCTCGACTGGTTATCGCTTGTCGCGCTTGGCGTTTTTTTAACCTTGCTGACACGTTATGCGTACGAAGTAGTTGCCACTTCGTGGTTCCAGAGTTCGACTGCTAACACGCCTCTGGCGACACCACTCTGGTTACCCCAGGGTTTGTGGTTTATTGGTTTGGCATGGATGGTTGTTGTGCTTGCACTGATGCTTGAGCGTGCCAGCCGTGCGCTCGTCACAGGTAATTATGCTTTAGTCAATCAAATTGCAGGCGCCCGATTGTCGCAAGATGAGGCCCAAGAAGAAGCAAGTGCTGGAAAACGTCGCGTGATGGAGGATCGCCAATCATGATCACGACCGCCTTGACGCTGTTGTTAGTTTTAATTGGTCTGAGTATTCCTGTAGGAGCCGCTCTGGGTGTGCTTGGGGTCGTGTTGGATCATATGTATTCGATGTTACCGTTGTCACGAGCGATGGGCGAGTTAGCATGGACGACGAATACAGAATTTTTGCTAGTCGCGATCCCTCTATTCATTCTTCTAGGTGAGTTGCTATTACGCGCAGGATTTGCAGAGCGTATGTATTCTGCATTGAGTTTGTGGCTTTCTTGGCTACCCGGTGGATTAATGCATGCCAATATTGGAGCCTCTGCACTCTTCGCGGCGACTTCTGGTTCTAGTGTTGCTACAGCGGCTACCGTTGGAACGGTAGCGCTTCCTCAAATTGCAAAGCGCGGATACAACGAATCCCTATTTCTAGGAAGTATCGCCGCAGGAGGAACCTTAGGGATACTGATCCCTCCATCTATAAATTTAGTGATCTATGGTGTATTGACGAACTCGTCTGTCCCAAAGCTTTATCTCGCAGGAATTTTGCCTGGACTATTGCTTGCCGCCTTATTCATGTTGACGATATTGCTAGCATGTGTCTACAAGCCTGCGTGGGGTGGTGAACGTATACAAGCAAGCTGGTCCGAGCGGATGAAATCGCTGGTCCATCTTGTGCCGCCGATGGGAATCTTCTTGTTAGTCGTTGGTTCTATTTATGCAGGCGTTGCGACGCCTACCGAGGCAGCAGCTCTTGGTGTATTGGGTGCGATGATTTTAGCTGCGACGTATCGTCGTCTGACTTTGGCAATGGTTCGTGAATCGCTAGAAAATACGATGCGTTCATCAGCAATGATTATGCTGATCGTAGTCGGAGCGAGTTTTTTGAATTTTGTGATGTCTGCGACTGGTTTGACATCAGCTTTAACGAATGCCATTACAGGGCTGGGTTTTTCCCCTTATGTGATGCTTTTATTATTGATCGTTTTTTATCTGGTACTAGGTTGTTTCATGGAAACCTTGTCAATGATGATTACAACGATACCCATTGTCGCACCTGTGATGATGGCTCTTGGTTTTGATCCTGTATGGTTAGGGATCATCATCATTGTTTTGGTCGAAGCTGCCTTGATTACACCGCCTGTTGGCTTAAACCTATTCGTTGTTCAAAGTCTGCGGACGAGTGGATCGATGACCCCTGTCATCATAGGTTCAATTCCGTTTGTACTGGCAATGATGCTCTTGCTTTTATTGCTTGCGATATTTCCCTCGCTTGCATTATGGCTACCTAATTTATTTGCGATTTGACATTCTTGACTCTCAGGCTGTCTCAAGAGGATTTTTATGGAAACATCATGCATTTGAAATTCAACCTAATAGCGGTAGATGGATCCAAGCAGGTGATTACAACCGATATCAATCAAATGGTAATCGCTGGTTGGGCCGGTCGTGATCAGGCTGCGATTGAGCATCATATCGAAGAGCTGTCTGCCATTGGCGTGCCAAGGCCAAGTTCAGTTCCACTTTTTTATCGCGTCGCGAGCCAGACTCTTACGCAGCGCTCTTCGATAGAAGTTGTCGGCAATGAAAGCTCAGGCGAGGTTGAAGTCTTTGTTTTTATGCATCAAGGTGAGTTGCTTGTTTCTTTGACATCTGACCATACGGATCGTGGCTTGGAGACGGTCAGTGTGGCACTTTCAAAACAAGTGTGCTCCAAGCCAGTAGGATCTGATGCCTGGCGTTTTCAGGATATTGCTCCGCATTGGGATCAGTTGCGTATTGAGTCACACATTAAAGAAAACAGTCAACGCGTTCAGTATCAATCGGGTCCGCTATCCGCATTACTGCATCCCTTGGATCTTATCGCTCGTTATACAAATAGTGGGCAATTGCCCGAGGGAACTGCAATGAGTTGCGGTACAGTCGGGACTCAAGGTGCGATCAGGCCAGCTGCCCATTTTGAAATGAGCTTAATTGATTCAGTGCTGAATCGATCGCTTGTCCATTCATATGGGATTGAAGTGTTGCCCAAAGTGAGCTGAGAAGTCTCTTAAGCTCACGTTGGGTATCCAGAGAATATTCGTGCGCTCCGCTCAGCAGATCCATGGCGGTATGGGCTTTATCCGGGATTTTGATTTGAATCTTTGGTATCGTCTTGTCAGGATCGGCTCGATTCCTCAGTAATTCAGTCTCGTTTTTGCACCAAAACAATGGGCTC
>JACCDY010155786.1_pt1 | contig 17988 bp, 13 predicted proteins | sample 7446391 | NCBI WGS metagenome assembly JACCDY01 (sample SAMN15323451, study PRJNA562643) | freshwater metagenome | isolation source: river surface water | place: USA:Blue River Watershed | collected 2017-08-18
AACGCCGCCGAAATCTTGTAGGGGCTCTGCGTCCACGTCTTGTTATAGTCCTGCGGGAGGTAATAGGTACAGAGCCGACGATTCCCATACTCGGGATCATAGTAATTCCGACCACTCAGCTTCTCCGCTAACGTCGTCTTTCCCTGTCCCGATGCCCCCGTAATGAAGATCTTGTCCCCCGGGCGGAACTTTAGGTAAGGCGCGTCTTGTGAAGTCTGGAGCGTGTACCCCTGATAGAGCGGAATGCTCACCCGGAATTGGGTTTCTGGCTCATACGAGAGAACCTGAAGCTCCTCTTCGTGTACCTGCTTTTGGGTCTCATCATTAGCTCGATATGCCTTCTGGTACTCCTGGTACTTCTCAATCGTCTCCTCCATATTGACGACCGAGACAACCGCCTCCGTACACAAGGCAAACAACTGCGGCACGATCACCAACGGAATAAAGTAATTCCGGGTGCGTGACACGTACGTGTAGCCCAGGATAAAGAGCAGCGAGAGCTCCGAAGCAACCTTGGTGATCGTATGCGGTGTCGCATTCATCCAAATCGACTCCAGACGAACGTCAAATGACTTCTCCTCCGACTTCTGGATATTCTCGAAATGCTTAAACTTCTCCGGGAACTCCTCAAAGCCGAACTTGAGCATCTGCGTCTCCCGATTGATCTCCCTACGGCGCTCCTTCATTACCTCCCGCTTCTTCTGGTTCTCCTTCATCCGCGGATAGACAACATACCTGATGGTAGTGTAGAGGAAGAGCGAGACGAGGGTCAAGATCCACAAAAGATCCGACTTGATGAAGAGCGTTGTCACAATGATCGCATCCGAGATCATCGAAATGATACTCTGGAAGAAATAGGCGATCACATTGATTACCCCCTCCTCCACATCCGACTCCAAGGTCGCCAACTCGTGAATGTCACTCTCCTTCCGGCGCGTATACGGCACTTTGGCCTTCCTGTGAAAGGTGGTTAACTGAAACTCCCTTGAGATCCGCTTCTCATTCCTCGAGTTGCGGATCTTGTCAAAGGTTGTGTCCGCCAAATTAATGATACGACAGAGAACCAGGCCGAGGATAAAATGGGCTTCCTGCGGCTGCGTAATCGCAGATGCGAAAAGCTGCGCCTGGAAATAGGTGAGAATCGTTTTCGTCACGAAACTCATCGCAAAATTGCGGAGAAGCGTCGGAATGTAGTTCGTCTTCTGGACATAGGACCAGATAAAGAGCGCATACTCCCTCATCACCTCGCCATAATCTTGCTGGGAATTGGCCTGGGACTTGGTCTGGGACTTGTCCTGACCCTTTCCCTCCTCCATCGCAATCAAGGGCTCCATCTCTATATCGTGATCCACCTTCTCCTTCTTCGGGAAACAGGCAAACGTTGATAGTGGAAGGATCCAACAGATCAACGAGGGAGTAAACGCCTGGATAAGGCGCATTATCCACGTAGGTATCATCTTGATTTGATTTACGCTAATGGAATAAAAAGTAGAAAACGAGTGATGAATTTCAAGCGTTCCCTCCTTATTGAAGGGGTGCCATTCCTTACATACCTTTGATTTAGTCATTTTTTTAGATAGGTATTATAATTTTTTTATGGTTGAGTTATATACATATGGTTATATGGTTATATATGGTTAATTGGCCCTAACACAGGGGCTGGCCTGGCCAGGCGCAGGTGGCAAGTGCCGCTTAGAAGCGACGCGACGATCCGTAGGTCGCCGACTTTAGCGAACCTCCTGCACCTGCACTTGCAGGAACAGCTCTCTGTGAATAGACGTGCTTCTCATCGCGCAACTTTTGATCCCACACATAGACGAGATTACTCATCTTACGCTCCCAATATTGGGGCAGATGAATGTGTTTATAGACACGCTCTCGCTCTGTAGCACCACTGACTCGGGTCCTGTTGGGCGGGAGTGGGACGTTCTCCTTATTCGCAAAGCTCTTGGGAGAGCGATTCGAAGTAGTAGATGCACTACCACACGCAGAAGTGTACATATACGAGTACTCTAACTCCGGGGTATTCTTGAGCGTGCCCTTGTAGGCTTGCTCGATCTCCTCCTGAGTCATATCCCGAAGTCCCATGTACTTCCTGGTATAGAGCTTGCCGATCTCCTGGCTGGGAGTCACCTCATACATCGTTGCCGAAGCACCATTGAGATAGTACGCCGGTAAGGTCCAGCTGTGAAGTAGCTCGGCGACCGGAACTTGGAGCCCGGTTTTTGCCTGCACCTCCTCCAATGCCTGAGCCACTACGGCTGTGGCACGCTCGTGCATCGCCGGCGAAACGTAGTGACGCTTCGGGGTCGGGTTTCTGGGATTCGGCTTCTCGATAAAGAGCTTCGATGCAATGAGAGCCGCGTTCACACGCAGCCTCTCCTTGCGCTCCTCCTCACGTTTCCGACTCTTCTCCATCGCCTTCTGACGACGCTTTTTCTCCTTCTTCGGCAAATTTGCATAGCCAAAGCTGTGATCGCCGTCGCCTTCGTCGCCGTAGCCATAGTCAGCATCGTCGTCGTAGACTTCATCGCCGTAGCCTTCGTCGCCGTAGGCATCGTCGTAATATTTGGCGTCTTCATCATCAACATCTTCCGGGTAAATTCCGTGGTTGTCGCTATAGCGGGCATCGATGGATGTGTCGTGAAGGTTCTGGAGCCCATCCACCGCCTCAAAGTAGAGGTAGCGATGGAAAATCTCCGTGAACTCCTCCAAGGTGGGCAGCTCCGTAGAGCGGAATCTGCTGAAGATATACGAGTAGAGGTCTGACTCTTCATATTTGACGTGTCCCCTCGTCGTAAGCTCATCTATCTTCCGAATCACCCTCGTGATTGCACTGGTGTTGGTACTCGCCTCAAACTCCTTCGCTCGAGCATACTCGGACAAAAGGAAAGAGAGGTTGATGTAACGACGATCCGGATAAGTACCTGCGAAGATCTCATCCTCTGCATCCGTAGATGAACAAGAATGAACATCCGGATCAAAAGCGATCGATGGATCAAAAATCACCATCGGCGTGCTCACCCGAATCGTTCTCATCGTATCACGGATGGACTCCAGAATCTCCTGGTTCTCCGGTTGGTTGGCCCAAGCATTAAACTGGTCAATGCCCGCAACCACCCACTCGGGATAGCCAGAATCTCTTGGATTGTTGAGGTAGTCTACCAGGCGAATATACGCCGAAATATGGGTCGCGAGGTAATTTACCTCCGCATCGACCTCATAGTAGTTGTCATCTACCTCTTCGTACTCATCTCCCGATCCACGATCCCTACGGATCCGTGTCGTTACACGATGTCTCTTCCTCTCTTCTGCCATCTCTGATGCCTTACGACACTCATAAATATGCTTATTACGAGCAGGTCGACGGCGCTGGGGTACAGTTGCAGATGCAGATGCAGCCGAAGCGGCCACCGGAAGGGCTGACGACTCCCTGCTACTTTCTTCTCCCCTTTGGGGAGCCAAGAAAGTAGAAATAGGAGCTGATACGGTGAATGTTGACATCGTAATAAAAAGTGAGGTAATAGCTACGAAAATGTAATTATTACTCAATCTATCATTGATCTACTCTCGACTATATCGAGTGATCATAATCGATTTTTTTGATAGATATATCAATTAGTTTACGTTACTTGATAACTTGATAACTTGATTCATTTATAATTTTTTTTTAAATATTCAACTCGCTGCTACCTTCTGGTGGTCTTTGACCACTCAAGAAGGTAGTCTACAGATACCCATAAATGAGCCCGAAGACTTCCCGAGGAACGTCTATTTTCGGGCACATCGCGAGCAAAGGAGATGGAGAGGGAGAGAGCTCCACAGACTCCAATGGAGTTACGCAGAAAAAGATGTCGTCAAGATCGCGCAGAATGTGCTCTCGATCTCGAATCCAATACCATGGGGTTTCAAGGTATTTTTGAAGAAAAGTCTCAATGTATTGTAACTTCTCCTCCATTGAATCCATATAAACGCATAGAGCAATCAACTCATTTTGCGCTTGATTAATCCCCATTTGACCCTCCTCTTTGAATCGCCAACAGAGATCATCCAACCGTTGCATCTCTTGGTAAAATAATGCCCGAACCATCCGGGTCTGATTGTTGGTCCTGGTCGCAAGAGGCGTCGGACGAATGATCACCAGACACGTATTTATCTCACGAATAGCACCCACAAACATCCCCAAGATATCCTTCTTCACCGAAGCTAACCTACTCCTGAGCTGGAGTTGACGAGTCGAGAGCATTCGAGGACCTCTTCCATCCCAACCATCATCATCATCACTATAGTTAGGATTCGGCTGGGAAATTGCACGTTTAAGCTCATCGCCACGATCATAGAGATACTCATATCTCTCTCTCAAGTTGGGACTCTCTAACCGATCGAGCTCCATATACGACTTGCGGAAATCTTCCCCGCCTGCAGAAGCCGCGGAAACAGCAGCAGCCGCAGAACCTGCAAGCTGCTTCATAGAAAACTCACTTGCTGACCAGTGAAACAACAAATTACGTTGACTCCTTGATCGCATCGTGAATAAAAAGTATGTAATAAGTCACAAATTGAAGTATTACGTATTTTTGGCTTTCGCCAATCCATAGAAGCCTAACCTTTCTCATATCATCCTGCTATTATCATTTTTTTTTGATCTAAAGAGATCACTCATCCATATCTATAGATATTAAGAAGATTCTTTACGTTCAATGGTTTTCTTCCATATTATCGCGGCTTACGCGAATGATTTTATTTGCGGTGTCGATGGAGCGCTACCCTGGAAGTGCCTTGAAGATTTGAAGCACTTTCGCGAGGTGACCAAGCGAGTTACTCCAGGAGGAGGAGGGGATGGGAATGGGCCTGATTGGGAGATGCGGAATGCTGTTATAATGGGCTATCGCACTTACCAATCGATCGGCGGTTACTTACCCGGAAGGTACAACTTTGTCGTCGATCGAGAGAGCGAGGTCGTCTCCGAGGGATTCGTCTTTGATCCCGAAACCTGGAACTACCGGGTAAAGAGCCTCGGAGATGCGTTGAGAATCCTCCACGGGAACTTCAAAGTGAGTCTCTACATACAGAACGCCTTCCTAATCGGTGGAGGGGCTCTCTATCGGGAGTTCTTCCAGGACTATATGTACGATTACTACATCCAAAATATGTACATCACAAAGATGGCCCAGAAAGTTGACTTGACTGGGGTTGCGGAAGAGCAGGTGGTTCGGTTTCCCTTTATGGAAGCCTTCCGGAAGAGCGTCCGAGTAAACAATGTCGACGGGAAGGGTGGTTGCGACGATATCTACAACGATTGCTGGATCCTTCGGAGTGTCAGTCGGTCTGCGGAAACCGGCAATGAATACCGCGTCTACAACGGAATCGACGTTTTGGGATATAAGTTCTACGCCGATGAGCGAGAGTACCTCCAACTCATCTATGACGTGATGAAAGAAGGCGTCCGGTGCGAAGACCGGACTGGCGTCGGAACGATCTCCAAATTCGGCGCCCAGATCCGATTCTCCCTCCGAGATGGAACTTTGCCTCTTCTGACCACAAAGAAGATGTTTACCCGAGGTGTCATCGAAGAACTACTCTGGTTCCTGCGTGGAGAGACCGACTCGAAGATTCTTGAAGAGAAGGGTGTCGGAATATGGAAAGGTAACACCAGCCGAGAGGCACTCGACCGGCTTGGGCTGACCGGATACGCTGAAGGTGAAGGCGGTCCGATATACGGCCACCAGTTTAGACGATTCGGCGGGAAGTGGGAGATTGGTTCGGAAGATGGCAAAATGCGAGTTCTGAGTGATGGAATCGATCAAGTGGAAGAGGTGATCCGAATGCTTCGGGAAGAGCCTAACTCGCGGCGGATTCTCATCAACTTGTGGAATCCCGTTGACCTGGATGCAATGGCCCTTCCACCCTGTCATATGGTCTACCAATTCCGAGTCTATGGCGGGAAACTCTCCTGCTCAATGTACCAGCGCTCCTGTGATACCTTCTTGGGTCTGCCCTTCAACATCTGCAGTACCGCCCTAATGACCTACATCTTTGGACGGCTCGCGGGACTGGTCCCGGATGAGATCGTCATCTCCATCGGAGATGCCCATATCTATACCAATCATTTGGATCAAGTGAAGACGCAACTTCGGAGATCACCTCTCTGCTTCCCCAAAGTGAAGATCGTGGAAAGGGGACAGAAATGCGTAGAAGATTTTAGGGTGGACGATTTCGTAGTAATGGGCTATGAGAGCCATCCAGCAATTCAGGGCCAAATGGCAGTGTAAGATGGGATAAGAATGGGGATTGGATGGGATAAGATTGATATATAAGAGAGTTATATATCAAATGTTATGAGGAATGACGACTCCCTGCGACCTTCTGCTGACCTTCGGTCAGCCAAGAAGGTCGTTGATGGTTGGTTACCAAGATATTTTTTTGGAGAGGTATTCTTCGGCACGCTTGGTTTCATTACTCATCTGCTTACGGAGGACATTGATATTGAATAATTTTTGATGATTCGCGTTTGTTGGACGTGCGATTACATTGAGTTGTTTGTTGGATCGAGCAACAACGTTATGATCATCAATCATTTGATCAAGCTCTTCAAGGCTGATTCCGATCTTGTAATAGAATTTATAGATCTGAATCAATCTCTTTTTGTTGGAGACGGAGATCTTCTCTTTCGAGAAGACGATCGGGACTCTTTCATTCAAGAGATAGGATCCCATAAGAACATCGGCCTTTGACTTAATACGATCATTACGTACTTCGTGTTGGTAGTAGTTTTCGAGAGCATCTTGTACAATTTGACATTTCACACCCATCAAGAAGAAGTGTTTATCGGGATCGGTTACAACATACTCCGTAACGGGAGTTACATAGGAGTAATCGAGTTCCATTGGCTTAATAGACATTTTCATTTCATTACTCAACTTGATCATACTTTGTAGGTTAAAGATAGTAATCTTGAAATCGATATCATTGGTTAGGCGAAGACCATTCAAGAAGAGTATACTACCACTCGTAAGATAGAACTTACGTATGAAGTAAATGGGGAAATATCGATAGACACTCCGCAAAAACCTTACCAGACCTCCGCACGACTTTTGAAGATGGAGTTTCTTGTAACGTATGTAATAGAGGGATTGCTCATAAAATGCCAGTGTCGATTTACTGGTAATACTCTCGATAATATGATTGTTATTATGGTGGCTAATGTATAGAAGACCTGACCGAGGAGTTCGACGATTGATGGTAATTGGGGATTGATTTCGATTATTTTTCAAAGAGGAGCGATGATGCGGGTGACGACCGGCTGCACCATTTGATCCATTATATAGAAGGGATGAGGGTATGAGGTGATGGCTATGATTTCCATTGATCATCTCTTTTCGGCTTGACGACTCCCTGCAACTCTGTGCTCGACTTTGTCGAGCCAACAGAGTTGATCCATTGCAGATGTAGATATAGAGGGTAATACTCTCTTTTTGTCGAAAGAGTTCTTCGAGATATTGGATGATTTTGTTGCGGAAAAAGAAGAGTAAGAGGGTCATATTGAAAAATGCCTTATGAGAAACGGTAATTACCTTGGTGTAGAGGAGATTTTGAGAATCGGGCTCTTTATCCGGCTTATCCACATAGATGTAAGTATTGAGTTTGTTTTGATCGATCCATTGTAGAAGCCTCTCTTCATTTTCAAAGATTGGTTCAAGTGAGGGTCTGTGATAGGTGATAATGGGAGCTGGATAGGGAGGATATCCCGTAAATCTCTTTACAGTTGTCAATGTATCGATTTTTTGGGAACTACCATATCTCTTTGGTCCACTCGGTCTCGATTCTCGCCTCAACCTTCTTGGCTCTTCCGTCGGAAGAGTAGAAGGTAGCCTCATTGATATAGATATGGATATAAGAACTCGATAGAGTATACTACATTATGTAGTTAAATTTTTTATTCATATAGATTAGATTGTGATTATAACGATTGATCTACCGAGTAGATAAGAGTAACAATGGCCATCGATTACCAACAAGTGATTATTGTACTACTCGTCATTCTGATCCTTCTTGTAGTGATCCCAATGGTGATGCCTCCCATTCGGCGATCTCAACAGCCCTCTAAGCAAGAGGCATCTCCTGAGGCTGACGTCCAGTACTATATTCCATACTGGAACTGGGCAACACGCGGATACTATGATGACTATGACTACTACTATGACATCCCTTGGTATCGTCGCCCATACTACTGGCACCGATGCTTCTGGGGAGATTGCGGTGGGAACTACTATGGTGGTGATAGCTACAACTATTACTATGACCGGCCTCACCATCGTCCCGGTCCTCATCCTGGTCCCGGTCCTCATCCTGGTCCCGGTCCTCATCCTGGTCCCGGTCCTCATCCTGGTCCCGGTCCTCATCCTGGTCCCGGTCCTGCTCCTGGTCCCGGTCCTGCTCCTGGTCCCGGTCCTGCTCCTGGTCCTGGACCAGGTGTCCAGCCACCTGCTCCCCCAGCACCTCCTTCCGGAGGTCCGGGTCCTATTGGAGGAATGGGTCCTATCGGAGGCGGTATGGGCCGTGGTCCTATTGGAGGTGGAGGGATGGGTGGAGGAGGTGGTCGTGGTGGCGGTGGCCGGGCTCATTTCACCAATATGGAGTTGGAGAAGAAGTTAGAACAGGGTCCATTGGCGAACGATCCATTACTCCGTGTCGATCTCGATAAAAACATCAGTGACTCTATTGAAAAGAAGCTTAAGACCGGCGAAGATGCAATCCTCTCATTCCGGGCTGAACCCATTACGCCCGGATTAGAGAAGGAGTTAGGGATTACCCAAACAGAAAACGCCTCTTCGACCACATCAGAACCCTTCCTCGGAACAATCATCAAGACCGAGTCATAATCTGGGTTAACCCAATTATATAGATAAAATCTTTTGCATCATTATTCTATTACCGATTCTGGTAATAGAATATAAGAATTCAATCCATAAACAAATACCTATAAAATCCAATAAAGATCATAGATAGATGGAGTTATCTTTGAGGAATTGTAAGAATTCATAGTTATTGGTAAAGGTTCTGGTGGTAAGGGGAGATCCGCAAACGCATCCGCCATTATCGATGATATACTTCGTCTGTTTAAGACGGAGAAGGATCATCAAGGCAATGGCACTGAGATAACGCATATAGGATGCTGGGGGATTCCCGTACCAATTTGCGATCATATACTGATATAGTTCAACTTGTTGGCTGAAGGTGAGATAGAGGCTCCCAGTAACACTATTGACAACGGCATATTGCGTTTGCCAGGGGAAGGTATAGAGGCAGCCACACTTTCGGTCGGAGTTGAGTTGATTCGCGCGCTTCAGAGCGGTGTTAAAGCCGGCAAATCCGAGAAGAACGGGGATATTATTTTCGAAATAGGTAACGATCGCACCAGTATTGTGGGCGAGGGTTTCGGTATAGATGGCGGCAGGGATAGCGAGCCGATCAAGATCTGCCACATTGGTATAGACAACAACGATTGCGGACATTCTTCGATCTTTTTGATCAATAAAAAAGAGAGTTACTACTCTATCCTACGATAATCTTCTGGGGAGGTAAACCAAGGTAAAGAAACCAAAAGAAAATCGAGTCAAAGTATAGTACAGTTCTATAACTCGAGATGGATACAGGAAAGACGGTGAATGACATACAGAATGAGGGGATTGGAAATGGGGGTTTCTATCCGAGAACACCAAAGCCGAATGATAGTCAGGCTCTCTCTTACGCAGCGATATCCGAGTTGAATGTAGGAGGGAAGCAGGAGAATCAGAACAACTTGACGGAGTTGACGACAATCTTAAAGGATAAGTATACCTTGACCTATTCAGATTATGAGAAGTTGAAGATCAGTGAGCAGTATAACAAGCTCTTTGTTCAGTCAGAGAGGGAGAACAAGAGACGAGAGAGGGAGAAGAGAGACAAGAGGATCTATAACCTCTCACTGAAGGAGATTGTGGAGAATGGCTCTACTACCTATTCGAATATCATCAATGATCTGGTCGTCTTCTTTACAAAGCCGGAGGATCAAAAGGATTGGAACGAGTTTGCTTATATCTTTGTCCGAGATGACAATCTGCTCTATCTGGGGATCCTTCTGGTAGTAATCGCATTTGCCTTATGGCTGATTGATACGACGACGTAATGAAGTGAAGTCGTCGCCATCACAATAATATATGATACAGTTGTAGTTATTGTAGTAATCATAAGAGTTGAGGAATGGTAGTAGGTAGTATATGGAGAGGTAAACGGATCCAACCAGTTATCAAAAGTATCATTCCGGTTCTGATTACGATTCTTGTACTAATGATCATATATATGGTATGGAGATGGAGATCAGAATTGGGTGGTGGTAGAGAAAATTTTGAGAATAGTAGTGAAGAAGAGTATAGTAAGGTGAACATAGATGGGGTACGGTATGAGGTGATTCATATGATTGGTAAAGAGGATCGTATGAACAACATTCGTAAGCAGGAGGGCATTGCGGGGATTCAGATGAATATTTTTGATGCGGTAGTTGGATCAGGTCTTGACCTCGAGAAGTTACAGAATGATGGTTTAGTCAAGCGTCCGTGGGATACTTTTCGGTACAACAATGCTTCAAATGAGGAGGCTAAGAGGAAGGTGTTGAATGGGGAGATCGGGTGTTATATGAGTCATCTTGAGTTGGTTAAGAAGATCCGGGATTCAGATTATGAGGGGTGGACAGTGATTTTCGAGGATGATCTCTCGCTAAACGGTGACTTCAAGAAGGAGCTACAGAAGATCATTGGATACCTCCAGAAGGATACTACTCGCTTGGCTGACCAAAGGTCAGTAGCGAGTAGCAGGGAGTCGTCAACTCGCTTGGCTGACCAAAGGTCAGTAGCGAGTAGCAGGGACATGTCCACCGAAGGTGGCAGCCCGTCGTCAGATCAGATCGATATCGTCTTTATTGGAAGTCTTGGACAGGAGAATTGCGACAATGGTAGGTTTAAAGAGAACTTGTGTTATGCGACGAACTTCTGGGGAACACAAGGGTATATGATCAACAAAAAGTCCGCTGCGAAGATTTACGAACATATCAAGTATATCGATCAGGAGATTGATCAGAAGTATCGGGGACTTGTTCTTGAAAAGAAGATCAATGGATTGATTGTTATTCCGACAATGGTCAAGCAGATTGGTGCTGATAGTACGATTGTTTGATCTTTCAAATCGAGTTGTCGACGGGCTGCCACCTTCGGTGGACATGTCCCTGCTCATGTCGAAGCAGATCTGTGCTCGACTTTGTCGAGCCAACAGAGTAGTAAGATAAGATAATATAATACTATGATAGAGGATATCATAGTAACAGTAAAATGGTAAAGTATTTTTCATTGAATCGTCCCCCAATCAAGTTCGAGGAGGGGAAGTTGCAGGAGAACCTGAAGCTGCTTCATCGGAAGATGAGGGAGAAGTTCACGTTACTCTATCAAGATCGATCAGAAAAGAAGAGCAAAGTGATCAAGATGCCGGTGGTACTCTTTTGGGACAAGAAGCTCAAGTATTACATCTTGAAGTATGATCGTTTGTATACGGATGATGAGTTGATGCCATTGGTAATTACCTTTAATGATCGGGATACATACAAGAATAACAATAATGCTTATATATCGAACATTCATAAGACAGAAAAGATCTCAGGGTCGGAGATGGTGACAATGGCGATCAAGCTGATCTTTATACTGGGTGCGGAAAAGATTATGATTGACGATGGTGCGACAATTGATTGCCAAGGGAAGGAGATTAGTCTCTCGCCCTTCAAGCTTTTGGAGAAGAATCGTACCTTCTATATGAAGTTTGGGTTTCGTCCATATGATGATTCAGCCAATGAAAATCCCCGATACATAATGAGGACGAAGAATGCGATGAAGAATAAAGATCGTTCGATCAAGAAGATCAAATCGATGCGGATTGAGTCGATCCGGAGATATCTTACCCGACTCTTCAACATCTATACATCGTTGATGAAGAGTGGTAAGTATGACTCAATCAGATTTCATTATCCATATACGATACCGACGAAGGAGGAGTTAAGACATATCCGAAGAACAAAGCCGCAAAAGGATAACAAGCAGGCGGTGGCGGATCAGATGGCTCATATTACGAGGCTCTTTGAGATCCTTCCGAAGAGGGGTCGCCTCTGGCCGTGGCTCAAGAACGCCTTCTACAAGAAGTGTGATCAATACAATGATTTTATGGAGAATATGATGGATAAGCTGTTTACAGGGATTGAGTGGAAGAGAAGGTTCATTTGGAATCGATATGCACCCCCTTTCTGGGCATTGAATCAATACTCTCATTTGGCATTGAAGTTAGAGAGGAAATAAAGATTAGAGTGTAATATAAGAATTCTATTACGGGTTATGGTAATAGAATATGATATATAATTTGATATATAGTTTGATATATAATTTGAAGGAGTCGTTAGGATTACAAGTTTGATCCACTTCTGATCCACTTCTGATCCACTTCTGATCCACTTCTGATCCACTTATTCCAGTATTAACGTGTCTGATCCAGTATTAACGTGTCTGATCCAGTATTTGTGAATCTCTGAAACCACCGTTTTGCAAGTTCATAAAAAAAGAGGACTTAAAATGAAATGGTATGGGCCGATTTTAAATCCGAGGTCTACAAAACGATGGTTTCAGAGATTCACAAATACTGGCACGACTCACAAATACTGGCATAAACGGATCGAAAGTCGATAAAAATGGCATAAGTGGATCGAAAGTCGATAAAAATGGCACAAAGAAATTAGGAATAGATGATTATACTCATTAAGATAGCAACTCGCTTGGGTCCCAGAAGAAGTGATCATCATAAATAAGACAATGATGATATGCGTTTGTATAGTAGTATAAATATGTAGGTAATAGTAGAGATTTTACTAAGAATGGAAGTTGATAACACACCAATATCATATAGTAATGATAATCTAAAGAAAAAAGATAAAGCGTTACCATCAAATGTAGGTAAAGTCTTATCAAAAAACAATGTACTTTTTTTATGTCATCGTTGTCTATACCCCTTTCAAAGGAAATCTGATGTTATTCGTCATGTCTCAAAGGACAACAGATGCACCTCTGTGTATACGTGTTTGTTAACAGATAATGAAGTATCGATCAACTCTTTGAGAAGGTACTGTTTTCACGATTGCACAAAGGTACCTGATTTATCAGAGACACAGAAAATATATCTTATACATAACTACAAAGAAGACATTAACATCATTACCACTGACTTACTGAAGTTTGACATACATATGTCTAAAAAAGATGGTTTAATGCCAGAATGTGTCTCTCTCGACACGATTCAACCTTCTTGGCAGATCGAAGATCTACAGAAGGTTGCAGGGACATGTCCGATGGCAGCCAGTCGTCAAGATTTATCTGCTCTAAGAAAAGAGCAATCAAAGTTATTATCTGTTACTGATGATAGTAATGATAGTAATGATATGATTACCACTTTAGATAGTGATATATTATCAACAGATAATACAAAACACGAATGTCCTTACTGTAAAACTGTGTATACTACCAAAAGTAATCTAACAAGACATCTTAAAAAGAAGAAAACGTGTAGCATCCGGTCTGAAATGATCAAGCTTGCGCAGCATAAAGCATATATGGAGTCTATCTCTTCAAAAGGATCCTTTGATTCATCCATATTCAATTCATCTTCTGCTCAATCGCCTACAACTACCATATACAACAACAGTAATGTCACAAACATTGGTACAGTTAACAACATATTGAATCAGAATAACACTTTGAACCAGAGCAATTCAATCAATCAGACGTGTAAAGTACAACTGAATGACTTTTTCACTGACCCATATGAATTCATACATATTGCGAACTCTGCTATCTTACATGATAAGGACTTTTTGCAACATAAGACCTTTTTCAGGCACATAATGAGTAACAATGTAAACAAGAATGTCTTCTTTGAGAAAGGATATGGTTTTGTCTACACAGGTGGTGGTATTACCAGAATTACGAAGGAGAAAGCTGTATATGTTATTCTTGAAAAAATGCGTGATGCATTAGGTTCATATCTTCGAACAAACTCAATGATTGATCCTACAGACTATGAGAAAACCATACGATTCTATGAGGTTGAAGTAACAAAGTACCTGGTAGATACGGTGTTTAAACAATTTGATGTAGAGAAACAAGAGTACCTTTATAGTGCAGCAGGGTATATCTTTACACGAGATGTACACATCGCCTATGTTACACAGATTCTTAACAGTAACAAGGATGAGACAATGGAGATTCTCAAAGAGATCATCAAAGAGATTGGTGTGATTGACGAAAGCTTTGAGCTCAATATCCCAAACTTTGTCTCGCGACGACTCCGTAACAAAGATCTCAAAGAGGATTACTAAATAATATACTGAAGAGTTGCAGTGAAAGTCATCAACTTCCTTAAAGTCGTCAATAGTAGATAACTCGCTTGGCTCCCCAAAGGGGATCAGCGATCTGCTCTGACATGAGCAGGGAGTCAGTTGTCAATCGTAGACAACACTATGACACTATGATATGATACTATGATATCATATCATTTGATAAGATGATAGACGGGATATATAGTAAGTATCTGGTAACTTACTCCTTCTTCTCCACCTTACCCTTCCACTTGGAGATTCCATCCACATAATGGAGGATATTGTGATACCCCAGCTTGTCCAGGGCATCCGCCACCTTCTCTGCTGCATTGCACGTCTTCGAATAGCAATAGACAATAATCGGTGTGTTCCGGTTCTTCCCAATCAACTTCTCCACCGTACTCCTCTTGATGCGGTGGTTATGCGGAATATTGACCGCACCCTTGATATGCCTCTCTTCATAATACTTTTCGGGGAGCGCATCCACCACCTTCACCTTACGACCCCTGGTGAGACTCTTCACCTGCATCTGGTTGATGTCACAGAGAATCTTGTGCGTGTAGAGCTTCGATGACCAACGCTCCTCACGCGCCTTAAAATAGAGGAAATGGAAATGACGCCCATAGATCTTCTTCTGCTTCGGCTCCTTGTAAATCTGCGGGCACTTCAGATAGAAAGTCGCTTGGCCACGAGCGTCACTCTTCGTCACTCCGGAATTCTTCAGAGTCGCATACGCACTGTCACGCATCTGAATCGGCTTGCGGAAATCCCGGGGCATCGTGCCAAAATAGAAAATCGTGGCATTAGGCTTCAAACCCGTCACCTCCACCTTGTGCGTTCCACGCTTCTTCGCATACGGCTTGGTGGTCTTCGGAAGATTCCTCTTCACAAAGTCCTGGAGAATACCACGGAAAATACCCGATCGGATCGGCTTGTTACTGCAGGTTGCACACGGGCGCATTCTTATTGTTCTGGTTGATACGATAATATCTATATTGTATCAAGATTTTATATGATTTGTGGTTTGTATATAGTTTGATGATTATGCATAGACTGCCTCATTGATGATCGAGAACTCACAATCCGCAGTCTCATTGAGCGCACGATCCATCACCTTCTCCATAAATGAGACCACTGTCTCATTCACAAAGCTTGAGTTGGCATAGATGTTATAATAGTGCGAGGTGAGATCCTCATAGCGATTGTTGAAGACCGGGAAGATGGGACCAATGCTCAGATCATTCATCACATAATGCGTCAGATTGACCACCTGATCACGCACCTTCTCAATATGGAGATCAAACGCATTGAAAAGAAAGATCACCACCAAAGTATACAAGAAGACAAGACAGACATAGCTAAAAAACTTCTCCTCCACAACTCGTCCCGTATTCGTCATCACATCCGACTTGGTACGAAAAAGCTGCGTACTCAGCTCCGTCGACACATCTTCCATTTGATCCTGAATCCTCCTCTCTACCACATCCAACTTCCTCTCCATCCTCCGACCCATCCCATCCAACAACTCCTTGATCCTCTTCTCATCAAAGGGAGAAGGAGGTGATCCTGGTCCAGCTGGTGAAAAGTTATTGGTGATATGAATGTTCTTCGCCGCCTGAGAACGCGTCGTTACCGGCATCTTTCTGGAGTTATTTCGATTGCAATAGTAACCCTTACTACTCTCTCTCCTCAGATTCCCTTTAGACCCAGATCTGCTGGTAGATCACTCATTTTTATGCATAAAAAGATGGAATAGATGATAGAAAATATAACAGGTGATCGGACCCAAAATCGAAGAAAGGATCCACTCCATCCGGATCTTACTGGAAGGAGTTTTCGTTTTGATCTCCGCATCCATCTTGCGAGTATCGAACGAGATGAGTGGGGTCTCTTCCTGCAAATCCATCCATTGATAATCAGATGAGGCTTGAGATTGGGGATCAAATGAAGTTACTTCAACCTTTTTGGGAGATCGAAGATCTCCAAAAGGTTGCAGGAAGTCGTCGCTTGCGAAATCATAGGTGGTAAACCCAGGAATATGATTGAATATCGGATCTTCCTCTTGGGAATGAGTCTCAATCATCGGCTTCTCCTCTTCCGTGAGAACCTTCTCCGCTTCCGCAAGTACCTTCTTATGATAATGCTCCGCAAGATTTGCACAAACAATCATCTTCCACGTGTAATGACGAATCGGGCAAATCTGACCATTCACCAAGACCGCCGGAACCCGACTGAAACACCCCTCACAACACGGAATTGGGATCAGATAAATTCCTTTATCCAGCGGAAAATAGAGACCTTGGCTATTGCACTCCCCAACCTTCATCGCACACCTAACACAAAAAGAGTCCTTCTTGATGTTTGTCAGCGTCTTCTTGATACCCGCATAGACTAACTCCAGAGGCGGAATATGGGCCTTATCTTTGTAATTCTCAATGATAGTCGGATAGGTCCATCGCGTTTGATCATACGATTTGGCATCATACGGGAAAGGTGTATTGTTCGTCAACTTGATCATCCTCTTCTTGATCCTCTCCAACTCACGCGGATCCTGAGAGGGGGATTGATTACCAGAAGCCTCCATCTTTTGATTCTTTAAAAAGAGTACTATGATCTATTACCGAGATCTCTTTACTCTGGATGAGGACTCGCTGATTTTATAGATAAAATAAGTTAGATAGTTATAATTTTTATGGTTATATATGGTTATATTATGGTTATATATGGTTATATTATGGTTATATGGAGGGAAGGATTTGAGATGCGATATTTAAGCTTCCTCTGTCACATCCTCCACCACAAGGTCAGTGGTGGCAGCAGCAGCTGCGGCATCAATAGCCGCTAACTCTGCCTCCTGCTCAGCTTCATATGCTTCAATGGCCGCCTTGCGAGCGGCAAATTCGGCATCTTCCGCAGCTGCCTCCTCCTGGGTTGGCTTCCAGACAAAGTCACTCATCTTTTGATTGATCTTCGCCTGGTCGGAGGCCTCGCCATAGACGAAGAGTGTCACCACTGCCGATGTCTTGAATGAGACTGGCAAGAGGCGGCATTCGTGAGGTAGCATATGCTGCGGATTCTCCGAATCCGGCGTACCATCCCGTACAATGACGGTTTGGCTGGACTCGTCACCACACGCCTGACAGAAGAGCATCGGAACCGATACCCACTCACCAGGGTAGTTCTTGGAGGGCGCCTGGACGATGTAGTATCGGTCTGAATGGGGCTTTCCCTCAAGGGCATCCCGATGGATCCGTCCACGGGTACCTCCACAGATGTGACAATGCGGGACCTTCAAGAGGCCCATCGGCTTGCCACATAACTGGTCAGGATTCTCCGGGTTCGGAATTGAGAGGAAATCCTTGATTGCCAACTGGTAGATCGCGAAGATCTCCTGATACTGCTCATCCGTCGGCTCATAAGCCTCATAGTGCTCTACCTTCTCCATCAGAGTACGGGCGGAAAATCCATCCGGATAGTCCTGATGGTGTGAAATTAGTTTGATCATACTGTCCGACGGAAAACACGGGAACTCCGGATGGAAATCCCCA
>JACCDY010150178.1_pt1 | contig 17986 bp, 15 predicted proteins | sample 7446391 | NCBI WGS metagenome assembly JACCDY01 (sample SAMN15323451, study PRJNA562643) | freshwater metagenome | isolation source: river surface water | place: USA:Blue River Watershed | collected 2017-08-18
CATATCGACGGAAGTAGTAAATTCTTTTTCGGTTTTTGGGTCTGTTAAATAAAATTTATACTCAGGTCCAAACGCGGTATTTCTTAAAAATATTAAAACAGCTTGTCTATCCTCTTCAACTATTTCATCTATTTGAATATCCCTATCTAAAATTTTTCTTTTTAATAGTTCATCAATTACACCATTGGTTGCAATTAAGTTTTGTGCTGATAAGATATTTTCATCTGCAGCGGTTAGATACGCAACTTTTAATGATTTCTTTTTATTTTGATAGTGTATACCTCTTGAAGGTAATTCAACAACATCATACGCAATTGTTGGGTCTACTCTAAATTCATCCATATTTTTTTATTTTATAACTAGTATAATTTACAAAAACTTATAAAAAAAGTAAAGGTCTCCTTTTGAGAGACCTTTTATTGACAGATTTTTTATTATTTGATTAGTAAACTAATATACATCTATCCATTCTTAATGAACAAGTAATAGATGCAATATCATCTCTTGAATAATCTAGTTCATTGAAGTTTAAGTCGGTAATAAAGGTACCTTGAAGTATCCATTTTTCAACCACAACCCCCGTTGGGTCTAACATTTCCAATTCAATATCTTTTTTATAACCGGCAGCGTAACCCATACGACCTGTAACTGATTCTGCGTGTAAACGGAACCATTCCATTAACGCCTGTGCGGCTGAAGGTCCAATCGGGTCTTTGAAAGTTACTCTTATTTCGTTCCATTCAAATCTACCAGCAACATATGTTGATGTGTTGATGAACGGAATCGCAACTGAATTAATTTTTGCACTTGGTCTAGCACTTGAAGTTACATACCATTCGTTGATACCCAATGATGAGGGAAATCTTAGTATGAATCGGTTAACTCTCTTCGGTTCGTAAGGAACCGGCATTTTCATTAATAAATCTGCCATGTCAATATTTGTTTTTTATTTTTTTTATTGTTAATCTTTCTTATAAATATCCTGTATCTGAAAAAACAAAAAAAATCTTGTTCATCCCTTGATTATGTCAAAATTATTTCGTATTTTTTCCATACTAGTACTAGATGCTAGTAAATAAAGAACTAGATAAAAGAAACTAGAATAACTAGAAGCAAATAAACTAGAACTAGAATACTGGTGCATATACTGGGTAATTTATAATTTTATTTTTTTTATATTTAGTATTTCTGTGTGGAACAACTAATATCAACGTTTCACGTGAAACATAAAATAGGGAGGGTTTCCCCTCCCCTTTTTATTAGATATTGTCAAATGATGCTCCTGTTGGTGTGATTATGAATTCAACATCAATGAATTCAAGAGCTCTTGTTGGTTTAATATAAATTTTACCTCTCAAAGTATTAGCATCAATGTCCTCAGGGTCATTTGAAACCGTTACACGGAATTCATATAAACCTCTTTCTCTCTTGATTGCATCTAATATTGGGTTTACCAATCTCAAGAACTCATTACGAACTTGTTCATCGTTTTGTTCAAATAGTAATCTAACTGCCACCGCTGAAATTAACTTTCTTGCTCTTAATAACAATCTTCTTACGTTAATTCTATCCAATGCTGATTCACGAACTTGAAGAGTTTTGTTACCCCAAATTATTGTTCCTGTATCTGCGAATGTTGCAATAGGGTTGATTCTAGCTTTGTATAGGTCATCTCTTTCATCCAAAGTCAATTTCTTGTAAGCTTTGATTGAGTTAACCAAACCTCTTGAATAACCCGCTACTGCGAACCAAGGGAAAGATACGTTATCAGTTAATGCAATATTTCTCAACACTTCACCTGTTGGTGGAAGATATAGTTGCACTGCGTTGTCTACGTCTCTAACTTGAATCCAAGGCCAGTAGGTTGCTGAATAGTTACTATCAATTGCAACTCCATCTAACGCGTCGATAATTTCATCAGATGTACCATAGTTTGGTGGTGATATCACATAAAGTGAATCCGCTCTATCTTCTTCAATCATATCGATTGCGTATGATGTTAAAGAACTGTGGTCGTAGAAGTTAATACCTGGTGTTGCGAATATATTAATGTCAACGGCTTCAGGGTTTGCGAAGGTGTCTATACCTTGAGTATATGCGTAGTAGTCAGAGTTTCCTGATACTGTACTAAACACACCACTATTTGTGGTATTACCACTTGTATAGGTAGGTTTACCAAAGATATAACCATCACCATAAGTTCTTACGTTTCTGTAGATATCCCATCCATCAAATCCACCACCTGCGGCGAATGTGAATTTACGGTAATTGATATTTGTCATAACGTTAGTTGCTCCACCTGTTTGACCTTCTAAATCATATGATGTAGTTAAGAAGGTAGTACCTGTAATAGTAGATGCGTTTGTTGATAAGTGGAAACCTTTAGTTGTTCCCGCTGCTCCTGTTCCTTTGAATTTAAATAAATCTCTATCGTATGTTGATTTATTTGTTGGACTTGATAAACCAAAGTAAACTTTTCTCACTTTATCTCCTGAAGATAAAATAGGTGTTCCGTCCGCTTCGTATCCTGTTGTATCACCAGCGTCGTAGAATTCTGTTTTATACATTACAGAACCTAAAGTTTTAGTTCCAAAGGAAGTGTTATTTACAAATCCTTTGAAACCGCCAGGGTAAGCGTCCACAGGGTGGTCGTTAGCCATTGCTAACATGATGTATCTTGAACGTAATTCGTATTCACCATCAGATGTACCAACTTTTTTAGCCACATAACCTGGTAGGTCAGGATTCATATTACATCTTGAATATTTTTCAAGAACCACAATATTGTCGTCAGTATCGTTAAAGTCACGAACAATTAAATCGAAATCACCAGTGTTTACATCTATGTTGATGATTGAAACTTTTACCTCAAAGTTTGCGCTTTCACCATCAGATACGGTGATAACATCAAATAAATCATCAACTTCACCACCTCTTACTTCAGAAACAACAGTTGGTGTCATTGGTGTATCCCATGCGGTTAAGAAGTTATTACCTTCAGTTTCGTATACCTCGGTTAAACTCAAACCTCTAATATATCCTTGTTCGAATGCTCTTACAAGATAATTTGGATATGCTTCATATACATAAATTGGAACCTCACTCTTTAATTTATCGTATACATCAACTCCAAATACTTTAGTTACATATTTTGAAGATGTGGTATCCATACTACAAGTGAATGATTTAGCACCACTTGTTGAACCCGTCACACCTACCGTAAATTCCGCTAATGGATTTGTTGTGATACCTGTACCAGTAATTTGGAAATTAACGTCTGTGGTTGTTTCTAAATTCAATGTTTGACCATTATATGAACCTCTTGACCTGAAGGCCAATACCACTTGTCCATCATACGCGGTGTTTAATGTGCCATTGTATGTGTATTTCGTTACATCAAATACACTTGTACCACTATTGTAAACAAATAAGTAAGAATAAACTTCTGAACCACTTGTGTTACAAAGTACGTTGTACCATTCTTTATTATTGTTGTTACTTGCGTTATCTAAACCTGTCAAAGGTGAAACTTCTTCAATTGAAGCCGTTTGACCACTTGTCCCCGATGTTGGAACTTCACCCATAACAAACCATTGACCATGGTTTGCAGAAGTGTTACCACTGAAATTTGAAACAATGTATTCAGTAATATAGTTACCATCAACCGATATCTTATTAGATAATTCACTATAAATTGTACTAGCGGTAATTGTTGTGGTTGTTGCGGACATTGTCAATCCAGTTGTTGTTCCACTGAATGTTCCCAAAGTCACACCACCTAATGTTTGTACACCAAATGTCTTAACAGGTTTGTAACCCGTTAAACCTAAAATTCTAGTGACGAATAATTGGTTGGATTCTTCTAAATAAGATTTTGCGAAATATGGTAACTCATATCTTGGGTTGTTATTGTTGTCCTTTAGTGGACTTGTTCCCCCAAAATATGACTTGAATTCGTCAAAATTTGTTATTAATACAGGTTCAAAAGCGGGACCTTTTAAGGTTTCACCCACCAAACCTAACGTGCTCACCCCAACACTTTGTGCTACGAATGTTAAGTCTTTTTCAGATGTATACACACCCGGAGATACAAAAACTCTATTTGAATTTGCCATTTTTAATTTGTTTGGTTAATTAATTTTATTTCTTTATCAATAAATATCTTTGTTTTTGGGAAAGATTTCCTTGATTTTTTTAAAAATGATACTTATAGATACTAATTTATCTTTTAGTATCAATATTTATCTTTATCATGGAAAAACCCTTCAAAAACATTAAGGTAGGTGAAAAACACCACGAAATTTTAAAAGAGTATTGTGATAAAAATGGATTGAAGATTTATAAATTAATTCATAAGTGGATTGATGAGAATTGTAAATCCCCAAAACAAAATGATGGTACAAAAAAAAAGGATATCTACGGGGATTAATTAAAAGTCGAACCCGTTGTAAAAGTGTATTCGTATTTTGACCTACCTATCGTGTCAATATTTACATCTTTAAATGATGTTGTACCCGACAACTGATTGTAATTTTCAGTAATCGTATATTCAGTTGTTCCCGACAACTGATTTCTCTCAATGAATAATCTTACAGATTGTGTAATCGGAGTTCCTGTTGTAACCAAAGAATCGGTAAAAGTAATTTCCACAGTCTTGTCGACTTTATACTGAGATGTTGCGGTGTAGTTTGCAATAATCGACCCATTAGTGTATTCACTTTGTATTGTGATGTTATTGGTTTTTCTTTTAATAGGATAAATTGTTCTTAAATCAGGTTCAACCATGGTGATACTTCTATTAATTGCCGGCGAAACTTCAAATTCCTCGTCATCAATTAAAAATCCCAACATGGTAAATCCATAATTTTGAATATAAAACCTTCTACCATCAAGGGTATCCATTGGTGTGTTGTCCTCTATTCTATCCATTACAATAGGAATGTAATGACCTTTAACTCGGGTATATGCTTGTCTTGATGAGAATTTTTGTAAGACTCTTTGGTTGAATTTATTTATATCTCTAAATTTTGTACACACAATTGTCACATCAAAACTAATATCCACTGCAATGGGTTGTGGTATTTTATAAATGTCAGCACCCATTTGATTCCCATCCCAAGTAGGTACCGATGCGTAAAAAAAGTCTCTTCTATCGGGTATGGTTCTTTGTATTGACGGGTTTGTGCCTAATTGCACATCAGGTTTTCTAACAACCGCAATAAAGGGTAATTTTAAATTACCATCGTCATCACTAAAAGACCAATTATTGGTATATTCCGCCCATCTTTGGATTGTTAATATTTTTGGAATTGTGGGAATTTGTTCTCCATCGGAAATCACTTTAAAGTTTTCTTTAACAAATTCTAACATACCCAAGTCAAGGTCATCATGTAATATTGAGTCAGGAAGAAAGGTGTCAGATTTTATAATTTCTTCCAACAATTCTTTTCTCCTACCTGTTATTGCAGGACCATCGGTGTTTTGGTTAACACCGTATACTTTGATATCATTTTTTCTTTTAGGTAATCCCATAATTAAATTCCTCTAAATTCGGATTCTTGAGCAATGGCACAAGTAATTGTTCTGTAATGAGGTCTAAATCCAAACATATTGTGTTTATTATCTGATGTTATTTTACCATCGTTTACAACCGTATAGTATCTAACTTTATCTTCAGATTCAGGATAACCGATAAAATCACCATATCTTATATCAATATCCATTTCTTCTAAATGTTTGATGTAGACAGAAATAGTCATATTACCAGGTTCCAAATACCTATTCACACCTTTTGTATATGAAGTATTCTTCGGTTCATCAATTTTAACCAAACCGAAAAATTCGGTAGGAGGTAAAAATTTAATTTGGTCCTTACCTACCTCACCATATACATCGTCAGTATCGGTTCTTTGTCTATCGACCCTGAACAGAACTAATTTCATACCTAAATCACCATGTAAGTATTCTTCCCCCAACTGAACATTTAAATCAAAATCAGTTTGAGAGAAAAATTTACTTAATCTTGTTATCGGTAGTTTGTTACTCATTTATTATAAATAGTTCATTTATTGATTCTATTTTGATATATTTAAGTTATTGTATGCAGAGTAAGATTCCTGAAATAGATGCGAGGAATATTCTTTCCACTTATGAGGGGTTTAATAACCAACTAATTGAGTGGAAAAGAAAATTAATTGAACTTAAAGGTTTTCAATTAACAAGACCTCAAGCCGAGTATGTTTTAAAGTACCACGAAGTAGTTCCTCGTGTTGCTAAAAAGTATATTCACATTGTTGAAGGATTTGGTGATAAACTCATGGAATCTAAACACCTAACAAAACCACCTGAAAAAATTTGGTGTGAAAAGTTGTTGTGTGAAAGTGAGATGGCTTATCATATATGGGGTAAAGTATTTGAGTCAGAAAAGAACTATTCAATGTGGGTTCCAAAATCTGCGATTATTCAAGAAGAAAAGAAATTGAATAGAGAGGTTGATTATTCTCCTTATGACAAACGACCACCATTACCACATCAAAAAACCGCAATTGAAAAATTATTGGCTAACGATAAGTTTATCCTGGCGGATGATATGGGATTAGGTAAGACCACATCCGCAATTATTGCTTCTTTGGAAAGTGGTGCAAAAAAGATTTTAATAATTTGTCCTGCGTCATTGAAAATAAATTGGCAAAGAGAAATTGAAAATTACTCAAATAGAAAAACATTAATAGTTGAAGGTCGTAAGTGGGGTTCCACTTTTGATTATTACATTATTAACTATGATATCGTAAAAAACTATCATTCAACAGAAACACCTGAAATTGGACAGGAAAATAATAATTCAATTGTTAATGAAAAATTTGATTTAGCCATTGTCAATGAAGCACATTATATTTCAAATACGACCGCTCAAAGAACTAAACTAATTAACGATATTTTAAAGAACATACCAAAAGTTTGGTTACTTACTGGCACCCCAATGACTTCAAAACCAATTAACTATTATAACCTACTAAGAATAGTTAATTCAAACGTTACTTTAAATTGGCAGGGTTACGTCAGAAGATATTGTGGTGGATATCAGTTTACCGTAAATAAGAAGAAGATTTGGAATACGGGTGGTGCAACTAATTTAGATGAACTTAGGTTGAGAACTAAAAATCTTGTACTGAGACGTATGAAGACTGATATATTGGATTTACCTGATAAAATTATTACCCCAATATTTTTGGATTTAAAAAGTACATATTACGATGAAGAATTGGAAGATTTTTTAAGAATCACAAGTGAGGCAAAAAATAAAGAATCTTTAAGTATCACCATAAATCGTTTGATGAAAGTGAGACAAATTATTTCACAAGAAAAAATTAGTTATACCTGTGAACTAATTGATAAGTGTTTGGAACAAGGAAAGAAGATAATTGTGTTTACAAATTTTACAATGTCCTTAGACATGTTACATGAAAAATATAAGAAAAATTCTGTGGTGTTAGATGGTAGAATGTCCAAAGAAAAAAGACAACAATCTGTAGACCGTTTTCAAAATGAAGACAAGGTGAAGATATTCATATCAAACATCGTAGCTGGTGGTGTGGGGATTACATTAACCGCAGCCGAAGTTGTTATTATGAACGATTTATCATTTGTACCCGCACACCACAGTCAAGCTGAGGATAGGGCTTTTAGATATGGTCAAAAGAAAAATGTGTTGGTTTATTACCCAATATTCGAAAACACTATTGAGAAAATAGTGTACAATATGTTACAAAAGAAAAAGAATATTATTGACCAAGTTATGGGTGACGGAGATTTCTCAGAAAGTTTTGCTCAATCACTTCTCAAAGAGATTCTCTAAAAAATTCATCATAAAATCAATATCTTCTTGTTTTTTAGAAATAGATTTAATTATCTCCACCCAAACTTCACGAATCTTTTCAATATCAAAATCTTCACTATTTGATGGTAGATTAACAATAACCTTATTTTCATCTTTATTAAAGATAAGATTGGTTTCTTCAGAAACTTCGAGAGCAAATTCAATTTCATTTTTTGAACAATACATAAAAAATTCAAAGAATACTTTTGAATTAAACATGTCGTCAATTTTTTCTTGCATAAGTATGTTATTTTTATTGTAGGTGTACCAACCATTGGATTGGGGTACTATGGTGTTATCTTTTAAATATAGAAAAATCATTTTATCGGGATTAACCGTGTTGGAATTGAAATTGTAGTTTAATGATACTAAAACCAAAAAGTCAATACCCTTACCGATATAATCTCTTACATCTATAATATTTTTAAAACTTTCCCCTTGAAACTTTACAACTTTACTTTGGATTTTTTTTATTTTACTGTCATCGTCATTATTGACCGTAAATAAATCACAACCATTAATCATATCAATCGATGAACCTCTAATTAAAGAGGTTCTGAATATTTTGGCGGTCTTAATGTTTTTCTTAAAATGGTATTCAATACAAAGTTCACCATACGTCCCTGAACCAATTGTTCTGGATGCAACATGAAAAAGTTCATATAGAAAATCACTTGGACCTAATAATCCATGGTCAACAAATATTCTATCTTTATAATGTCTTAACCATTTGAAATAATTTTTTATTTCCTTTTCAATATAGTCAGGTGAGTTATTTTCAAAAACTATTTCAGTTAATGGTTGACCATTGAAATCATTAATACCCCTTAAAAAATAATCTTGAAAAATCCATTCATTTAATTTTTCTACGATTTTAATATTAACAAAATAGTTGGTATTGAATTGATTTATTGGTGACCATGAACCATTCGATGTGAGGACACCATATGTTCTATTCTTTTCACAAAATCCATACTGATTAAATGGGCGATAACATTCTCTAAAAACGTCTCTCCACTCATCCATAAAAAGGTTTTTTATTGTGCCTTTTAAAGTACAAATCCTTTTTATATGATTCTCAATGTTTAATTGGTTAGCGGTAGAATACATCAATATTTGGAATATTAAAACAAATATAGTGATATTTATTATAAAATCAAAGTTAATGTCCACAACAGTCATTTCAAATTCGGAAAAACAAAAACTGTATACACAGGTATTTCATTTGTTGGGTTTACCCGTAAGAGGTGTTGAACTTACTGAAGAACAAATGGACACATTTTTAGAACTTTCAGTATCTGAATATGAACAATATGTTAGTGATTGGTTAATAGAATCCCAATGGTCGGCTTTAGCTGGTTTAAATGTGGATACTCAATCGTTAACAAGGGCGTTTACAACGAGAAGTTTAGATTATGAAACTCAATATACACATTCATATTCTAAAATTGTTGGTCTACAAACAGGTGGTAATAGTGAACTAAAAAAAGATTACATTACGTTATCTGCAAACACTCAAACATATACAATACCAGCCGGTAGAGAAATAAACGAATTATTATGGTTTACGAGAGCGGAACTAACCGATTCAATAGTTGACCCATTTTTGGGTGGATTTGGTGGATTAGGTGGTGTTGGATTCGGGGGTGTTGGTGGATTTGCTCAACAAGGTTCATCAGGTTCGTATTTTATGTTACCAGCTTACGACTTACTATTAAGAATGGGTGATAGAAATATTAAAAACCGATTAATAGGTGGAGATTTGACTTATAGAATAACCGCAGGCCCAAATGAAACTAAAATAGTTCATTTATATAACGTTCCTGGCGGTAGATTTGATTTTGGTTCAATACAAAACAACAATGCGAAAGTTTGGTATTGGTATTATGATACCACGTCTCTTGATACTTGTTTAGATAAAAATAGTGGTATTGTTAAATTACCATCTGATGTTGATACTGAGGAGTTAACATGGGACATGTTAAATAAACCCGCACAGAATTGGGTTAGAAAATATCTTATCGCATATTCAAAAGAAGGTTTAGGTAGAATATGGGGTAAGTTCTCAGGGGATTTACAAGTTCCTGATAGTTCAGTAAAACTTGATTATTCATCTTTACTACAAGAAGGAAAAGATGAAAAATTAAAGCTCATTGAAGAATTAATGGCCAGATTAGAACGTCTAAGACCTGAAAAAATATTAGAAAGAAAAGGGATGGAAGCAGAAAATCTTAATAAGGCATTAAAATATAGACCGTTCCAATCCCCATTTAACGTAATTTAAATATTGGTTGCGTGGTAAGCGTAATCATTACCATTTGTTTGAATTATTTCATCTTCATTACTTTTAATACTTTCAGCTTGAAGGGAAACAACTTTTCTATTTAAATCAACCCAATAAGGGTCGGCCAAATTTAAACTATCCTCAACATACATGTAGAATGGGTCTCTATTTACCCTATTCCAAAAGAGAACCTCACTGTCTGATAAAGTCATTACCTCATCGTATTTATCTTGACCATCTTCTTTGAGAGGGAAACCGCTAACTAGCTCACATTGAGTTCTTGTAAAGTATTGTCTATCTTCAGGTTTTTCAACCAAAATATCGTGACGTATTTCAGGACTAAACACTACCAAAAGAGGTTCAATTCTTTTATTGAAATTTGTCAGATATCTTGCAACATTATAATCCCCTGTCATATCGGGATTATTAGTTAATTCTTTTTCTGATATCATGTAACAATTAATTTCAATATAATCAGGCGGTACTGGTTTATTGTATTTTAATAAAAATTCTTCTTGGTATTTTTTAGTTGGTTTACTTATCTTTTGAACATCACCATCTGATTTTTTTGTACCATTATTGATGTAGTAGATTGTTTCACCAAGACTTGCAGGATAATTATTTTGCATAACCAATTCCATGTGAGCTTGTCGTGACATCAAAGAACCCGCTTTTGTGGTCTTTTTAATGTGTTTCTTATAATCCTCAACAGATTGTTTCACACGAGATTTATTTGCAATCTTAGACAATGGTATTTGTTTATCATAAATTTGTTGGACATACCTATAATAAAGTTCAACAAAAGATAACCCATCACCATTTAATAAATGTTTCAAACCCTCGTCTAAAAATTCAACAATATATTGTTGGAGTTTTTTAGATTTAATAGTATTACCGGTTAATTTAATCTTTTCTTTTCCCTTCTTCAGAAGTTTAATGATGTAGTTCTTTCTTGATACGTTAATACAAGCAGGTGCGGTATAGTCAATATCAAGACCCATTTCATTTCTCATGAAGGTATCATTAAATTCCGCAGTATCTGCTTCAATTCCAATATATTCTTTACCCTCCTCAACTAACTCATTTAAACCTTTACCAATATAAATGTGAGTATTAATGTCATCAGGAGTTGAGAAGTTAACACCATCCGTATCCATTACCAAAGGTACATACCCTTTTTTCTCAAAGAACATAATCATCATACGAAGACATTGTCTTCCCGTACAAGTGATTGTTTCACCCATGTTCATATCTCCCCATGGGAATACTTGAGGTGCGGAAAGTGAACCAAAATATGCGTTGATGAAAATCTTAATCGGTAACTGTTTGCGGTCGTACATTTCGGCTTCAACAGGGTTTGTTTTTGAAAGTTCACCAGCGAGTCTTTTGTATTTGATACGAATGTTTCGGAAATACTTTAACATTGATTTCTGAACACCCATAACATCACATTCAGGGAAAACATCATACACCAATTGAATTGATGGGTATAGAGACGCGTAGTCAAATTTTACGATGTTTTTAGAATAACCAACATTTAACAATCTCGATAAACCACCTGTAATTGCTCTTTTTTCATCTTTAGCGGGTATTGCCAACCCATTTTCATAAGACCAAGCCAACATGATGATTTTCCAAAGAGTCGCGGTACCCATGGTGGCAATCCTTTCATATGTTGTTGGTACTAATTTAGAAAGTAAGAAAGTCGATTGGGAGAATGAATCGTCAACAACCATCGTTTCATACAAGTCATCGTCAAGATATTGTTCTACAATTCTTTGACCTGGCCATATCTCATATTTATTCGGGTATTTATCCAATAAATTTTCAGTACCAGGTTCACCTATTTTTTTGTATTTACCCGTTTTAGGATTCACATAGTAACTATCGTTCTCTAAATAAATTTTTGAAATAAACGCCCCATCCACATATACACGATTTGGTTTTTCTTTTTCCAAATACTGTGTAATGTATTTCAATCCCCAAGATTTAATTTCTGAATTGATTGCTTGAGCTCTCCTCACCGCGTGTGCAATGTCAACAATGTTGTGTCCCCATATCACATGTTGAGTATATGGCTCAACCTCATTAGCCAATTTAAGAACCCCTTCTTTTTGTTTGATACCATCAGATGTTAGGATTGCAGTACACTCAACAATGTCTACACCTAATATTTCGGCTCTTTTAAGAATAAACGGAAAGTCAAATGATGCTGAGTTATACCCACCAATGATTGTTGGTTTCAATTCTTTTATTATTTCAAAAAACTGTTCAATACATTTTTTTTCACCGTCAGGACCAAAAGCGGGAATTGTTTTTTGTAAACCACGGTTGTCCTTTACCCCAATGAGTATTATCTCGTTGGTTTCGGGTTCAAGACCCGTGGTCTCAATATCGAATACAAATCGATGAACACCTGAGTAATCATCAATACCTTTGAATAATCTTTTTTTCTTTTGAATGAGATACTGTTCAACAGGTGATAATATGGTAAACAAGTGTCTAAATTTATCACCCCAAGGGTCAATTCCTCCTTGTTTAAAAAAGTTTATTAACTCTCTATAACCTTTTAGGCTCTTGACTAAATAACATTGACCATTCTCAAGTCTATCATTCCCATGGGTCTCGAGTTTATCAATGATAATCCCGTATTCACCCATTTTTTTCTTTTGAATGGATTTACTTCCTTGATAAAAATTGCAAGAACTTAAATCACCCACCCAAAGAAATGGGGTTAATGAATCAGGTTTAATCACCTTACCCCTTACAGGGTCTTGAATAATTTTGTAGATTTTGTTGTTCGGGTAATCATATTCAACCCCAACAATGAATTCTTCGGGGTCCCAACCATTTAAAAAGTTCTCGATTACCTCTTGAGAAATTACTTCTGACATATCGTATATTTTGTTTTGACATATTAGCTTACAACACCTTGTTGTAGTTCGCCTTACACAAAGTATACGAAATACTTATCACAAATCAAAATACAGTGATAAATAATTTTTCTTTTACGGGAAGAATCAGTTTTGTTGTGGGATTTAGATTGGTATCAAGGAATTGAATAGTTATCTTACCTTCATATTTACCAATTTTTGATGTTTGAGATTCTGTAAATCTGTGAGTTATATAATACTCGTCAGTGGTTTGATTGTATTTCTTATCTCTCGTTGTTATTAAACAATCTGAATTCAATATTTCAGGTTCACCTGTTTTTGAATCGTACATGTCAAATGTAATGTCACAACTTTCTAATAAATCGTTAAATCCCGATTTATCATTTTTACCATCATCAATTAACCTCATTTTAAGTATTGGGTCAGATGCTCCTTGTCGTATAAAAAATTCCATATTGATTAATAAATTTTATTTAACACAAAAATATCACTCATGATACTATTCAAAGGACTATTAGAACTAAATTCCGCAGTAACATCCAGTACATTATTAATGGTTGTATCAAACGTTGTGTTATTAACTGTGTTAAACGCGAATCCTGTTTGAGAACCGTTTGATTGTTTTGTTGTATGAAAAACACCAAGAGCAACAATACTTGCCACACCCGCAACACCAATTTGTCTAACTGTAAAGTTAACAGACAATTGAAATACATCATCAACCGAAGTTGTCATAGTTTGGGCACCACTATCCGCCAATATAACAGAACCTGTTTTAATTCTAATTCTTATGGTATCATTATTTTTTGCCGATAGTAAACCACCAAAATCGGCTCTAAAAGAATCACCAATAGAAAAACCATTAGCGGGTACAGTAATCGTACCTTTTCCCCCATTTATTATTGTGGTTTCCAAAGTAGTACCACTAACTGTGATACTATTTCCTGTTTGAGCAAATAAACCATAAACCGTTGGGAACGGTGCTAAATTACCATTTTTAATTTTATATGTTGTTCCACCTTGAGAAACAGCGAATTCCGCGTTTGCGGTTAAACCCGTTATTTCTGGTAATTGTGATATTGGTAGATTCGCCATATTCTATAAATACTTCATTATTTAATTATTAATAAGTCTGTGATGTTTGCCATGTGTTTCTCGCAACAGTCGCACTAAAACCGGACACCGTATGTAATGTTGTCCATGTCGTACCATTGTTACTTCCAGCTATTGTCCAAGATTTTGGGTCCCTACCTTCTTCATCATTAGCGGTAGCCCATCTATATCCCGTAAACGCCCTTGCAGTTGAAAATTGGAATATAAAGTTGGTTACATTTCCATTTGACACAAAATTTAAATCTAGAGCTTTCAGTGATAAACTACCATCAACTAATTTTGATGGTTCCTCACCCACGGGATTATTACCACCTGGATTTGTCACAGTTACAGTACCCCAAGATTGGTCCACACCACCTATTTGAAATGCAAATTCGGATGATTGAACCGCGTTAGCGTTAGGTGGCATTATCTTGGTTTCTGTGATTTGCCATCTATAATACGTAAATGCGGGTCTTGATGGTGTTGGAGTAATTGATGGAGTTACTGATGATGTTGGTGTAACCGATGGTGTCCTACTTGGAGTGACCGATGGGGTTAGAGATGGTGTTCTACTTGGTGTTACTGATGGTGTTGGTGTTACAGAAGGAGTTACACTTGGCGTTACAGATGGAGTTACTGATGGGGTAACAGAGCTAGTAACAGATGGTGTAACACTCGATGTTGGTGTTACGGAAGGTGTTTTACTTGGTGTAAGTGATGGTGTGATAGATGGAGTTGACGTTAATGAAGGTGTTACCGACATAGTTGGTGTAACAGTCGGTGTCGGTGAAGGTCCCGTTTCAATTATTATTTTAGAATAATTTTCTTGGAAAATATAATCACCATTTTCTTGTAATAAGAAATTACCCGAAAGGTCCTCAACATATAAAGTACATGTACTACCAAAAGCCGGAAAAAACAATGAATATGTCCCATAAAAATAAGGCGCAACATAATCGTATGGTAAAACTTGTGTACCCAAATTAATAGTCCCACCCGTATCGGGATAGTATGTAATAACCGCCGATTGACCAGTATAATTTGTTGAGACTATTTTTAAAGTATCCATTTATTTAAAATATAATATTTTGTTTAGTATTTTTAAAGTCCTACCATACTATCTACACAATCTTCAACACATTCAATTATATCGTAATTTGGTTTAATATCAACCAAATAATGATGTCTTACCCTTACGTAGTTTAATGGTTCTTGATAATATTGGACTCTTTTAAAATTAAAACAAGAAGTACCCATATTATGAATACCACCCGAATATTGAGTACCACCAGCCCATGATTGTATAAATGGTTGGTCACCTCGTGTTGATGGTATGACTTCTTCCCATCCTTTTAATTTATAGATTGTTCTACCATTTAAATAAATTTTTAAAGTACCCAATCTTCTATTTCTTTCCGATGCCCATTTTTTATTTAATTCTTCCGCGGTCGTGTAAATAGTTGTTTGTGTTGAGGTTACCGCGGTGACGACAGTATCGGTATATGGTATCGTTTTTATTCCCGGTATTAAATCATTCCACCCACCATCATTTTCTAAATTACAATCTGTATAATACTTATCTCGTTCAAAAGTAATTGTAACATTAAAATCTCTTGACGTACCACTAACACACAATACTGGTGTTTGACCTGATGAGGTGTAATATGATTCTGTATAACCACTATCGGTCACACAAACACCTGAATATCGAATTGCTCTCCATTGTATTCTACCATCATTTGTGAATGAAAATGATAGATTATTATCGGCGTAATTTGATATTGAACTCTCATTTCTAACACCTAAATAATAAATTGTTCTACCACTTGTCCAATCAGAACCATCTTTATTAAGTACTAAATCAATTGTCCAACCCTTTTCATTTCTTCTCTGTACTTTGTAAGAACAATTATCGGTTCCAGCACCATGATTTATTTGATACGCCCACGGCTTTGCGGTTGGAATTGGGTCTTGTGGGCAACAATTATCACTGATGATTTCTGTGACACAAGGATACTTGGCACCAATCCCATTAAAATTTGCAACATTTAAAGAATAAGGATTGGACGTGGGGTCATTATAAATGTTCCCATTATGAACAAAATAATGTTTATAACCACTTCCATCGATGTATTCATAAACATCATTCTCTAAAATTAAATCTGAATTTTGTAGTTGAGTCGTGAATCCACTGTAGGGTAAAATCCAAGACCAACCTGAGAACAGTGAACCTGTTATATAAGTAGTTAAATTCACTTCAATTAAAGATATAGTATCTCTTACACAATCAGTCCCAGTCATACCTGTTGTGTTAATAGTCAATCCGGTATATGGTATACTATTATCTAAATCCAAAACCAAACTGTCATAATCTAATTCAGTTTTAGAAATTTCGTAATCGTAATATTCCGAAGAATCGAGTTGTAAATCTAATTTACTTCCCCAAAATTTAAGTATGTTTTGACTATTCATGCTATTCTATAAATATCTTTCCTTTCTTTTGATATTTATATTTAAAAAGATAATTGCATGGATAAATACATTAAAAATATAATTGAGGAAACTTTTGCGTCTAAAAAACAACAGAGATACTTCTATGCAAAAGCAAATGACAAGTCAATTTCAAAAAAAGAAAGAAATAAATGGTCTAAATGGGCTAAAGAGTATTCGGATGATACTGATTTTGAAAAAATACCAGAAAAGGTTGAAACTGAAGTAGATGAGATAGTTGACGAAAAAGGTAATATTGCTAGAAAAAAGACCCCTGAAACAAAATCAAGTAAGGGAGCGTCAAAGTCAATGACAGATAAGGTGGTTAAGACGGGTGCGGGTTCAATGGGTATACATGGTGTTCATGGTACTCACACATCTTTAAGATATTGGGCTGAATCAGATTTGAGTAAAGCTTTAGGTTATGAAAAAACCTTAGGTCAAGACGAAGATATTGAAGACGCTTATGAATATTTTGAAGATGACCTTGGTATGGACGACGATGAAAGTAAAGAAAGATTGTCATCTTATGGGTATGATGAAAATTTAAAGGGTGATAAAGTTAGATTAATTGAAAACCCCAAAAAATTCGTAAAAGACTACGTTGAAAGTGTAATTAAAAAGAAATCATCGTCAGAAGATTTGGTAAAAAAAGACCAAACTGAAGATATTAAAACCGAATTAAACCCAATAATTAAAAGACAGGTAATGTCTTTAAAAAATACATTGGTAAAAAATAATTTATCAGTTGAGGATGTAATTAACATTCTTAAATCAGAGGACGAAACCGATGAATAAAGAATTAAAAGGAAGGATTTTTGATATCCCACAAGACATTTTAGATAAAATAAATCATACGGTAGTTGGTTTAAATGGTGAAAACGTGCGTGGTATTCAAAGAGCTAAAAAACTTTTGATTGATAAAAAAGTAAAATACGGTCAACTTAAAAGAATAATTCACGACATCCAAAACATGGATAAAGTAAATGAAAGAGTTAAGTATGATTTATGTGGTGGTGATTTGATGGAAAAATGGGCGAAACAATTTTTACAGGGTGAAAGGGATTTAATAAGTAATAGGAAAGACTCCAAAAAAAGAGCTGACGATATTACATCAATGACCGGAGAAAGAAAAAATAGTCACCTCAAATCACATAAAAAAAATTTTAGTTTCAAAATTCCAACAAATTTAGTTAAAAGTAATTCACACAAAACCAGTATTTCACCTTTAACTTCCATGAAATTATTTGAAGAAATGGACAAAATAAAAAAATTAATTAATTATTAATATGCCAACACAATTAGAAATAATCGGAGACAGAGAAAGAAACCTTCTTGTATCAAGAA
>JACCDY011293032.1_pt1 | contig 17983 bp, 15 predicted proteins | sample 7446391 | NCBI WGS metagenome assembly JACCDY01 (sample SAMN15323451, study PRJNA562643) | freshwater metagenome | isolation source: river surface water | place: USA:Blue River Watershed | collected 2017-08-18
CAAAACCATAGGTATAAAACAAAATGACTGGTGGTGCTCTTATGTCCCTTGTTGCTTACGGCGCTCAAGACGCCTATCTTACTGGTAACCCTCAGATCACCTTCTTCAAGGTGGTCTATCGTCGCCATACTAACTTCGCCATTGAATCCATTGAAAACCCTTTCAATGGTGCCCCTAACTTCGGTAAGAAGGTTACTTGCACCATCCAACGCAATGGTGATTTAATCCATCGTATGTACCTCCAGGCCACTCTCCCTCAGGTCAAGCTCAGCTCCACTGATGGTTCTGGTGCTGAGTTCCGCTGGCTCAACTGGGTTGGTCACAATCTCATCAGCAGCGTCGAGCTCGAGATTGGTGGTCAACGCATTGATAAGCACTATGGTGACTGGCTCCACATCTGGAATGAGCTCACCCAAGAGCCTGGTAAGCAAGCTGGTTACGCCAAGATGGTTGGTAATGTTCCCCAACTCACCAATCTCCTCAGCTTAGCTGGTACTGATTGCGACAGTGACTGCGGTACCACTGAATACCCTGAAGTGTCTGAAGCTGAACGTATGTGTGCTCCTGAATACACTCTATACATTCCTCTCCAGTTCTGGTTCTGCCGCAACCCTGGTCTTGCTCTCCCTCTCATTGCTCTGCAGTACCATGAAGTTCGCATCAACCTCGAGTTTAACGATCTCCGTCAACTCTGCTACGACATGGCTCCTAATGCTACCAACAAACACATAATCCGTGAGCGTGTAGCTGCTGCTGGTCTCGTTGCTGCCTCCCTCTATGTTGATTACATCTTCCTCGACACTGAAGAGCGCCGCAAGTTCGCCCAGGTTTCCCATGAATACCTCATCGAAACTCTCCAATTCACTGGTGGCGAATCCATCACTTCATCTAGCAACAAGATCAAGCTCAACTTCAACCACCCTTGCAAGGAGCTCATCTGGGTTGTCCAACGCGATTCTTTCGTTGATTGCAATGATGCTGTTGACAGTGACATTGCTTACTACAAGGGTCAACAGCCTTTCAACTACTCTGACTTCTGGGACCGCGCTGTCCAGAATTCTGGTTACTCTGTGACTCGCGTTGAGGGTATGGCTGGAAAGAACCCTGTCGCCTCTGCTCTCCTCCAGCTCAACGGCCATGATCGCTTCCAGATGCGTGAGGGCCGCTACTTCAATGAAGTGCAGCCTTACCAACACCACACCAACGTCCCTGCTGTTGGTGTTAACGTGTACTCCTTTGCTCTTAACCCTGAGCAACACCAACCCAGCGGAACTTGCAACTTATCTCGCATTGATAACACCACTCTCCAACTCTATGTCACCAACCAAACTGTTGGTGCCAACAAGAGCGCGACTGTGCGCGTGTATGCGACCAACTACAATGTGCTCCGTGTGATCTCTGGAATGGGTGGTAAACACCGTAAATTACTCCAAAGCTGCAAAGCGATGGGTAATATGCTATGCCGCCAAGTGTCTCAGCAAAATCTGAGGCAAGTTTGTATATCGGCTTGACTATTTGATAGTAAGCAAGCAACACCGTCAAATTGCGGGAAACTCCTGTTAAATTATTGGTACCGCTCTGGGATCGAAAGATCTGCCCAGATGCACCTTGGGGAAACTCAAGGGTATGGTAAGAATCCAATAAGTAGGGACAATCCGCAGCCAAGTCCTAATGATGACGCTTCGGCTCATCTATGGATGCAGTTCAGAGACTTGATGTCGGTGGGCCAACGACGAATTATTCAACAAAACAATAAGTTGATAATGAGTTGGCATAAGATAAAGTCCGTCCACTTGGAAACAAGGTCATTGAGAGGAATTACAATTAGTCGATATCCTAATTGTAAGGAGAGTTCAATGGATGTATAAGCTAATACTTATACATTGGATTAAACGCTAGCATACAGCAACTAAGCGTGTTTCAAATAATTTATAAAATAACATATAACATATAATATATAACATATAACATATACTATTAATTAAATATAAATAAACAAAAACATACAAATATATAATTAATGACATATTAATTATATATAATGTATTCGCGTGTTTACGCAATAAACTACAATGTATTCGCGTGTTTACGCAATAAACTACAATGTATTTTATATACAACCTATAATATATAGTCGTATTAGTGACTCGAATTTAACGCAAAATGAATAAATACTTAAAATTGAACAGAGTATAATATGTATAGATAAATGGAAGGCAACAATAATCGAATGGATGGTTCATACTCGAATACATGTAGCATCCCTGAAGGATTTACAATTATAAAACGAATACCTGGTATTGTTAATAAATTAGGAAAAAGTGCAGGTATAGAACAAAATTGGGGATATATTGTTAAAGATACTAATAATACTGAATGTATATTATTATATTGTAATCCAGGAGCATATACAATAATTGATACATCATCTCTTGATAAGATTCGTAAAGTAAATGATAAAACAGTATCATGGTTTCTAATGCAAACAGGATATATTGGATGTCATACTATTATTAATGATGTATCTACATGTTTAACAATACATCAACTCTTAATGAATCATTGGGGACATGGTAAAGGACAATTATCAATCGATCATATCAATAGAAATAAATTAGATAATAGACTTGCAAATTTAAGAATAACTACACAATCTGAACAAAATAAAAATACTGATAAACGATCTCGAAAATATAATGCAAGAGAACTCCCAAATGATATAAAGCAAGAAGATATTCCAAAATATGTTGTATATTATAAAGAAAAAGTTACAGATACAACATTTAGAGACTTCTTTACTGTTGAACGTCATCCTATACAAATTATGAAAAGTAATAATATTACTAATTCAGCAACTGAACAACTCACTTCATCACGATGGGCAACTACAAAATCGAATAAAGTATCTATTACAAATAAACTACAACAAGCAATAAAATATCTTGAAGAACTTGATAAACTACTGAAAAATAATAAATATACTATACAGATACCTGAAAAAATTAAGGAATCTAGTATATCAGAACAAAATGTATTAATCAAAGATAATACTGCAGTTATAGAGAAAAGAGTTCTTAAAATTAAGAAAGCAGAGTTAAAAGAAGATCCAATGAAAAAAATAGAGGCTCCAAAACAATGGAAAACGGTTGATATATACACCTTTATTACTACTGGTAAAGAAGATATATATAAAACATACTGTGAAGAAAACAATACACTTGATAATAATAAATGGAATACATTTATTACTTCTGTAAAGTCTGCTGCAACAAAAGACAATGCGCTAAACATAATTAAAGAATTTGTAGAAGATTTACGAAGAATACGTCATAATACACTTTGTTATAATAAAAATGCAAAATTAGTTGATGCAGAAAATAGAGAACAATGGCCATCTTGTACTGTTCTCCGTGCATATCGCGATGGTAAAATAGATAAATTCAAAGAATATTTAGAAAAACAAGCAGATGATACAAATACTCCTCAATGGATATCTCGTTGGAATACGTTTGTGAAAAGTTTAGAAGATTGTGATGATGCTTCAGCAAAAGAAAAGATTAGTAAATTCATGACTGCTGAACGTACACGTCGTTATCGTAAAAGTAAAAGAGAATCTGCTGTGACTTAATACCATACAAACTTACCTGCAAACTGTCCAACCTGTTTTTTGATTTCCTGTAAAACTGTACTGCCTGTAAAACTGCTTACAAACTCCTGTAAACTGCTGCCTGCTGCAGATAACTGTACTGCCTCCTGTATTGCTGAATCAATAAATTGTGCAATCTGTTTCATATCAGACTCGAACATTCCACGAGTTGTTACTGCAGGTACACCAATACGTATACCACTTGGTGATAGTGCTGACTTATCTCCTGGGATTGTATTCTTATTTACTGAAATACCTACATGCTCTAATACTTTCTCTGCACGAGCTCCATTAATTCCCTTGTTCTTCAGATCTACTAAAAATAGATGATTATCAGTACCACCTGTTACAATAGTATATCCCCTGTCCTGCATCTCCTGGCAAAGTGTCCTGCTGTTTGCTAGAACTTGCTGCATATACTGTTTGAAACTGTCTGTCATGACTTCCTGTAGCTGTACTGCAACTGCTGCAATCTGATTCATATGTGGTCCTCCCTGTAGACCTGGGAATACTGCATCATTGATTTGTTGTTGTAGAGTACGTTTGCAGAAAATGATAGCTGAACGAGGACCACGAAGAGTTTTGTGTGTTGTTGTTGTTACTATATCACACCAATCAAATGGAGATGTCATAAGCTGTGTTGCAACGAACCCACTAATATGTGCTATATCTGCCATTAAAAGTGCTCCACAGCGATCGGCTATACGTCTCAGTCTTTCATAATTCCAATCACGTGAATATGCACTTGCACCACATATTAGAAGTCGTGGTTTCACAGCGCATGCAAGTTTTTCAATTTCATCATAATCAAGAAATCCAGAAGCATCCACTGTATAAGGTATACTTTCATAATATGTCGCAGATGCAGTAAGACGTCTACCAGTTGGTGTTGTATATCCATGTGACAGGTGGCCACCAGCAGGTAGATTGAGTCCCATAATACGATCATGTGGTTTGAGGACACCCAGATAAACAGCAGCATTAGCTACACTTCCAGAATAAGGTTGTACATTACATGCCCATACATCAGGATCACAATGGAATGCAGCAAGTGCACGTTCTTGACAGAGAGTTTCAAGACGATCTACAACTTCATTACCACCATAATAGCGTCGGCCAGGGAGCCCTTCAGCATATTTATTGGTGAATACTGATCCGAGAGCATCCATTACAGCACGTGAAGTAAAATTTTCAGATGCAATGAGTTCAATACCATTTCTTTGACGAGTATTTTCTTCTTCTAATAGATTCCATACAGTAGTATCTACGGTGTTCAGAGGATAATCCATTTTTATATTATACAGTTGACAGTTATTTAGACAGCAGTCAGTTGACAGGAACAGGGACAGTATACAGGAATACAGTTTAGCAGATGACGCAACAGTTTTTAGCAGGAGGAGTACAGGCAATACAGTTCCATTCATCTATAGTATATTGATTTCCCATAGATAGATTACAGCGAGAACAAATGGGACGTAAATTAGACAGTTCCAAAGTACCACCAGCAGATTCAGGATTATTATGTCCTACATGGAAATCATATACATTAATACGATTTTTGCACCAGGATACAGGACATTTTGCAGAAAATCGTTCTCCAATATAATGGATCCATACTTGTTCTCGCAGAGCTCTTGGAATGCGTTCTTTCTTATATTTTGATCCATTTGAATCTGCTGCAGGAAGTATTTTATCAGTCTTACTCATATCTATATATTCATGAATATCAGGATACATAATTATATTATATAGTATATTCTTTGAGTAATATATTATATAATATTAAATGAATCGTATAGTTATCGAGGGTCAACAACTACGAGTAGTACATTATAATGGTTCATTATGGCGTGCGGATTATAATTATATGATACCAGGTTCAACAGCCCGAGCAAATTATGCAGGGGCGCGTTATAAGTATTTTACATTGAGTCGTGAAGAGCTCGGTAATTATACTCGTCGTGGTATGTCTAATATAAAAGAATGGGAGACACAGCGACCATTATTATTGATAAACATAATGGATCCAGCAACAAGACGTTCATTAGAGAGACTTGTAGGAGATCAACATATATCTATTGCATTTCCAATGAATAATGGTGGGAGACCTTACAGAGTGTCAGAGGAGGATACAATGGTACACGATGATGCATTTTTAGAGCAGTTATGTAGATTGGGTGTAGATGGATATTATATGGAGCGTCAAGAAGCGCGTGCGCCAAATGTAGGAGTATTTCATTCAGAGGTGGGGCTATGTGCAACAGCATTTGATGCATTGCGGTTGGCGAACATATATAAATCACAGAATGCACCGAGAGCAAATAGAGTGGGTACAAAACGCCGCCGAAATAATAGGAATAATAATTCATCTTCCAATAATAATGAGTTTATTCCAAAAATAAGGAGAATGAAGTTTAATAATACAAACAATAATATTAAGAAATTAATGTTTTAATTTATGTTAAATAATATTTAAAAACATGATTAATATACAATATTATATTAAATGCTACAAATAAATATAGATAAAGAGACAAATATATATATAGATAATAATGTATATGATTATATATGTATATATCATACTTTAAGATATGGACAATCTATTGGTGACTTAGTATGTACTTTATTAGGTTATATTAAAAAGAAAAAACTAGCAGTTTTATGTAATATTAGACAATTAAATATTGCATTATTATTTAAAGATAAAATTGATATATTGTTTTATTCAGAAAATTGTTTAAATTTTTCTTTTTTATTTAAGCATATTCATTATTCATATCTTGATATTATACAAAATTTTGATATTAATACAGATATAGTTAATCTTCAACATAATATAGTACAAAAAAAATATTATATTAATACTAAAAAAAATGTGTTTATATATCCAAATAGAAGTGATAATTATAAAATACCATTAAATATATTTAAATACTTTATTAAAGAATTGAAAATAAAAGGATATACAATATATCTACAAACAGTTAAAGACCATCCAATATATTATAATGAAATTATTTTAGAAGATACAATATCAATAAATTTAGACTTTTATGAACTTTTATATCTATCAAACATTGAAGATAATATATTTATTTTTAACAGAAGTGGATTATTAGATTTGTTATATTTTATAAATTGTAAATCTAAATTAATATGTTTTTATCCAAATAATCCAGAATGGATTAAATCATTTAATTATAATACTGAGTATAATAATAAATATAATGGAATATGTTCTAATATTATTGACATATATGAAGATAATTATATGGATATTATACATCATATATAATCATATAAATTCCATTTAGTAAATAAATAATGTGCATAATAATATGCACTAACAACTTTTATAGGATTATTTTTAATATAATCTGTTAATGATAACCATATTATAACAGTAATATATTTAACATATTTATTACTAAGCCATTCATATTTTTCTATTTCCTCTATATGAGATGTAATATTTATGGAAATGTTATTATTAATAATATCGAAATAAAACATATGATCATTATTAAATGTATCATATCCTGTTAATGCATAACATATTTTTGCATAATCATATTCTTTAATACCAAATAGTTTAGTATTACCAAAATACCCTCTTGGATCTATTAAATATAGAACATTATTAATATCTTTTATAATATTACTAAACTGACAATCTCCATGAATTAAATTATACATGTTTTGATTAATGAATTGTTTCTCTAATATATCATATATTTTATATATATCTATATGTCTTATTTCTATATTATTAACATATTTAATATATTTAAAATTATCTAATATAGGTTTAATATTATTAATTCTATTAATTGTTTTTGTTACTATTTCATATTTAAGATCATTTAATATACTATTTGAAGATATAATTATAGTATTATTATGTAATATATCTAAAATATTTTTTATTTTATTAATATCATTTTTTATACATAAATTATTATATAATGAATCTCCATTTATTTTTTCTATATTAATAAAATTATATGAATAATCATATAATTTTGGTATATTTATATTTGTTATATTATTATTTACATATATATACCATTGTTTTTCATTATCTAATAATATATTATTAACAGATGTTTTAGTTACAATATTATTTGATATATTTATAGTATTAAAAAAACGTGTATTTATTAAAGTATTATGTAATTTGTAACTAGATAAATCACCTATATCAATAATACTATTTAATTTATATTCATTTATTTGTATGTCATTTAATACATCACAAAAGTCATCTCCTATTGTATAATTAAATTTATTATAGTTTTTAATATAATACATTCCTATAATATTTCCTTTATTAATATTTAATTTTTCAATCTTATTATTATTTACTCTATATCTACATGAATTGCCATATGTAAATATGGTATAATCAGTTAAATTATTAATATTAATATTATCTAAAGGTAATATATCAGACCATGTAAATAGGATATTTTTATAGAAATATTCATCTTTTAATGTATTTGCTATAGTATCAGCAGTACCAGTATATAAATCAAATGTTTTAATAATAAAATTAATATTTTTGTATTCTCTTAAATACATATGAATAATATTAATAAATTGAGAATTAATAATAATAACAATATTAGAACAATACATCGACCAATAATCAATTAATTTTTTAAGAAAAATATTGCCATTAAATTCTAATAACATCTTAGGAAAATATTTTGTATATGGATATAATCTAGAACTTTGTCCAGATGCAACAATAACAACATAATCTAGAATATTAGGACTTATTTTTCCTAATTCTCCTCCAGGATGATTATATTTAAAATCATATATTGTATATTTTCTTTGTTTTGCAATATTATATCCTAAAATATCTAAATAAATCATAAAATTAATACAACTTGATGATGGACACATATTCATATAATCTGATTCGATAATATTGTTACTTAAAACAATATTATAATCAACAATTGATGATAATTGATTATACTTATTTTGTGTTATTGATATAATAATTGCTTTTGATTTAATATAATTTGCAAAATTAATTAATTCGTGTGTATTACCAGACTGACTAAGTATAATAATAATATCATTTTCTTTAATTAAACCAAATGAACCATGAAAGCATTCAATTGGGTCTATAAAATATGTTTTTATACCAATACTATTCCATGTAGCAACTGATTTTTGTGCAATATATTTATTTTTACCTATTCCAGTAATATATATATCTGATTTATGTTCTAATATTATATTTAAAATGGTGTATACATTATAATTAAATATATTTTTCATATTATTAATATTATTAGAATATATATTAAGAGCAGACGAATTTATATCTAAATTCATATTAGTTGTATTAATAGTATATCGTAATATTTCATTATAGTTATTAAATATATTTTTGTTTAATATATTGTTTATAGATATATTATTTGTATTTAATAATATAGTTGTATACTTTTTACTAATTTCATAATAATTTTTGGGCGAATCTTCAATTATAAGAGGATTTTTTGAATGAAATTTATTAATGCATTTAATATAGCCTTCAATATGTGGTTTTTTTTCTTTGACATTTAATGATGATAATATGCAAATATCATTTAAAAATGGAAACTTTGTTTTCATTATATTAAAAAATTTAATATCTGTTGCTGTATAAATACATATATTTTTATTATTGTCTTTTAAAATATTATATATAGATAAAAAATTATTAATTAAATGTATATTATTAATATTATCAATTATATATTTTTTTTTTATATTATAAATCTTTTCATAGGATAAATGTTTAAAGTAATCTTTTAAACCATTTTTTAAAATATGTTGTTTTTCAATATAAATATCCCATGTAAACGGGATATTATAATTTAAACTTTCTAAAGCATATTTATATGCTTTATAATGATCATATTCACTGTTAATAATAACACCATCAAAATCGAATATATATAAATCAAAATCAAGAAAATTATTCATTATTTAAAGTATTTATTAATATATTATTTTAAATAGGTGTATGAATGAAACAAATTATTTTCTATAATAATTTTCATTATGGCGATATTTATTTGAATCTCCCATTTTTATTATATATATCAAAACAGTTAAAATGTAAAGTTATATTTTTAGTAAATATTATAACAGATATAATTGATGATAATAATATATTATTATATAATAATAATAATAAAGAATATATAGATATACATAATAAATATGACTTACATAATAATAATGATAAGATATTTATTGAAGATTTTGATACTATACTTATTAATAATTGGATTAAACCATATTGGATATATTATCCAGAAAAAAATTATAAATTAAACATAGATGGATATATTAAAATATATAATGATATTATATATAATAAACTTAATGTAGATAATAATAACAATATATTGGAATACATATATACAATACCGTATAATATTACGAATTTTTTAAATAATAATAATATTATTTTAATATTAAATGGTCAAGTATGTTCAGGTCAATTACCACAATTTAGTATGGATTATTTAATTAATATTTTATCAACTAAATATACAATTATTACAAGTCATAAAACAAATGTTGCAAATATTGTATCATTTGAAGAACTATATCCTTTTTCAAATAATAAAACAAATATAAATAAAATTGCCTCTTTTGCAAAATATTGTAAATATATTATTGGAAAAGAATGTGGTTTATTTGAATGGTGCTTAAATAAAGATACAATAAATATAAAAAATATAGTTATTTCACATAATATTAACTATATTCCTGTATCTCATATTTTTAATACTAAAGTAATACAATATTCTAATAATATGTTTAATGAAATCATTAATTATATTAACTAAATAAATCTATTAATTTAAAGAATTTTTATTTATAAAATAATATAAACTTTATATTATAAATGGAAACTATATTATTATCAAATATTATTGATAATATACATAAACATAATAGAAATGAAACGGTTTATTTAATTATCAATTGGCCATGTGGTTTTGGTAGTGCATTAATTGCATTTTTAGAAAATATGTATAAATTAAAAGATTATAATATACATTTATTTCCATATTGGATAAATAATTCAAATAATTTTAAATATTCAGTAGACAATATATGTTCTTTTAATGTATTTTTTAATGATAAATTAAATATTAAAGATTATATACATATGAAAAAAATATTTGTAATTTCTGATATTGCAGTAGTTAATGGATACTCCTTAATTCATAATGATTTTTTTGTAAATAATATGAAAGATATGTTTGATAGTCGATTTCAAATTAATAATAATATTATTAACATATATAATGATTTATTTAATTCAGAATATGTATTTACTATTCATTTACGTTCTAATTTTCAAAAAAATAGACATGATCCTGATAATATACAAGATATTACAAATATATGTAATAAATTACAAAGTATATATAATAATAATTCAATACCATTTATTGCTACTGACGTTAAAGAATATTTAGATATTTTTCTCAAATATTTTCCACTATCACATTATAATAAAGATTCTTTCAGGATAGATAACGATAAATATGATTCAATGCCATTAGTATCAATACCACATACAAAATATGGAGTTGAAATTATGTTAGATATTATTGGATTATCAAAAGGAAAAAACATATATTTATCTAATTCAAACATAAGTATATGTGTTAAAATGATATATAATCAACAAGATTCAAATATCATTAATATAATGGATATTTAAATAATTTTATATATATAACAAATATATTATGATACGTATAAGATATTTGTTATCTTCTGGTATACCTATTGTTAAAAATATAACAGAATATTATCAAATATTTGAAGAGCAATTTATTTCAATTTTTTTACCAAATATTAAAGAATATGTAATTGTTAATGAAAATGAACAGGCAGATATATGTTTATATAGTGTTCAATTAGATAATGAAAAATTATTAAGAGATAATGAAATTAATATATTTATAAGTGTAGAAAATTTAGAATTTTGGGGATCAAGAAGAGGTCATTATAAATTCTATAATACATTTAATAAATTCAATTCAAAATTAACTAATATTTATATTCATAATGATGAATATAATATTATAAAAAAAAATAATTATATATCTTATCCTACAGTATATTTTCGATTAAATTATTTTAATAAAATATATAAAACAATATCGCAACAATTTAATATAAAATTTGCTCAAAAACGTTTTTGTCTTGCAATATCAAGAAATTATCTTAATGATAATAAACAAAAAATGATACAACTTCTATCAAATTTTGGACAAGTTGATCATATATCAAAATATGATAAAATATTACATAATAAATCATGCTATAATTCTATTGAATTATTAAAAGTATTTAGTCATTATAAATTTATACTATGTTTTGAAAATAGTCATACAAATGGATATATTACAGAAAAAATATTTAATGTTTTTTTAGCAAGATCAATACCAATATATGATGGTGCTCCTAATATTAATACATATATATCAAATAAATCATATATACCATTAGATAATAATTTAATTAATAATATTATATATTATTCTAATGAAACAACATATAATAATATGATTAATGAGAAAAAAGTAATATGTGATATACCATCATTAAATATACTACCTGATCACTTTTACCAATAACATTGTCCTTCTACATTCTTATAGTTTTCTGGTTTTTCATTATCTTCAGGTCGTGACCAATATTCATTCATATATATTTGTAATATCTCTGGTCGCTCTCTTTCCCATCTTGTTCCTAAAATACCAAAATACATTTGTAATACTCCACCAACATATATTGCGGATTTTCCTTTATTATATATATAGTCACATATTAAATTTCCATATCCACCTGCTGATACTAATGCAATATCATAATCATTATATTTAACATCAAGATTTTTATAAAATTTGTCTAGTTCTTCATCCCATTCCATACTTATATTTGTACCCTGTGTTTGTGGAGGTTTAATCGTTACAAAACTACAATCTGGAAATAAATCAACTCCATATATTTTATTTAGATTACCACTATTGATTTTATCTGTAATACTTTTCTCAAAAGCAGATACAATTAATATTTTTTTACCTTTTAATGAATGAGTCCATGGTACATATTGTATTGAATGAAATATATCTAATGCAAATGCCCAAATTCCATTTTTATCTTTTGCTATATTATTTGTAATATAATCGTGTGATTGTGATATATATTTATATACATCCCCCCACTTTTCCCATTCAAAATAATATTCACAATTTTTAAATGATTTTATATACTCAATTGCATATTTCTTAAATGAATCAATAGATGATATATTAATACCTGCATTATTTTTCATAGTATATATTAGTTGCTGAATTTGATTAATATCTACTCTCATATTTTCAAATTGTGAACCTATATATGCTAAATTATTTTCTACACCTGCAATACGTGGTATTATAAATTGTTTATTATTAATAATACAATCATTAATATAATTATATAGTCTATTATTTTCATCAATTAAACCATATCTTGAACAATTATTAGATAGTTTAATAATTGTTTCTTCCTGAGATGATAGTTGTAAATTACATATTTTAGGCAATATAGGATAACATCTTAAATATGGAGCAGGTATTGTATCTTTTTGTGTATAATTTCTATCTTGTGACATATGATTATGATATGTTTTTATTAAGTATGGATCATTAATTATATTATATCCTAATATATTCATTAAATATATAATTTTATTATCACAACCAGGTTTACCAAATTCAAAATTAAATATTTTATCATTTTGTGGATTAAAATTTGTATGATATATCCATGTGTCTTGTGAAAATGTAATATATTCTGTAAATAGTTTGGATTGTTGTAAATATTTATTATTTTTATTATATTCGAATCTTAACTGTGCCATAAATGTTTTTTCTGATGCCAATGGAGTTTTATATAAATTCTTAATTGAATCATCAAGAAATATGTCACTGTTTGAAAATATTATATATCCCTTAATATGTTTTTCTTTAACAAAAGTAAAAATATCATTATATATAAGCCTATGACCTATATTAATTTGCTCTATTTTTTTCATTTGTTTATCATTTAACCCTAATTCATCTTTTGTATATATTTTCTCATTTAATAAATATATTTTTGTAATCTCATTTATAGATGTATTTTTTCTTAAACATTCTATAATCTCTTTCTTTCTTATTTCATTTGTAGGTATAAAATATTGCTGAAATAAATATATATTATCTTGTATATTATAATTATGTGATGATATATATGATTTAATAATTGATGTAACCATGTTTATTTAATATATTAAATATGTGTTTTAAATAACTAAATGTCTTCCTGTGCTGTCCATCGTTGGGGTCTTGGAACCTGTAAAGATCGTCCCATTAATACTCCTGCATCAAATGAACTCTCTGCAAAACTAGAACAAATGAAGAAGGATCGTGAAGCTGATATGCACCTATGGACCTCTTCAAAACCTGTTTCCACACAGAATCCATATATTAATGGCAATAAACCCGATTACTTAGTTACAAGTAAAAAATAGGCTTCTCCTGCAAAACTCGGAATATACTGTTTATACATCTGTGTCTTTACTCCTGTATACTGTAACCTGTTTCCCATATCCCTGCAAAACTGTTCTGTCTTCCTGCTGTCTAATGCACAGTACATTGTTAGAGCACCTCCTGGCTGTAACCATGATACTGTTCTCTCCAATAAATACCCTGCTCTCTCCAGTTCTTCATTATATTTATTCGCTCCAGAAGTAATATCGAAATCAGTTAAATCAATACATATTATATCATACTTTCTTAACTGTGCAGCAACTTTCCAGGCATCTGCATACTCTACTGTCAAACGTGAATCAGCATATACACAGTCCGTCCAATGCCATAAATACTTCCTACAAAACTTCACAAATTCTTCATCATAATCAATCTGATCGACACATTTAACAGCAGGACAGGACAGTAACTCACGAGCTGTACAGCCCTCACCACCTCCCAGGATACAGGCAGTTTTGCTGGTTGCAGGAGTTCCTGCAGGACAGGCAGCAGTCAGGGCAGGAGCAGTCAGCACAGTATGATACAGCTTTTCATCTGCAGCAGTTGATTGAATCTCTCCATCCAATAATACAGTTTCTCCAAAATCAGCAGTATGTAGCAAAGTAGCTAGAGCGCATTTCGTTTGAACCTCAGCAATCACAGTACCTCTCCATGACTTACTATATGATCCTGCATATCTATCTTCAAATTCAGTATATTCCATTATATAATCAATTACATATAATACAATCCATTATTTTAGATAGTATTATATAATATTATTGTAAATATAAAAAATTGATCCGCGCACCCTGTCAAACCATACATCACACGCCCATTAAGTGCCCAAACAACTCCCTCCTTATATTAACAAGAATAGAGAATGCCAGTCGGTTTCCATCAAGCAACATCTGATGTCGAACCTATTGTAGGAGTTCAGTTTGGTATCTTCTCGCCTGAAGAAATTAAACGACGATCTGTCGTCGAAATTACTACTCAGGCGACTTATGAAGGTAATGAACCAAAAATTGGAGGTCTCTTTGACCCCCGTATGGGCGTGTTGGATAACGGTAAAACTTGCAGATCATGTGGACAAACGAATCATGGCTGCCCGGGTCATTTTGGGCATTATACACTCACTAGACCCGTGTATTACATACAATTCTTACCTATGATTCTCAATGTATTGCGATGTGTCTGCATTCGCTGCTCCAAACTTCTGATCGACAAGGATCGTCACCAGAATCTGGCAAAACGTAAGGGTGAAGCCCGTTGGCGTGAAGTATTGGCGTTCTGTGATCCCATTCAACGATGTGGTCAAGAAACGGAGGATGGTTGTGGTGCTCTACAACCAAAGAATTATACACGTGACGGCATTGCACGTATTATTGCAAATTTCACACCTCCTCAAACACTGGAAGCAGAATATGTCCTCCAACTCTTCAGACGTATCACCGATGAAGATGTTGATTTTATGGGACTCAGCAGACACTGGTGCCGTCCTGATTGGATGGTTTGCACTGTTTTACCTATTCCACCCCCACAAGTACGTCCCTCTGTAGTACAAGACAATAATCAACGCTCAGAGGATGATCTCACACACAAACTCTTCGAGATCATCAAAAATGACAAAATGTTAGCGGCGAAGATCGAAAATAATGCTTCGAAAAATGTTATTGATGATCTCACTATGGTTCTCCAATACCATATTGCTACACTAGTTGATAATCAAATCCCTGGTGTAGCACCCTCTGCACAACGCTCTGGTCGTCCACTAAAATCCATTCAACAGCGTCTTGGTGCAAAGGAAGGTCGTATTCGTTATAATATTCAAGGTAAACGTGTAGAATTTAGTGCACGTTCCGTTATTACTCCTGATCCCAACCTCTCCATTGGAGAAATTGGTGTTCCTCTCAAAATTGCAATGAACTTGACGGTTCCTGAACGGGTTACAATGTACAATCGTGATCGTCTATATAAATTCGTACAGAATGGTGCTGATAAATGGCCTGGTGCAAAGACTGTAGTACATGTGGATGGCCGTATGATTTCGCTGCGACACATTCCTACTAATGAAGTTGTACTGCGTATTGGTGATCTAGTAAACCGCCATCTCATGGATGGTGATATTCTACTATTCAACAGACAACCTACATTGCATCGTATGTCTATGATGGGGCACAAAGTCAAGGTTCTGCCATTCAACACTTTCAGAATGAATGTTTCAGCGTGCAGTCCATACAATGCGGATAAACTCAGGGTAAAGAGTCTAAAGTCATCTAATCTATATTAATTAATAAAATGGAGTTCGGATATATTTATAAGGCAACATGTAAAAATACAAATAAATCATATATTGGTCAAACAAAAGAATTCAAAACAAAAAATGGAAAACCATATAAATATGGTGTAAAAGGTCGATGGTGCGATCATGTATCTACTTCAAATAATCATTCTACTCCTATTGCACTTGCAATTAAAGAATTTGGTAAAGATTCATTTGAAGTAGTTGAAATAATTAAAGCATCTCTTGCAGAATTAGATACACTTGAAGCAGAATGGATAAAAAAATCAAATAGCCTCGTTCCAAATGGTTATAATGTAGTATCACATTCACGAAATAAACATCACAAAGTATCTACATTTCATAACATGTTTACTGATGTAATTCAAGTAGAAATACATCCTATTAACAAAGAAGCAGAAGCATCAATGATATATGTATATATTGATATGGAAAATAAGAATAGAAAACGTATTACATTTGGACAAGATCAAAATAAATCATTCGATGTTGCATATCAAGATGCACTTGAATTTGTTACTAAATTGAAATGCAAAGTAATAGATCATTGTTCTGATCGATTTGCTCAGCAAAAAGAATTAATTAATAACCTAACTGGTGATATAACAGATATAACAATTACAACTGCTTCAAATCTTATTGCAATATATTTTATGACCAATACTATGAAAAAACGATCAGAAAGACTTCGAATATGTTTTGGAGGAAAACATATGTCACAAGAATTATCATATAAAACTGCCTTACAATTTATAGAAGAACTACATGTTCCTACTTCAATAAAAATAGATGACAAGATTCTTAATCAATGTTCGCAACAGGCGGCTGCCTCTATGGATGGAGTTAATCCATAGAGGGAAAACAGTGTAATAACTCCTATAGGTTTGGTTTCGCCAACCAGATCTGTAATATAACCGTCTAGTATCTTGTGCTGTTGAGCAAAGATGCGAGATCCTCAAATTCAGGGAAACCCCTAAAGCCTCAAGCTACCAACCTACTGTAGAAATACTGTAGGGGCCACGGAGAAAGACCGTAATGGATATGGTAACAACGCAAGAGGATACGAGCTCTTAGAGCAAGTAATGGGCAATCCTGAGCCAAGCTCCTAACGAAGCAATTCTATGGAGAAGTGTGCAACGACTAAATGGGGGTCGGTCTTCCTTAATTGGGAGGCATAAGATATAGTCTAGTCCCATGCGAAAGTATGGGTAGTAACGTTTGATGGCGATGAAATGAATGCCCACATTCCACAAAGTTATGAGGCAGCAACAGAACTCGAAGAACTCGCAGCTGTACCTCATCAATTAATCACACCACGAGATGCAAAACCTATTATTGGTATCGTACAAGATACACTCGTTGGTGTCTACCGTATTACACGGCCAAATAATTCCTTCAATAAACGTGAATTCATGAATATGATGATGTGGAACCGTC
>JACCDY010283176.1_pt1 | contig 17979 bp, 18 predicted proteins | sample 7446391 | NCBI WGS metagenome assembly JACCDY01 (sample SAMN15323451, study PRJNA562643) | freshwater metagenome | isolation source: river surface water | place: USA:Blue River Watershed | collected 2017-08-18
AAGTTTCATTGTGTCTATTTTAAAATGATAGCCACATTAAGTAAACTACGGCCTTACGGGGCAGTACACTTCATGTTACGGCATGAAAATTATGGACGCAAATGTACAACATTAGCACTAATTTTGTTCCACTAAATAAGGCGCTAAAAATTGGCCATTTGTTGGAAACTAATTAGCTTTGCAAACAATTGTTAGTTTTAGTGCGTATTGGTATAAAACCTATTAAACTATGTTGAGAGCTAAATGGTGGAAGCTTTTGTCCTTTGTACTTTTATTATATACATGTACTTATGGATTCTTGGTAGAAGTACCCAAACTAGACGACCGAATGCAGGAGTCTATTCGTAATTTTTTCTTCCATGTTCCAATGTGGTTTGGCATGATGATTTTGTTTTTTGTGTCTCTTTGGTATGCAATAAAATATTTAAGAAACGGAAATATCATCAACGATATTTATGCGTCTGCATATGCAAGTATTGGTTTGCTTTTTGGTGTACTAGGAATTATTACTGGTGCAGTATGGGCAAACTATCAATGGGGTAGCCCTTGGGTAGGAGATCCAAAACAAAATGGCGCAGCCATTGCATTACTTATTTACTTTGCATACTTTGTTTTAAGAGGATCATTAATAGATCAAGAAAAAAAAGCAAGATTATCTGCTGTATACAATGTGTTTGCTTTCTTTATGTTATTCCCAACATTATGGATCTTACCAAGATTGTCTGAATCATTGCATCCAGGTGGACAAGGTAGTGAGGGTAACCCAGGTATTAATGGTAAAGACATGACGGCAAGTATGCGTACTGTTTTTTATCCAGCTGTAATTGGATGGACTTTATTAGGTGTTTGGATAAGTACTTTACAAATCCGTTATCAAATGATTAAACTTAAAAAAGAAGGGCTCTTATAAATTAATTTAAACAAATATTATGATTCAATTGTTACAAGCAGCAAACAATAATGGGTTCATGGTTCAAAATGGAAAGATCTTTTTAGTGATGACCATTGTATCCATCATTTTGATTGGACTATTTTTATATGTAGCCAATATTGATAAGAAAATAACTAACCTAGAAAAATAATTTAAATCACATTTTATGTCAACAAATAATGAGTACAGCTTTTTTCACAGTGTAGAGAAAAGTTTTGACAAAGCATCTAAGTTTACAAAATGGGAGAAAGGTATATTAGAACAAATCAAAGCATGTAACAGTATTTATAGCATGCGTTTCCCTGTGAAGATGGATGATGGAAGAATTGAGGTAATTGAAGCGTATAGAATTCAACACTCACAACATAAATCGCCATGTAAGGGTGGTATCCGTTTTAGTATGGCGGTAAATCAGGATGAGGTGATGGCCTTGGCTGCATTGATGACCTATAAGTGTGCTATTGTGAATGTGCCATTTGGTGGAGCAAAGGGTGGTATTAAAATTAGCCCAAGAAGTTTAAGTCCATATGAATTAGAAAAAATCACTAGAAGATATACTGCAGAGTTGGTAAAGAAAAACTTTATTGGCCCTGGTATTGATGTGCCAGCTCCAGATTACGGAACAGGCGAAAGAGAAATGGCATGGATTGTAGATACTTATCAATCTTTAAAGCCAGGTGAAATTGATGCTGCTGGTTGTGTAACAGGTAAGCCAATTTCTTTAGGTGGTGTTAGAGGAAGAAAAGAAGCAACTGGTTTAGGTGTATTCTATGGAGTAAGAGAAGTTTGTTTGATGCCAGACATTATGAAGAAGCAAGGATTAGAAGTGGGCATTGAAAATAAAAATGTAATTGTACAAGGTTTAGGTAATGTAGGATACTATTCTGCAAAGTTCTTCAGAGAGCATGGCGCAAAAGTAGTTGCTATTGCTGAGTACGAAGGAGCAATCTATTGCAAAGATGGATTGAACGAAGAAGCAGTATTCCAACATAGAAAAGCTACTGGAAGCATTTTAAATTTCCCAGGTGCTACTAATATTGAAAAGAGTAGTGATGCATTGGAATTAGAATGTGATATCTTAATTCCTGCAGCTTTAGAAAATGTAATTGATGCAAACAATGCACCTAAGATTAAAGCGAAAATAATTGGTGAAGCAGCGAATGGTCCATTGACACCAGAAGCGGATGAAATTTTTGCAAAGAAAGGGGTATTGGTTATTCCAGATATGTATTTAAATGCTGGTGGTGTAACTGTATCTTATTTTGAGTGGTTAAAGAACTTAAGCCATGTTAGATATGGTAGATTAGAAAAACGATTCACAGAAAACGCGAACATCAATATCTTAAATCAAATTGAAGAATTAACTGGCAAAAAAGTTACTGAAGCTGAGAAGAATATTATTGCACATGGTCCTGATGAAATTGATTTAGTGCATAGTGGTTTGGAAGAAACAATGATTACTGCTACAAGAGAAATCATGGATATTTGGAAGGAAAATCCTGCGATACCAGATATGAGAACAGCAGCATATGTTTGTGCGATTAATAAAGTTGGTACTTCTTACGCTGAGTTAGGTATCTTCCCTTAATCGAGATAAATAGATTAATGATAATCGGGGAGACTTTGCAGATAATGCAGTTTCCCCGTTTCTATTTTAGCACCATAGGTGGTGTGACCATTGGTCATCACTAAATAATTAGCTTCTACTACCTGTTGGTATTGTAATATTTGCTCCAAGGTTTTTTCGGTAAGGGGTACATTCGCTTCTTTACATTCAATTAATATCCAAGGAGCTTCATTTTTATAAACGATCATATCAAAACGCTTTTTTAATTCACCTAATTGAATGGTTTTTTCTATCGCAATTAAAGCTGCCGGATATTGTTTGACCTGAATCAAAAATTGAATAAAGTTCTGTCTAACCCATTCCTCTGGGGTTAGCACTACCCATGATTTCCTCAAAGGGTCAAAGATGCAGTCTTTTCCTGCCTCTTTCTGTATTTTGAAGGGATATTCAGGGTAGTTGATGGAGATCATTTATTAAGTCCGTTAAATTTCGTAATTTTATCTATTAACTAGATTCAAAGATAAGCACTCGAATATGAAAACGAAAGAAGAAATAGTAAACAACTGGTTGCCTAGATATACTGGGGCAAGCTTGGATCAATTTGGTAAATATATCTTATTGACCAACTTTAGTAACTATGTAAATATGTTCGCGGAGCAAAATAAGGTAGAAGTGATTGGAAGAGATAGACCTATGCAATGTGCGACAGCAGATGGTATTACCATTATTAATTTTGGTATGGGAAGTCCAGGTGCTGCTACTATTATGGATTTATTAACTGCGATTAAACCAGAAGCGGTTTTATTTCTAGGAAAGTGTGGTGGATTGAAAAAAAGAAATACCATTGGTGATTTGATTTTACCAATAGCTGCGATAAGAGGTGAGGGTACATCGAACGATTATTTTCCTGCAGAAGTTCCAGCATTACCAGCATTCGCATTACAAAAAGCGATTTCAACTACTATTAGAGATAATGATGTAGATTATTGGACTGGAACTGTGTATACTACCAATAGAAGAGTTTGGGAACATGATGATCAATTTAAAGAATACCTAACTAAGATTAGAGCTTACGCCATTGATATGGAAACAGCTACCATTTTTACAGTAGGTTTCTACAATAAGATACCAACCGGTGCTTTGCTTTTAGTAAGTGATTCTCCAATGATTCCTGAAGGTGTGAAAACGGAAGCTAGTGATTCAAAAGTTACTGCTGAATTTGTTGCAAGACATTTGCATATTGGTGTACAGTCCTTAAAGCAATTGATCAATAACGGACAAACAGTCCGCCATTTGCAGTTTTAAAAAAATTATTAAAAATTAATTTTTTTAAAACTTACTCTATTTTGATTTTTTAGATTCACTTCTTAAAAAGAAAAAAATGCTATATTTTTTTCTTTTTTTTATAAGAGGCTAATCCTTCCAGAGGAATGGGAAGAGGATGTAGGCTAATGCGATGATCATGATATCGAATCCGCATAGCAGGCCAACCATTTGTGCTAATCCATTTTGTACAATATCTGAAAAAGCAATATTGGCAATCTTCATCAATAATAGTAATTGAGGAATGATTAATGGGAAACCAAGTATAGCCATAATGGCTGATGGTTGAGACGCTTTAGCTGCGATGGCTGCTAAAAAACTAAATACTAAACTCAAACTAATTCCGCCTAAGCAAGCTATTCCAAAAAATAGTAATCCATGCGTTAATGGGTTGCCTAATAAAATAGTAAATAGCAATAAGCTTAATCCACTCATTAAAATCATGAGTAAGCTATTGTAAATTAACTTGGAGAAAATAAATTGAATGGGGCTCGCAATCGTATAAAAATACAACATACGGCCACGGCCTTCTTGAATAAAACTTCTCGCCACTGCATTAATACAGATAAATAATAGAATCACCCAGAATAAACCATTCCAAACTTTGTCTTCTGGTTGACCCATACTTAGGTAAATCACAAAAGTGGTAGAAGCGATATATAATAAAACACCAAAAAATGTATACTGCTGCCTAAACTCAATCAAGATATCTTTTTTGAGTAGGGTGTATATATTAATGAGTGATTTATTCATGCAAAGTTATTTAGCAGCACAAATTCTGCATCTTGGTTCGTAATTATTTTTCTCACCCAATACAACAGTGCCTTCTTCTGTACTAGTTCTATAAGATACATTGGCTAAGTGCCCACATTGAACACAGATGGCATGAAGTTTAGTAATAAAATCTGCAATGGCTAAAAGCTGAGGCATAGGTCCAAAGGGCTTCCCTAAATAATCCATATCTAGTCCTGCCACAATTACTCTCTTGCCTTGGCTTACTAAAGCTTCACAAACTCTTATTACCTCTTCGTCGAAGAATTGGGCTTCATCAATACCAACCACATCGGCATGCTCTGCCAACATTAAGATATTAATTGCTTTGTCTACTGGGGTAGAGTGGATACTATTGGCATCATGACTTACCACTTTGGTTTTATCATATCTAGTATCTGTGGCAGGTTTATACACTTCCACTTTCATGTTGGCAATCTGAGCTCTTTTAAGTCTTCTGATTAATTCTTCGGTTTTTCCGCTGAACATGCTTCCGCACACTACTTCGATCCAACCTCTTTTCTCACTTGATAAATGCTGTTCAATAAACATAACAATATTTGGGTAAATTTATTCGTTAACTTTAATAGTCTTCAATTCCTCAAAAGTAAACATTAGAATGGAAAGAGTAAAAGCTTTGGCCGACAAATTCAACCGACAATTAGCACAAAATGCAGATTCTGCTGCTTTGAGACAAACAGCTATTCAAATTTTGGCAGAATTAGAAGCCATGCCCACTGTTGAGACCCTTCCTAATAATGTTTCGGTGATTATGCCCTCTGTGGATTATGCTGTAGCGGAACCTATGAAGGTTATTGAACCTATTAAAGTAGAAGAAACTACTATTGCTGCCGAACCAATTTTAATGACTAAGCCGAAGGAAGTTTTTGTGGAAGAAAAACCAGTAATGGAGGTTCCAAAAACAGAGACTATAGAGACTAAAAAAGAAGTGGCAGAAAAAATTGCTTTACAACCCATTAAAGATTTAAGAGCAGCTATTGGTATCAACGATAAGTTTCAGTTTATGGAAGAGTTATTTAATAAAGATGAAGCTTTATTTGAATCAAGTATTAAAACCATTAATGCCTATAAGAATTTTGCAGAAGCTCAGTTTTGGATCAAGCAAAATTTAAGAAATAAATTTAATTGGGTAGAAGAATCTGCAACCGTGATGGCTTTTGATCAATTGGTTAAAAGACGCTTTTCTTGAAGAATGGTAAGTGTAGCATTGGTTGCACCCGAATGTTCTCTTACATAATTTGCTGCTTTACTACCCATTTCCTTAAGTAAACTTTCATTAGACAATAATGAGTTAATTGCCTGTTTCAAAGTGGCTGCATCTTGAATTTTCATACCACCTCCTGCGTTTCTTAATCCAATGGCTTCTCTGTATTTTTCATCATTCGGTCCCCAAATTACTGGCACGCCAAAAGCAGCAGGCTCCAATACATTGTGAATTCCATCTTTTGTAAAACCACCACCCGTATAACTAATAGTAGCATATTGATATAAGCTTCTTAATATACCAATTCTATCAACAATAATAACGCTTGGGGTGCTTTGTTGATAAGGTGCTTTTGCAATCGTATTTTCCCAATCTGTTAATGTAATCGCATTTGGATGTATTGTTAGTGCAGCTTCAATAGATTTAGCATCTACATGATGAGGTACAATGATCCAATTGCAATGAAGGGGTTCAATTGCTTTTGACAATAATGAATGATCAGTATCCCAGGTACTTCCTGCAATAATTGTTGGTTCGTTGGATAAATTATTCATCCAATCAAATGCCTGTTTACTTTGAACTGTGTTTAATACTCTGTCAAATCTTGTATCGCCAGTAATAAAAATTTGATTACTCGGATAAATCGTTTTAATCAATTGTTTTGAGCTATTGTCTTGTACCAAAACATAGTTAAAAAGCTGCAAGATCTTTTTATACAATCCGCCATACCATTTAAAGAAAATCTGATCCGCTCTAAATATAGCAGCTACTAAAACTGTAGGGATGGATTTTTCTTTCGCAACTTTCAAATAGTAGTACCAAAATTCATATTTGATAAATACAATTAAACTGGGTTGTACAGTTTCAATAAATTGTTTAGCTGCATTTGGTCCGTCTAATGGGAGATAAGTAACCATATCCACAGCTGGGTCATTTTTTCTGTGCAAATAACCTGAAGGTGAGAAGAAGGTTAACCAAATTTTATATCTAGGGTAATTAGCTCTGATGGCTTCAATAATAGGAAGGCCTTGTTCAAACTCTCCATAAGAAGCTGCATGTATCCAAACAATGGGTTGATCTATCTTGGCCTTGGCTTTTTGAATCTCTTCCCAAACCTGTTTTTGTCCAATGCACCAATGCTTGGCCTTTTGGTTAAAAAGGGCCAAAATGCTCGCTATTTTGGGGTATAAAAACAGGAATAGTTTGTACAATACCATACGGGGCAATTTAGGGTTTTTATTGTAATTTTGGCCAAATTTTAATGGATGCGAAAAATTCAAATGGTAGATACTAAAACCCAGTATCTAGCTATCAAAGAGGAGGTGGATGCTGCGATACATGAAGTATTGGATTCGGCTGCATATATTAACGGAAAAGCGGTTAAAGATTTTGCTCAAAACCTAGCAACTTATTTGGATGTTCAACATGTGATTCCATGTGCGAATGGAACAGATGCTTTACAAATTGCCATGATGGCATTAGGGCTTCAACCAGGAGACGAAGTAATTACCCCTTCATTTACTTATATCGCTACTACTGAGGTAGTGGCTTTACTGAATTTAAATCCTGTTTTTGTAGATGTAGATCCTGTAACTTATTGCATGGATATCGAGAGTTTGAAAAAAGCGATTACTCCAAAAACAAAAGCTATTGTTCCAGTGCACTTATATGGACAAGCTGCACCAATGGAAGAAATTTTAGCCATAGCGAAGCAACATAATATTTATGTGATTGAAGATAATGCACAAGCCATTGGTTGTGATTATACTTTCTCTGATGGCACAAAAAAGAAAACCGGAACCATGGGTCATATTGGTGCTACTTCTTTTTATCCTAGTAAAAATTTAGGTGCATTTGGAGACGGAGGAGCATTGTTTACAAACGATGCTGCATTAGCTACTAAAATGAGTATGATTGCCAATCATGGTCAATCAGAAAGATATTACCATGATGTGGTTGGATGTAATTCTCGTTTGGATTCAATTCAAGCAGCTATTTTAAATATTAAGTTGAAACATTTGAATAAGTACAATGCTGCAAGACAAGAAGTAGCTGCATACTATTCAAAAGGCTTTGCTGCTATTGAGCAAATTATTACACCTGCAACGGCTAGTTATACAACACATGTGTTTCATCAATACACCATGCAGTTAAAAAATGTAGATAGAGAAAAATTCATCGCGCATTTAGCTGCTAAAGAAATTCCATGTATGATTTATTATCCAGTACCTGGTCATTTGCAAAAAATGTTCGGAGAACAAAATAAAACAAATTGGGATTTACCAGTAACAGATAGTTTAACACCTTGTGTGTGTTCTTTGCCTATTCATACCGAAATGGATCAAGAGCAATTAGCGTATATTGTAGAGGGTGTACAATCATTTTTTAAAGCCTAATCATTTAAAATAACAATAAATGAAAATAGCAGTAGTTGGAACAGGTTATGTAGGATTAGTAACAGGAACTTGTTTTGCTGAGACGGGTAATAAAGTGACTTGTGTAGATATTGATCAATCCAAAGTGGAGAAGTTGAGCGGTGGTCAAATTACTATCTACGAACCAGGTTTAGAAAAGATCTTCTTAAGAAATATCAAAGAGAGCAGATTAAAATTCACCACTCAATTAGAAGAAGCAATTGAAGACGCAGAGATTATCTTTTTAGCTTTACCTACACCTCCGGGTGCAGACGGTAGTGCAGATTTAAAATATGTATTGGGTGTTGCGGATCATTTAGGAAAAATCTTAAAAGGGTATAAGGTAATTGTAAATAAGAGCACTGTGCCAGTGGGTACTGCTGATAAAGTAAAAGCAGCAATACAAAATAATTATAAGGGAGATTTTGATGTAGTGAGTAATCCGGAGTTTTTAAGAGAGGGTGTTGCGGTGGATGATTTCATGAAACCAGACAGAGTAGTGGTAGGTACAAGATCTGATAGAGCTAAGAAATTAATGAGTGATTTATACGCTCCATTTGTAAGACAGGGTAATCCTGTGATCTTTATGGATGAGCGTAGTTCTGAGTTAACGAAGTACGCAGCGAATAGTTTCCTTGCCACTAAGATTTCTTTTATGAACGAAATTGCTCAGTTATGTGAGAGAATGGGAGCGGATGTGGATATGGTAAGAAGAGGTATTGGTAGTGATGATAGAATAGGAAAAAGATTTTTATTCCCTGGTATTGGATATGGTGGATCATGTTTTCCAAAAGATGTGCAAGCCTTGGTGCAATCCGCAAGCGAAGTGAATTATGATTTTGAGATTTTAAAAGCGGTGGAGAAAGTAAACGCGAATCAAAAATTACATTTAGTAGAGAAGATCAAAGCATATTACAATAATAACCTACAAGGCAAACATTTTGCTTTATGGGGATTAGCTTTTAAGCCTAACACGGATGATATTAGAGAAGCTCCGGCATTGGCCATCATTGCAGCATTAACCAAAGCAGGTGCAACAGTTACTGCATATGATCCAGAAGCGATGCCTAATGTAAAAACGCAGATAGGGGATCAAATACAATATGCAAGTAGCCAATACCAAGCATTAGAAAAATCAGATGCTTTGATTATTGCTACTGAGTGGAGTGAGTTTAGAACACCCGATTTTGAGATGATGGCACAACAAACAACGAATAAAATCATCTTTGATGGCAGAAACTTATTTGATGTACACAAGATGAAAGAACTAGGCTATCATTATGAGAGCATTGGAAGAAAAGATGCTACTAAATAAACCAAGTAGCCATAAAACAACATGAGTCAAAAAAGAATATTAATTACAGGAGCAGCCGGATTTTTGGGATCGCATTTATGTGATCGCTTTATCAAAGAGGGCTATTATGTAATGGCGATGGATAATTTAATCACAGGAGACTTGATGAATATCGAGCACCTAAGATCGAATGAAAATTTTGAGTTTATCCATCACGATGTAACCAAGTATATTGATATAGAAGGCTCACTAGATTATATTTTACATTTTGCTTCTCCTGCAAGTCCTATAGATTATTTAAAGATTCCTATTCAAACACTTAAAGTAGGAGCACTTGGCACACATAATTGTTTGGGCTTAGCAAAAGCAAAGGGTGCAAGAATACTGGTAGCAAGTACCAGTGAAGTATATGGAGATCCATTAGTGCATCCACAAACTGAAGAGTATTGGGGTAATGTAAATCCAGTGGGTCCAAGAGGAGTGTATGATGAAGCAAAAAGATATATGGAGAGCATCACCATGGCTTACCATACTTTTCACAATGTAGAAACCAGAATCATCAGAATCTTTAATACTTATGGTCCAAGAATGCGCTTGAATGATGGAAGAGCACTTCCTGCTTTCATTGGTCAAGCATTAAGAGGAGAAGATCTAACAGTTTTTGGAGATGGCTCACAAACAAGAAGCTTCTGTTATGTAGATGATTTAGTGGAAGGTATTTATAGATTATTACTAAGCGATTATAGTCAACCCGTAAATATTGGTAATCCAAACGAGATTAGCTTAAAAGAATTTGCAGAAGAGGTATTAAAATTAACAGGCTCTAATGTTAAGATTGTTTACAAAGATTTACCAGTAGACGACCCTAAGCAAAGACAACCAGATATCACTAAGGCAAAAACCATTTTAGGGTGGGAGCCCAAAGTGAATCGCGCAGAAGGTTTACAAAAAACCTATGCATACTTTAAAGCATTACCACCTACTGAGTGGACAAAACAACCTAAAGAGTTTACTTCAAAATAATCAAGATGTCCATTCAAAAAATTTTAGTCACAGGTGCCAATGGACAATTAGGTTGGGAATTATCACAACTTGCAGCTTCTTATCCTAAGTATGAATTGGTGATGGTGGATAGAACTGTTTTGGATTTATCTAAACCAGAAACGATTAATGCTGTATTAGACACTATTGCTCCTGATGCCATTATCAATCCAGCTGCTTATACTGCAGTAGATAAAGCAGAAACTGAAAAGGAGTTAGCTTATACCATTAATGCAAAATCTGTTGAAGTGATGGCAGCTTATGCAGCAGCAAAGCAGATTCCATTTATAAGTTATTCTACAGATTATGTGTTTACAGGAGATGCAATTAGTCCATATACAACAGACACTGCTATTGCGCCATTAAATTTTTATGGTTCAACCAAAGCAGACGGAGAATCATTGGCTTTTGCAGCTAATCCAAATACTATTATAATAAGAACATCATGGGTATTTAGTAGTCATGGAAATAATTTCGTGAAAACCATGATGCGATTTATGAAAGAAAGAGATTCATTAAATATTGTAGCAGATCAAAAAGGTAGACCCACTTATGCAAAGGATTTAGCCATCGCTACCATGAAGATGATTGAAGCGATTGATGCTGGTAAAACCATTAAAGGCGTTTATCATTTTGCGAATCAGGGAGAAACTACTTGGTTTGATTTTGCAAAAAAAATCCAATCAGTAGCTGGCTTAACCTGTGATGTGAATCCTATTAAGACAGTAGATTTTCCCACGCCAGCAAAAAGACCTGCTTATTCAGTATTAGATACTTCAAGAATTGAAAAAGACTTGGACATAAAAATCCCTCATTGGGAAACTGCATTGCAAGCATGCTATGATCAAATCATGAAAGCTTCATGAAAAAGCAAGCTTTAATCAAACAATTAGCAGAGTCAACCTATGTAATGATTCAACCATCGCCGATACATGGTATTGGTGTATTTGCCATAAGAGATATTCCAAAAGGCACGCAGGATATATTTTCACAAGGATTTGGAGACTGGATTGAAGTGAGTAGAGAAGAAGTAGAGGCATTGCCAGAACACAGCAAAGCATTGGTAGAGAATCATTGTTTGTTTGATGAGAAAAGTTATTTCATACCAGAGTACGGATTTAAAATGGTGGACTTAGTGATTTATTTGAACCACTCAGATACACCCAATGTAATATCCATTAATGATGGAGAAAGATTTGAAGCGATTAGGGATATCCAAGTTGGAGAAGAGTTGTTGGTGGATTATGGAACCATTGTAAAAGGGGAGGAGTAATTATTTTTAAGGAAGATGAAATTTATTGAACAAGATTATTTAAATTAGAATATGCTTTTATATTTAACATTGGCCGGGTTTTTAATTTCAATATTGGTTTTAATTAATTTAAAAAATTCCAATAAGGCCAATATTTATTTATTATTCTTTTTGTTGATTAATAATATATATGCCCTTTCTCATTATGCTACAGTGTATTCTCAGAATATATACCTGATAGCCACCATGCTGATACATTTTACCCCATTGTATTTAATGCTAGGCCCCTTGTTTTATTTTTATGTGAGAAGTTTGTTGGTGGATGATTATAAACTTTCTAAGCAGGATTATATACATTTTATACCTGCTGTAATAATACTTATAAATGTTTTACCTTATATTTTTAAGGGGTTTGATTATAAATTAGCTTATGCAACAAGTGTAATGGAGAATCCTGTGAACTTGGTAAATTTTGATTATTTATTTATTAGCCCTTCTTGGAATTTTTTATTAAGACCTTTACATGCTTTATTCTATGTAATTCTTTCTGTTGTTTTAATATATAAGAACAAACTAAACCTTTCTGAGAATAATAATCAATCAGGGTTAATCTTCAACTGGTTATGGATGTTGATAGGCGTTGCACTGGTATTGTATTTTAGTTTTTTCTTATTTTCGATTGTTGGATTCATAACAAAAGATTATAATACAACAAGTATTCAAGCCTATTATGTTCTTTTGGCTACAGCAGTGAGTTTAGTTGTATTGAATTTCTCTCTTTTGTTTTTCCCTAATATTTTATATGGTCTACCTCAATTAGACTATCAGCTTTCTTCTTTTAAAAAAGTGAGTAAAATGGAAGAAGAAACAGCAGAAAAAAGACTTTCCAAGACTTTTGAAATTTCGGAGGATAAGCTACAATTGCTTAATAATAAAATAGACAATTATCTAGATTCTTTGCCTTATTTAAAGGCCAACTTTAACCTCACCATGATGTCTTCGGATACCGACATTCCTGTTCACCACTTGTCTTATTATTTTAATGAATACATGAAGACAAATTTTAATACATGGAAAAATGATTTAAAAATTGATCATGTACTAGAATTAATGAAAGATGGCACATATGAGAATTTAACATTAGATGCTTTATCTAAAAAAGCCGGCTTTGGATCTAGAAGTAGCTTTATCAATTCTTTCAAAACCAAAACTGGTTTAACCCCTTCTGAATATTTACAGAACCTGGATTAATGTCTAAAAATCCGGATAATTGTCTATTTCTTGTTCTGGTTTAGGAAAATTAGACATATTTCTAGTAATAGATTTAAGTCTAGGACATATTTGCCATTAAATTGCGGCCCGTTCGAGCAAATCGAGCGGGCTTTTTTTTATAATCCTGTACAAGTAATATACTATAAAAACATAATATGAATATTTTCAAGAGCAGTTTTGTCACATTATTTTTTATTTCAATTTGTTTATGTGGCCAATCTCAAAAACCATTTTACCAAAAACCACTTTCCTTCATTTTCAAAAAAACAAAGAAAGTGGATACCCTGGTTCAGGATACCAATAAAGTAGCGAAGGTTTCAATTGCCGAAAAATTGACATTGGTAAAAAATAAGGTTTCCAACCAACTGAAGAAATCTTTGGTAAACTTCAAGGACAATAATTTGTACTTGTATGCAGGTATGGGCATGTCAAAGCAAACTATTCAGACTGGCAACTATAATTCTAATTTCAACTACGACCTTTCAAATTATAATAAATCCTCATATAAGCCAGGGTATTTTGTGGGTGCTAGAGTAGACGGAATGTACAAGCAAAAGCATGCCTATACATTTGGTGCGGGTTTACAAAAAATTACTTCTGGCACTCAATATAAAGATCCAGTTTCACTTTCTCCTTTTTTGGGTGATTTTTCTAAGTTCAAAGCGGATGATCAATTTTTCACTTTGAATGTTTTTGCGCATTATAGAAAACAAATTCCATTTAAGAATAATCAAAATAGAAAATTCTATTTGATAGCTGGTCCAAATATCGATACAAGATTGTCTAGTCAAAGCATCGACAATCAGGTAAACTATAATTATCGTCGTTTTTTATTAAGAGCTGATCTTGGAGTTGAGTATGATAATAGCGGTTATTACACAGTTTTTATTCATTACAAACAAGGCATCAGTTCGTTTACTAAAGCACCTATTCAAGCAAATTTAAATTCAATTGAAATTGGCATGCAATTGAATGCAAGCGATATCTTCTAAAAATTATTTATATGAAATACAAATTAACCATATTACTTTTTTCAAGCTTATTTCTTTTTTCATGTAAAAAAGAAGCAGGTACTAATGAATTAAATCTAGCTTATCAAATGATTTCTGAGAAAATTTGGTATTTAAGTTATTCTCAAACAATCACAGCATCAAAAACCACAGAAAAAAATTATGTAGGCCAAGCTACTTATTTTATTAAGTTTTTGAAAGATTATTCAACAATAGATTCTGATGGCTTAAAAGGAGTGTACAATATTGAAAAAAATAACGGTGTCTTACAGATTCATGTAAATGCTAAAACCCAAGGTCAAAATACTATCGAATATGTATACGATGTAGAGTCTTTAGGGGCTAGTAATATGATTTTATATTCTACTGTAGGGGGCGTAACTAATAAATTCTATTACAATACGAATCATTAAAATGAAGTATAAGTTAGTCATATTTTTTACAATCCTTTTAATTAGTGCAAAACTGAATGCGCAATTTGTAATGAGCAGTGTTGGTATGATTGCAGGAACATCCAGTACAGCGAGTGCAATTAATTTTAAAAGTGTAGCTGCTTGTATAGATGTTCAATCTGGTATTGCAGTTTTGAAAGGGGAGAGGGCTAATGGTGAGTTTGCATTTACCTGCGAAGTAGCAATGAAATTTAACAGCTTGGGAATTAAATTATTTCCTAATCCTGTGAATAGCGCAACCAAAGTAAAATTTGTAAATACACCTCCATTAAATGAGGCATTCAATTTGCAAATTTATAATACAGATGGTCAGTTTATTAGTTCAAAGAAAGAAACGGGATATAATTTGTTTCAGGGGATTACCCTTGATTTAGGTAATCTGAACTCAGGTACTTATGTATTAAAAATAGAATCATCCAGTTTTGTAGATGCCATTAAATTTATTAAAGCTAACTAGATTAATAGGAATAATTTATGAAGAAGTCAATTTTTAAGTCTTTATTGTGTGGAGGATTTTTATTTTTTGCAGTATTTGCAAATAAAGCAAATGCGCAAACCAATAATGGAATTAATTTCCAAGCTGTAGCTAGAGATAATTTTTCAAATCCTGCAAAGGATAGAAAGATATTTATCCAGTCTAGTATCATACAAAGTTCAGCTACTGGTGTAAAAGCATTGGTAGAAGATCATGAGACCAATACAGACGCAAGTGGTGTTTTTAGTATTAGTATTGGACAAGGTGTGAGAAAAGGTGGCACTGCTGCTAATCTTTCTTCTATAGATTGGACAAAAGGGCCCTACTTTTTAAATATAAAAATTTCTATTTCTCCCATTGCGCCTTCTGCAAGTTGGGATTATACTAAAGAGTGGATTGATTTAGGTACTACATCTTTTGGTACAGTACCTTATGCATTGTTTGCAGGATCTGTTGCAGGATTTGATTCAAAGTTGAATAGTTTGGATACGGCAAAAATGTTGGCGCCTTATGCAAAAGTGTCAAATTTAAATAGTTTAGTAACGAACAAGGTAAATATTGCAGATAGTTTAACTCAATATGTTACACCATCTCAATTAGCTGCAAAGACATTTGATCAAACACCTATTTTAAATTCTATTGCTACTAAATTAAATATTGCTGATAGTCTTACAAAATATGTAACACCTACTCAGTTAGCTGCTAAAACTTTTGATAGCACAGCTATTTATAACCAATTAGCATTAAAAGCAGTTGCAACAGATGTAACTAGTTCTTTGGCTATAAAAGCAAATACTACTGATGTAACAACATCATTAAATACCAAAGAAAACCTATCTAATAAATCTTTAAATGTTACTACAGATGCCGCATCAGATACAAAATATCCATCTGTAAAAGCGGTGAAGACCTATGTGGATTCTCAAATTACCAATTCATCTATTCCAGATGCAGATGGTAATACAAAAGGTAAGATTCAGATTGCTGGAGATTTAACAGGTTCTGCAAGTGCTCCAGTTATTGCAAACAATGCCATCACGAATGCAAAAATTGCTACAGGAATTGATGCTGCTAAAATTAGCGGTGATATTCCTGGTAAGGCTTCTAATATAACAGGTAATCTTGCTATTGCTAATGGTGGTACAGGCGCTACATCAGCTGCTGGTGCTAGAACAAATTTAGGTTTAGTGATTGGTACAGATGTACAAGCTCCTTTAAGTTTTACTATACCTTTAGTAAAAAATGGAACATCAGTAACGATTAACCAAGCAACACCAAGTGTGGATGGATATTTAAGTGCAACTGATTATACAAGTTTTTCTAATAAAATTAATTCAACTGAAAAAGCTGCAAATAATGGGGTAGCAACATTGGGTAATGATGGTAAAATACCATCTAATCAAATTCCTGCAATATCATTCCAAAGTGCAGTGGTGGTGAATAGCCAAAGTGCGATGTTAGCTTTGTCGAGTGCAGTAGTGGGAAGTATCGCTATTCGAACAGATGTAAATAAAAACTTTGTTCTAAGTGCCTCACCAGCTAGTACTTTATCTAACTGGATTGAATTGGCAACACCCAGTTCTGTAACAAGTGTGAATGGTTCAACTGGTCCAAATGTTGTTTTAACAACTAACGATGTTGCAGAGGGATCAAATAATAAGTATTATACAGATGCAAGAGTAAGAGGTGCTTTAAGTGCAGTGAGTCCATTAAGTTTTAATACTTCTTCTGGAACATTTAGCATGAGTGCTGCTTCGGGTTCTAGCAATGGATATTTAAGTTCAACCGATTTCACCACTTTTAACAATAAACAAAATGCAATTACTGCAGGGGTAGATTATTTAGCTCCTAATGGTAGTGCAGCATTATTAACCAATTTCCCTACTTTAAATCAAAGTACTACAGGTAATGCTGCAACTGCAACAAAATTTGCTTCTGCAAGAAATATTAATGGTGTAGCTTTTGATGGTAGTGCAGATATTACAATCACGGCTAACGCAAGTACATTGACAGGAACAAGTTTGCCAAATACTGTTACAGGATCTAGTTTAACTAGTGTTGGTACAATTACAGCTGGTATTTGGAGTGGTACAACTATTGCTTTAGCAAAAGGTGGTACAGGTGCAACAACTGCTGCTGCTGCATTAACTAATTTAGGTGCAGAAGCTAGTGCGAATAAGAGTACTGCAACAGATTTGGGTAGTACAAATCCAAGTGATATTTTGTATCCATCACAAAAGGCTGTGAAAACCTATGTAGATTTACAAAGTGCCAATGCGGGTGTAGCTGATTTAAGTATTACCAATGCAAAATTAGCAGGCAGTATTACTGCAGCAAAATTAGTAGGTACAGATATTGCTACCGTTGGTACAATAACTTCAGGTGTTTGGAATGGTACTGAAATTGCTATTGCGAAAGGTGGTACAGGTGCAACTTCTGCAGCTGCAGCAAGAACTAACTTGGGATTAGCAATTGGAACTGATGTAATGGCAGCAAATGCTACTACAACATTAACAGGTGATGTGGCTGGATCTGGTAATGGAAGTTTTACTACAACAGTAAATAGTGTTGGTGGGGTAAGTTCAGCAACAATTGCAACTTTGCCAACAAGTGTGAACGCAAATACTTCAAGCATTACTTCATTAACTTCAAGTGTGAATGCTAATACTTCAAGTATAACAAGTAATACCAATTCAATTGCTACTATAAATACAACATTAGGTACAAAAGCAGATTTAGCTTCTCCTGCATTTACAGGAGTGCCAACAGCACCAACACCTGCAACAAATGATAATTCAACAACATTAGCAACAACTGCATATGTAAAAGCTTCAATCACTGCTGCAAATGCAGGGTTAAGTTCAATTGGTGCTATTTCTGGAACATCCAATGCAAATGGTGCAACAATAAGTGGTTCTAGTCAATTAATATTAACCCCTGCAGATGCGAACA
>JACCDY011498861.1_pt1 | contig 17979 bp, 10 predicted proteins | sample 7446391 | NCBI WGS metagenome assembly JACCDY01 (sample SAMN15323451, study PRJNA562643) | freshwater metagenome | isolation source: river surface water | place: USA:Blue River Watershed | collected 2017-08-18
CTACTAGTTCGTGCAATCGCGGTGGCTGAGCGCCAGCACGTGAAACGGTGATTCCGGCAGCAATCGCAGCGCGATGCAGAACGGCATTTAGAACGTGTCCTTGTAAACCATCAACAGAATGTTTAATGATGCCTTCAACCAAGATCGCACCAACTGTGTCACCGGCACCAACGGTATCGACCACGGTTACTTTTGCTCCATCGACTTCTTCGAAACCATGCGCGGTGTAACCAATAATTCCATGTGCACCACGAGTGATAACTACCAAAGCTGTGCCGCCCGCAATCCAACGCTTTGCAACTTCATCCATCGCTTCACCTGGATACAACCAAGAATTATCATCATCAGAAAGCTTTACAACGCTTGATATTTCAACCCACTTTTCAACTGCAGCACGGTATTTATCGCGATCGCCAACGACAGATGAGCGCACATTGGGATCAAAGACAACGGGTGCAAATTCAGCGGTTTTTACTGCCCAGTCATACAAAACAGTTGATGCTGGCTCCACGATCGTTACCAAAGTGCCTATGTGCAAAACAGATGGCTTTAACCGTTCAGCATCTGGCAGCCAGGAAGCATTGAAATCAAAGGTCGCAGTGCCATCGATTAAAAATTCATACGAGGCGGAACCTGCAGCATCCAAAGTTACTGTTGCTGTACACGTTGGTTTATCGCTACTAAGCGCCAATCCCAAACCAACGCCGTCCTGTTCTAACTCTTTACGTGCACTAACTCCGTAAGCATCACTTGAAATTCCATCGATGAAATCAACGTCATATCCCAAACGCGCTAACGCTTTAGCGGTATTTGCCGGGCCTCCGCCAACAACTGGACCGGTTGGCAAAATATCGATGAGAACTTCTCCGCACACCCAGATGCTCATAGCAGTTCACCTTTGCGCGCTAAATATTCAGTCAACACATCAACACCTAACAAATGATCCTGCACCTGGGGCAAACCACTGATCAACAAAATTCCAACACAACCCATGCCTTTAACATTTAATGGCAATCCACCACCATGAATCGCATGTGTTTCTTCAGGCAAACCGTTAATCGCATACCAATCGATGCCTTGTTCTTCAGCCAATACGCGCTCATACATCGTGGAATTACCGGTTGCTAAAACAACTCGAGCTTTGCGTGCAATCCACGAATCATTTTCGGAATTAGATCCAGGCAAGGATGCGTGAAAAACAACCCAATCCTTTAATCGAACTTCGACCGCAATTGCTAGCCCGCGTTGAAAACCAAAATCCATTGCGATTTCGCCGATTTCAATCGCCTCTTTTTGCGACAGCGATTCCAGTTCCAGAGTGCGGGCCTCTAGCGCCAACCCTTCACTTGAAAATCCACCAGTTGTAGTCGCCATAGCATTAATTGTGCCTTATCTGTTGTCTTGGGCAAGCAGCTTTAGCCGACGGTAACCTGAGTAACAACACCCTTCATAACAATCACCGTGACTCGATCAATTCGGTAGTCAAAGGTTCCAGCGAACATTTCATCATCACGTTGGCCTAAACGATAGGTCCAATCTAGATTCATTGCGCACTCTTCTGCAGCCATTTCGCTCATGCCAATCAAAGTATTTGCACGGACTTGAGTGATTCCTGGGTCCTTGTCAGACACTGCCTTTGTTGGGCAAACGCCTTGCTTTAAGGCAGATCTCTTAACTAGAACACCTCTGCTCCAGACAAGTTTATTGCCACTTTTAATGCAGGTGTACTTCATACCATTAACTGTTGTTGTTGCCTTGTGCTTATTGCACTTGGTGCCAGCCTTAACGGCTGCAGCGTTGACAGGTGTAATGCCAAACAACGAAACTGCGATTACAACCGCTAACACTTTGCGCATGTGCAGATCGTATCTGGCTTATGGGTTTACAACTACGTTCATGATGGTCGATGTTGCAGCACGACCCTTTGAACCCAGGAATCGCCAAGAAACTGAGCATGTTCCTGCACTTAGTGCATTAACGGTTGCACGGGTGAAGATTCCGCCAGTGCGGTCCCACGTCGCAACACCTGTGACTGAACAGATCGCAGGTGTTAGTGAAGTTGCTTGAAGCAGTTCACCGATAGAGCTCAAGCCCGAGTTCTTTCCACTGGCAAACAAAGTAGATGCCAAGAACTGTCCGCTCCGATTCACTCTCAAAGTTGCTTGTGATGCCGGAATTATTGCTCCAGTTCGCAAGGCAGATGTGGTGAAGAATGGTGTGATTACCATAGCTGCATCGCCAGCACTTGGTACTGGCAGCGGTGCTGGGGTTACGGTAGGAACTGGATTGATATCAATTGTTCCCAGTACTCGCATGCTTCTCTTTTGCCACTCATCGATAGCATCGACATAGATTGTGTAAAGACCAGTTAGGGCAGTTGACGGGATAGCCCAGTCATTTCGCCATATTCCATCTGTCTTGGTTCCATTATTTCGGTAACCAGGAACGCGGGCTGGGGTGCCACCGCGTGGATCAGTAATTATGAATGTCACGCTCGAGATACCGACATCATCAGTAAAGCGTGCTGCAAGTTCTGGAATTGTTTGTCCAACAACAATTGGACCAGCTGAGATCGAACCTGAAACAAATACCGGCGCTGCCTTATCCATTACCGTCGATGCTTGTACAAGAAATGATGGCGCTGTAAACCATGGACTTATGTTATTTGCCGCATCAGATACTTGAACCATAACGTTGTATCTACCTATAGCGGCAGTACATGGAATCGCCCAGTCGTTGGTCCAAACGCCAGAACGAGTTGTTCCACCAGTTCTATACATAGAAGCTGAATAAACAGTTAGGCCAGTTGGGCCTGAAATTCTCAAACTAGCTGTAGTGATTCCAACATTGTCTGAAGCAGTAACCGAGATATCACGAACAGTTTGGCACACCTCAAGCGTTGTAGGTGTTGTTGCAGCTGAAGCTACTACTGGACGCTGGGTATCAGGGGCCGGAACAACAGGTGTTGGTGTTGGTGTTGGTGTTGGTGTTGGTGTTGGTGTTGGTGCAACACCGCCAACAGGCAGCACCTCAATGTTTCCAATACTCGTCAACACAGATCTCTTACTCCATTGATCTGTTGCTTGAATTCTTACGCTGTAGGTTCCGGCCTGCAGAGAGCAAGGCAGGATCATATTATTTGCGAATGAACCTTCAGCTGTTGTTCCTGACTTCAGCATCAGAGTCTCAACGTATGCGACTTGGCCAGCAGAGTTGACTAAGGATGCGGATACATTTGTGATTCTAGAATCATCTTTAACCTGAGCGCGAATCTCTGTGATTGCCTTACAAACGTTTACTGATGTCTGAGAAATAGTTCCCGATACAACTATTGGCGCACTGGTGTCAGGAACTCTTGGCGCATTAACTTGGAAACTGCCAAGCGCGGTCCAATTTGAAGAGTTATTAGCAGCATCCTTTGCTTGGGCTTCAACTCTGTATGTACCTAATGCAGCAGAGCAGGGAACAACCCAATTATTTGCGTAAGTACCAGAAGTTGCCGTGCCTGCAGTTCGTCCAGCAGTGAAGGAAGAAATCACTTGGCCGTTAGGCGCCAAAATTCGTAGAGATACAGATGTCACTCCAACATTGTCAGTTATTGTCGCTGATGCAGAGTCTAAAGTTGCACAAACTTCCAGCGACTGAGGAGTCACGGACCCACTAACAAACACTGGGGCTTGAGTATCAGTACCGGGTGTTGGTGTAGGTGTAGGTGTTGGTGTAGGTGTTGGTGTAGGTGTTGGTGTAGGTGTTGGTGTAGGTGTAGGTGTTGGTGTTGGTGTTGGTGTTGGTGTTGGTGTTGGTGTTGGTGTTGGTGTAGGTGTTGGTGTTGGTGTTGGTGTTGGTGTTGGTACCACAACAGGTGTAACTCTCAAAGTTTCAAAGGTTTGAATCGGACCCAAAATAACATGGCCGATTGAAGGCCCTGTATAAGGAACAATCCGAGTACGGAAGTAGTAACGGGTACCAGACGTTAGTCCAGTTACCACAGCTTTTACCGTGACATTTGTTGGTCCAACAATAGCTTTAGGTGTGGCTTCAATCATGGTTGTGCCAGTAGCCAATGATGGATCAGTTCCATAGATGAAGAATGGGTATGTATTACTTCCCATTGGATTAATTACTGCATTAAGGGTGATGCCATTAACCAAATTCGTATTGGCATATGTATTAACAATTACTGGAGTCTCTGGACTCATGATCGCGTAATAAATAATGCTCTTAGTCATGCCTGAGGCGTTTCTACCGATGAATTGGTAGTAAATGCCACGTCCTGGCAGCAGATTCTTAGGGTTAGCAACCAGCTTTATGTCAGCATCGCCAGTTACCGGGCTAGCTGGAAGCATTAATCGGTTAACGCCGATAGTTAGTGATTTTTCTCCGCCCCAAACAAATTCAACAGTTGTGGTTTGACCCTTTGGATTTACTGTTGTCTCAAAAGCAGCGGTTGCAACGGTGCGACTCAAAGGAGTTGCCGAATTAGAAACCACTGGTGCTTCACCTATTGCAACAGGAGTATCAAAAGTCATGACACTTGAATGAGTAGTTGCAGTTGGATTAACTACGACAACCTTGTAGTAATACTTCTTTCCGCCATCAAGGAATGAAACATTCAAATTAACGTTTACAGCTGTGTTACCACTTAACTGGAATGTGGACGCAGCAATATTGTTGGTGTTGACTTTAAATCCCGGATCAGTTCCGTACATGAAGCTGACTTGTGCAGATGCATTACCAGCTTGGGCTACACCATTAAGTGTCGCGCTGTAAGCGGTCACATTTGTTGCCGCAGTTGTCTGCGCAGTTGGTGCAATAACAGGAGGTGGAAGTGTCGTAAATGAACCTGTTGCACTTACTGTGCGACCTGATTCATTGACTCCGATAATTCGGAATAAATACGCAGTTGCAGCTATCAAGCCAGTTAGTTTGACTGAAGCTGTAGTTGGTGCTCCCCCGTCAACTAATCCTGGAACGACAGTTGCAGTTGTGCTTGTAGCAAAAGTTGGATCTGTTCCGTATTCAAAACTTAAAGTTGTTGGTGCAAAACCAGGATTTACATCGATTAAAACATCTGCTGCCTGGTGAGTAATGTTTGTAACACTCTTTTGGGCAACAACTGGAGGAACAATTGGTGCTCCACCATCTGTTGGAGAGATATACAAATGCTTGTTTACGGTGTCCACCTTTAGACCAGTAATCGCATCCTTTGTAGATTCAGCATCCAAATACTGTGCCACCTGTGCAACTGACGCAGTTGGATTTAGTCCTAAATAAATAGCCGCAGCACCCGCCACATGTGGGCTCGCCATAGATGTTCCGCTGATATCGCGTGTGGCATCCGCTGCACCAAACCACGCTGAAAGAATGCCTGAACCAGGTGCAAAAATATCTACGCACTTACCCTGATTTGAATACCCTGCAGGTGTATCAGCAATTGTTGTTGCACCAACGGTGATTGCCGATGGAGCGCTTGCTGGAGAACGTGTACATGCATCTGTTGATTCATTTCCTGCTGCTGCAACAACTGTGATACCGGCATTTGTTAAACGTAAAATTGCAGCGTTCAGAGATGCAGAAGCTGGGCCACCAATACTTAGATTCAAAACCGCTTGTGTCTTAGGATTTGGATTCTCAGGGCTCAGGATCCAGTCAAGTGCTGCAATAACTCCTGAGTACTGTCCGCTACCGGCGCAGTTGAGCAAACGAACTGGAACAACTCGTGCATTCTTTGCTAAACCATATTTAGTTCCCGCAGCAGTTGCTGCAACGTGTGTTCCGTGTCCATTGCAATCGACCGTGCCATTTCCATCATTAATTGATGAATAACCCGAAGTAGAAATACGACCTACTAAATCATTGTGTGGAAAAATTCCTGTGTCACCAATATAAATCGTTGCGCCAGCACCTGCACTGCGATAACCGTAGGCACTCGTTGATCCTGGTAGACCTACTTTTTCGCGCTGATCAACACGATCGATTCCCCAGGCAGGAGTCGGTGACTGAGTATTTTGAATCGCAAGTCCAAAAACGTTACGATCTTCTTCAACCGTTAAAACATTTGGAATTCTTGCGAGTAATCCTGCAACCAATTTAGGAAGCTCAACTGTGTAGCCATCAAATGCGTAGTTGTACTTCTGATCAATCTTCCAACCGTTTTTTGCTACCGCAGCTTCGATTGCTGCTTTAGCTGTCGGAGTTACCGAGATAATGTATTTGGCCTTTGCACCAAGGTCCAAAGCAGATGTAGGCACCATCGTTGTACCAAGAGACAAGATTGTCAGAAAAACTATGAATAAGACTCTTAGACGGTCTTTGTATCCTCTGGACATATTTTCTTCCAAACTTCTCGAATTTTTGTGCCTGCTTAGGGATTAAGGGTACGGGGAACGCTCATATAAACTCAACGCACCAGCCAAAATTTCATAGTCAAACCTCAAGTTTCACGCCCAATTTGGGGTTTTTTGGCAAAACTTGTCGGTAACCAATCAGATCCCCCAGTGCCCAAGGCTTGTGCTTGGCTAGTTGCATCCTTTTCTGACTGACTAGATCTTTAGTGGGAATTACTTCCAACCAGGAGGGCACGATGGCTTAACGCCCTTAACCGTTCTAACTAATTTCCCTTTTGTACATCTAATACTAATTTGACGAGGATTTGCGGTTATTCGTGAAGCCAATGCATAAACCTTATCTCTGGTTGATAACAACTCCGCTAAAGCTTCCTCGGTAAACACGAAGTTAGTGGTGAAGGATGGTAGCTGAGCTTTCAATTTTCCAATTTCCACTTTATAGGCTGGATTTTCTTTCAAATGAAAGTCGAGTAACTTGTTGACGTTATCGAAATTTGAAATTGTTCTACGTATCAAACTCGCTTGTAGAATACCCGAGTATCTTCCTATATCACTTGCGTCGGTTTCTCCTAACTCAGATTTAATATTGAGAGTTAAGTTATAGCTCTTTTGCAAAAATGTGAATCTACATTCATTTTGGCTTGCCAAGGCAGTACAAAGCAAACTTCCATCTAATCGATCTCTAATCTCAACATAGGTTGTCTCAGGAGATGCGCCACCGAAATCTTCAACATCCTCCCAAAGAACGGCAGCCTGTGTCTCATAAGTATCAATTCCTATGAAATTGGGGTTTGTTGCGTTCAAGACAAAATACTCAAACTTCGCACCCCCGCTCGATATTGAACCTGCGAGTGAAAAGACAGTAATCAAATTTGACCCAGGTTGCAATGAAATTTGACAGCCCGTAGAAACGGTTCGACACAATTCTTTGTTTGTGCTGTCCACAACTAGATAGCCTGTTGGATTGATTGGAGAGTTCTTGGGGGCATCCCAACTAATACTTCCATTCAATCCTGACGATTGAATTCTGACATTGGAAACATCTGTAGGCCTTAACTTACCCAGGGCTAACAACGCAGCATCAAGAAAATTTTGATACTCCCCAGCGATTGTTGCTGTGGACCCCCAATCACCATCTGTATACGCACATGGACTTCTTCCACCACTATGAATTGAAACTAAATAGATCTCGCCCTTAAATTCTGCAATTGTCGGTCCGCCAGAATCGCCTGGACATGTAGAACCATTCTCATCACTGACATAGTTGATATATCTTCTTTCATAACCACGAAAGCCACTGAGTCGCCTTTGACCGAGATTTCTTGCGACAAGTTGTTGAGGAACATTGGTCCGAATGTTTGGTCCAGTGTTTCCGTATCCATAGTGAATCAGGGTCGCGCCTTGATTAAGGAGTTGTTGAGTAGTTTCGAAATTTGCCATTTTCAACTTAACTTTTGTGTTTAATGGTTTATCCAATATTACAAAAGCAATATCGTTGGGCTCGATAAAAGTCGTGTTATTAAAGTATCCGGACGGATAAAAAATTTGATAACCACGTGCAGCAATGCTTGCTCCGGAAATATCGACTCCTGGTGAATAAACTCCGATAGAACTTGGTGTTTCAGCATTTCCGTTAGCAACCACGCAATGTGCAGCTGTTGCCAATATTTGGGCTTCGATCAAAGTTCCTGAACACATTCCTTTAGATGTGATGATTTGAACAACATAAGGCGATCCAAGCGCACTTGAGCCTCTGTAAATTGCTGCAGCTTCATAAGGAAAAATCGGAAGCAAAATTAAGGCAACTAGGGCGCTTGCAAGCCTCGCTTTCATCTGACAAATTTAGCGCATATTTTGAATCTAGCCTTGAAGTACCATGTCTCCCATGATCACTATCCCAGAATCCGACCTTGTCGTTCATGAACTATGTCTAGGCAGCAACATCTTCGGCGGCAATGCGACCGAAGGTGAGTCCCATCTAGTTATGGATGCCTATCGCAGCCACGGTGGAAACTTTATCGACACCGCAGATATGTATAACCAGTGGGTAGAAGGCCATGTCGGCGGAGAATCTGAAGCCATCATCGGATCATGGATGAAATCTCGCGGAAACCGTGCAGAGATGGTGATTGCAACCAAGGTTTCAAAGATGGATCGTCGTCCAGGTTTGTCAGCAAAGAATATTTTTGCCGCCTGCGAAGAGTCACTAAACCGTTTGCAAACTGATTACCTCGATTTGTATTACAGCCATGCAGATGATGAGACTGTTTCTCTTGAAGAGACCCTCGGGGCGTATGCGCAATTAGTTGCCGAAGGAAAGGTGCGCTACATCGCTGCATCAAATTTCACACCTGCTCGATTGCGCGAATCAGTTAAGTGCAGCCACGACAACAGCATTCCTGCCTACATCGCTGTGCAAGATCTTTACAACCTTGTCGATCGCAGAACTTATGAAGCGGAAATGGCTGGGGCGGTTGCAGATCTTGGTATTTCAAACATTCCTTTTTACGGAATCGCTCGCGGTTTCCTAACTGGCAAATATCGTCCAGGAATTACAGAAGTTGATTCAAAGCGCGCAGCTGGTGCTCGCGAATACGCCACCGATAAGAATTATGCAGTACTTGCTGCAATGGATGAGATCGCTAAGTCTCATAACGCACCGCTTGGCGCTATAGCACTTGGTTGGCTTCGTGCTCAACCAACAGTAAGCGCACCAATCGCATCAGCACGCACTGTTCCGCAGCTTGAAGAAATCATTCAGGTTGTTGAACTGACAAATGACGAAGTGGAAAAACTCAACACCCTTTCTGCTTAGTCAATCTGGTTTCCTGCCACTTGCCGTGCTTGATGATTACCACTCACTGATACTTAGTTTTGCCCAACACTTGGCTAACACCCTCCTAACACTTGTAGGCATTAGGAGGGATGTATAAGTACAGTCCATGCTCAATTGTTAGACTCGAGATACATAGGGACATGCGTAGAAACTTACTTGGCTAAACTCTTAATCAACGGGTCGGGGATTCGAGCCCCTCACCACCCACTTACAAGCGTGAGCGTGCCGAGGAATACTTCAATTCAAGTCGATGACTTGGTGAGTATGAATCAGTTCTCAGGGCTAAGGAGCTCCTGGAGCCTTCGGTTGCTTCAACAATGTCAAGCAGAATGTTTCGGAAAAATCTGAAAATTCTCCAAGCACAGATTCAGCTTGTAACTTCACACAGTAAGTAACTACTTGGCGCACACTTATTGTAATCGTCTCTGGCTTTTGGAAAGGGCGTGGATACTTGTTAAACACTTCTCCAAAGTCCCCACCTGCTAACCAGATGTTTACCTGCTTAAATTCTTGAGAACCGTAGGTCTGACGGTTAATGTTTAATCCATTCCAATTCACATAGATATCGGACCTAAGCCCATCCAAATCATTTGATTCCCAGTATGGCTTTGCTAGAAAACCTTTTGAAGGTGCTGGTGTCGCAGAAGAAGTTGACCCTGGACCGCTTCCACCAGGATAAGTCCCAGGGGGCAAATTTCCACCCCTTGGTATTGATATTCCTGAAGACGTTGGTGTAGGAGTTGGTGTAGGAGTTGGTGTAGGAGTTGGTGTAGGAGTTGGTGTAGGAGTTGGTGTTGGTGTTGGTGTTGGTGTTGGTGTTGGTGTTGGTGTTGGCTTAACAATTCGATTCTTTGCACCGTTATTCCAGTAAAGTTTTTTTCCCAACTTAATGCAGGTATATATCTTTCCTCTATAAACTTGTTGAATTCCAGCTTTAGTACACTTAGTACCTGGAGTAACAACTGCGTTAGCGTTTGGAAGTGCACTGACCAGCAAGGATACGGTCAGTACAGCAGCGATTCCTATGCGCCTCATAACTCCAGCATATTCTGTTTTGGAGAAATTTTTGAATGCCTAGTACGTAACTCTCAGCCTATGAATTTAGCAATGGGGGTATGCCGCCCTAAAAACCGGCTACTGATACTCAGTCGGCCGCTAGAACTCATCTTCTCTTACTGTGATAGACCACTTCATTCTGACAAGCTCCGACCTTGAGAACTCTCCCAAGAAATCACCATCTACATAAATCTGATAAAAATTGCTTGAAATGGTTGGTGCTACTCCAATAATTGAACACTTAAATTCTAAGAAATTATCGACGTAGCCATTTTCAATATAATCTGGGTACTCAGAATACAAACTATATTCACTCTCTAGAAATTCTGCTTCTTCATCGGTGTACTCAGGTAAATCAGCACTCCTACTTATAACTTTAATGTTTGAAACAGTTACGGACCTGAGAGTTCCTAATCCAGCTGTTCCTCGGCGCGCATCAAGAACTTTTATCCGAGTGTTGTAATAAACACCTTCTTCTTTACACATAGATATGGCTTGACTCTTGGCCTGACTAGTTTTTGCAAATGCAGTCAATTTCTTCTTGTACTCAAGAATTTTCGGATCATTTTTTATGAATGTACTCTTCTCACCTTTCATCCAAATTTGGTTTACGTCTGTGACTGTAACTTTCAGTGAATAATTTGCCTCTGCAATTCCAGAATGTGAAGTCAAAAACAGCAACGTGAAAAATATAAGAAAATGTCGTTTCATGCCCCCATTTTAGTTTTTTTTAGCAATTTGGCTACCCTCTTTTGCTTAAACTGATGTATCTACAATCAAAAGTCTGGATGGAAACTCCGATGCGATTCATGAACCTAAGTGTGCGGCTTAGATCTGACATCAAAATTGCTTCTAATCGACTTCTCAGCGGGTCGTCTCGTACCCGACAAGGAGAAAATAGCCAAGGTCGATGGCCTCTAGTTAATTGGTATCAAATACTTAGAGTTGGGAAAAGCTTTAATGTTGCGGCATAAGCTGTTACGGCTTTGTCGGCACAACAACTTCACCGCTTTTAATCCTATTTTCTGCTCGCAAAATCTCTTGTAAGTAGTTCTCGATAAAGCCGCCACTTCTGGACAAAGCTATTCCACTGCGGAGAACTCCATATCTACGCCCATAGATACCAGATGAATCAAGAAGTTCATTTATGGGTGAGCCAATGATGGCCCTTTCAACAACGTCGTAAACAGCAACATCGATTCTCTTAACCATCGAAGTAAGCATGTTATCTTTTTCTGACAATGGCACGGTTTGCCATTGATCGGTATCAGATCCAATAGTCCAAACCTTCTTGCCAGCCTTTGCAGCATCTGCTGCAGCTGCGAAGTTACCCGCACCTGAACCACCTGCTGCTGAGTAGATAACATCTACACCCTTATCGATCATTCCCTTTGCAATAACCTTTGCCTTAGCTGGGTCATTGAATCCACCGAAATCAGGTGGCTCTGTAACGTACTTAACTTCAATAGTTGCGGCAAAGTTTGTCGCTTTCACACCAGCAACGAATCCTGCTTCAAACTTCTGTAGTAGTGGAATACGTACTCCACCGATGTATCCGATCTTTCCTGACTTTGATGCAAGTGCTGCCGCAACGCCAGCTAGGTATGAACCCTGCTCCTCAGCAAATACAAGGTTGGAAACGTTCAGAAGATCTACCGATGCATCATCGATGATTGCGAACTGAACATTTGGATAATCAGATGCAACCTTCTTGATTGGTCCTGCATACAGGAAACCAACAGCGATGATCGGGTTAAATCCTCCCCGAGCCAGAGAATAGAGTTTCTGCTCGCGGTCAGAATCCGAACCATTTGTAGTTGTTACTTCACTGGCTGTTACACAAAGGGCAGCAATTGCAAGATCAAGACCTGCCGCTGCTGAATCGTTGAAAGATTTATCACCACGACCGCCCATTTCATAGGCGAGGCCTACTTTTATCTTTGAAGGATTCTTAGTGCAGTCCGCCTGATTCGCAGCTTTTCTTGCTGCCTCAGCGGCGGCGGCAGCGGCGGCTGCAGCATTTGCAGCCGCAGTGGCTGCGGCTTTGGCATCTGCTGCGGCTTTGGCATTGGCAACTGAATCAGCTGCCGCCTTGGCTTCAGCCGCCGCCTTGGCCGCTGCGATCACAGCCGCATTGGCTGCCGCTGCCGCATTGGCTGCCGCTGCCGCATTGGCCTGGGAAACAATTTTGGCGGCTTCCGCCTTAGCTTCATCAATTAACTTTTGCGCAGCGGCTCGAATCAACCGATTCTTCTCCTTCAAGTAAAGAGCTTTTTCAACCGAGGAGGCTTTTCGCCAAGTTTTTTTCGCTTTGAAAACTGAGCAAACTAATAAGGTGTTTCCTGATTGCTGAAACTCATTCGTCTTTAGGCACGCACTACCAATTTTTGGTGAGGCAGAAAAGGCAGCTGGTACGGAAATCAAGATTGCGCAAATTAGTCCAAGCGCCAGAAATTTCTTCATTTCTTAACCCTATATCCAGCTGGACACTTCGGTTTCACAGCAGTCACTTTTTTTGTGAGTTTTCCTTTAACGCAAATTATCGTCTTTGTCTTAAGTGCGGCGGCTCTGGCTTCTTCTTCTAGTTTTGTTTTTAGTTCTGCTCTAGCTTTTGCTTCGGCTTCCTGTTTTGCTTTCAGTTCAGCAGCATTGGCAGATTCAGAATCCTGGATCTTTCTCAAATCTAAAAGTAACTGGTTTGTAATTGCTATAGAAGCTTGTGCTTGTTGCTCCGCTACCGAATCAAGTGCCGCCTTTCCGCCTTGTTTGTTTGCAAGATCAGCTGACTTTCCCAATTCAATCGCTTTACGCTTTGCCATTTCTATCACTAACTCAGATGGCTCTGGTGACTGCTCTTCATTCACAACAATCGCAAAAGGTTCATCAGAATAACTGCTAAATCCCGATTGCGCCGGCAGGAACCATCTATAAATAAAATAGCCTGTCTTTTTGAATTCTATTTTACTGACGGGATAATGAGAATACCTTGAATCAGACTTGCACTTAACACCGCTCTCAGTCGGGACTGTGCTTATGTCGTTCCACTTACCACTAATTAGTTGCTGAAGAATCATTGTCTTGATTTTGCTTTCCCAACAGGAATACTGAGCGATGGTCGTTTGTCCAACCAGACAAGTATTTAGAGTGCATAAATCAGAATTAAAGTTACTCCTAACAAAAACACCTGAAATACTCTCTTGACCATACCAAGGACCTTTGGTCCACTTTTGAGTAACCGTAAATACCTTCCCGGCTCGCAAAGACCCTGGCACATCGAAAAAACAAGAGGAGTCCTCTACGACCCCGACTATCGAGGACAGATCTGAAATCAATTCACAAGATACTTCAAGTCCTGATGGGTACAAATTCTTACCCCATTCCCATTGAAATGCTCTGCTCTTATCTCCAACAACTGCGTATACCTTGCCATCCCGAAGTTTCGGGACATAGCGATCTTTGCTAACTGAAGTAATTTTTGAATATGAATCACTTCCAGCGTTGCTTTGCCAAATAGGCATTTTAAGCAAATCAATTCCATCGCTAGATTCGCTTCCAATATATTGATTCTTTTTTGAGTCTAAGGTCACAAGTTTAAAAGCTCTTTTATTACCGCACTCCGGGCTTCCAATCATTAAGTCCGAGTTATCAGAACACTTATGATCGATTCCATAGGTATGAAATAACTCGTGTAGCAATGAGAGCGCTGGCCAAGCAAGCCCATAAGTTTTTCTTGCATTCTGATCGTCACATCTTGAGCCTCCCAATGAAAGTAATGCGAAGTTACCTGGTGAATCAGCCCAGCCACAGGCACTTTTCTCTAAGTCTTCATTTAAGACAAAGACCACCGTCTTGGAACCATTGTAAAACGGATTCTGAAGAACATATTCCTTTTCTAATTTTCCAAGACCATCACACTTCATGTTACAAAGTTCTTCACGACTGTACTTACTGGACAAATAAGTTACATCAGCCTTGCCTTGATACGTGTCGAAAAGCAATTTGCGACCGATTTGCTTATCTAACCAATCTTGAGATTCTTGAATCCAAGAATGGATCTTGCCCTCTGTATCCCATTTGCTATCGACAGAACTCTTAGTAGAGACATAAACCAAATGGATTTGATACCCTGAAAAATCGTCGGGGCGATCAATAAGTGACCGCACGTTTACCGCTGAGTTCGCTGGAGTCATGGGCACTATTAAAGAGAAGATCAAAACGAAGCAGTAGAAAATCCTCTTATCCACGAAGAAAGAATAATGCCTCTAGTCGCTGATCAGAAGGCTTTGCCCTGAAGGCGTTGGCCCATAGTTGCCGCAACTCTAAGCCACTTAGCTACCTGCGCATCGCTAAAGCCATCAGCATTCATTACATACAACCCTGTGAAGGTATCGCCATTGAATTGGTAGAAGCCAAGCAAAGTTCGCGCACGAGCACCGGTATCAATTACCGCATGAACAAAGACTCGATTACCATCAGAGACGACACCTGTTGGAGCTGCAGGCAACTTCTTAAACTCATAGGGAACTAAGGTGTCAGTTGAATCTTTGTATCCCTTATCAATTTGGCACTTAGCCAAAACCTTGACTAACTCCTTCTGTGCAGCACTCGCCGCAGCAGCTGATGAATACTTCACAACTTCAGTTGATAAGAATGAAAAAGTCGATCCAACCTTTGTCGCCATTACCTGACGACGTTCTACGCGATCTTTTTCAGATGCGTAAGTTCCGCTGCACAGATCAAGTGATGGATCCAGCAAAGTTGTTCCATTTGCCATTGGCAAAACTGTCCATTCTTGACTGAAATCATCAGCACGGAAGCCTAATTTGGCCAAGGCCACCTGTTTGGAATCAACCAACGATGGATCAATAACCGCAGGTGCTCGCTCAACATTTTCTAGTAAACCAAGAGTTGTTGTGATCGATGAAAGCCCAATCAACACAAAGTTCGATCCGCTAATGCGGACAACTTTCTTTGCTACCCCAACATCAACGGATGCACCAATACGAAGCTTTGCAACCTTGCTATCAGTAATAGTGGCAACTGTTTTATTTGCAATCGAAACTGTTGCCGCACCTGTTCCGACCAAAACGTCATTTTTTCCAGAAACTGTTAGCGATGCAGTGCACTTACCCACGCACCTAATCGCACCTGTGCCATATGTGGGTCCAGCTGAGCTCCATTTGCCGGTCTTGGAACTTTTATCGGCTGAAACCACGTTGTTTACAATGCTGATATCTCCAGCTAAACCGTTACCGATGCAATCAAAAACCTGAGCGGTTCCAACTAGCTTTGTACCAGCTGTAATTTTCAAAACGGGTGCATTTTTTACTGAAGAAGTTGCCAAAATCAGTCCATCTTCATCAATAACATTTGCCTGGCAGATTCCACTTCCTGCATCAGTAGCACCCTTCCACTGCAGGGATACTTCGCCCGCTGATACGCCAGCCAAAACAAAATCGTTTGTCACAACCGGATTTGCGCGATCGATAATTACTTTTTGCGTGGCCGACCAATCGCTCTTGTTTCCGACAATATCGATCGAACGCATGGCAAAGCTGTAGCTACCTTCGGGCAGATCGCGCAAATAGAAAGTCTTTGGTGCAATAAATGGTGACAAATACGTTGGCATCCAACCTTCAACATCTGATGTTTTCAGGGTTTGAACTTTGCCATCGATCTGGCCCTCAAAACCAACAATTGCAGTATCTGCATCTTCACCGCCAGGTCCAAGGATCACCATGCTAGGTGAACGCCATTGATCAACAGGAAGCACATTTGGTACCGGAGGAGGAGTTGTATCTGCCTTCTTAGTAATTGTTACAACAGCGCTAGTTTCAGATGCAACTGCACTTAATGAAACATTTCCAGAGAAGAACTTTGCGGTAAGCCCGGTCATCGATCCGCTTAATGAAGATGAGGTGCTGTAGGTGTAGTTATCAAGATTGAGCATCCAAAAATCAGTACCTAGTACTGATGGAAATTCAGATGCAGCGCCATCTTCCGGGTTTGGTGAAACAATCGATGACACAGGTGGCGGATCTAATCGATACACCGCAAGACCTGGCTTGTATGCAACGCCATCGGTCTTTCGACGGTATTCAATCCAGTAACCAGCTTTTCCGTCACGAATAAAGATCGCTTTAATTCCCTTTGAAAAATCACTTGGCGCAAGCGTTACGGTCTCGGATTGCCACACTTGTTTTACTTGTGAATCATCAAGCAAACCCATGCGCCATTGGTGATAAGTGCTGAGCGGGGAAGTTGTATCAACATTTCCCATCACATCAATTGTTCCGCCGTATTCGACGCCCTTGCAGTTTGTTCCCCAAGGACCATCACTGGCTTTGTCATCACAACGCAAAAAGTTTGAATGTCCCAAACCAAAGGTGTGACCTAATTCGTGGGCAATAACAAATGAAGATTCGCTGTCATGCAAAATCATTGTGCCACTTTTACTCTTCGGCCCACCCATTTGTGCTCGGCCCGACCACACGCACCCAGCGCGAGGGGAGACAACGACTAAATATCTATTTGAATAATCGGTGATACCTAAGCGCCTATATGCCTCTGGACGAATTGAATTTATAAATTCGCTTGCTAGAAAGCCAGTACATGCCATTTTAGAAACCAAAGTAATTGGTTTGTCTAGAACCTTGCCGGTCTTAAATGAAACTGTCCGAGCACCATCATCGCCAACCATGGTTGTGTATTTTTTCCAGTCGGCATTTACTTCTTTATCAATAACTTCGGCAACAACTTTTGAATCACCGCGAAGTGCTGGCGCACCGTTCCAGGTAACTTCAACAACATCGATAACACGCTCATCTAATGCGAAAGCAGGGGATAGTCCGACAGACGTAAACCCGATAAGGATGGCTACAAAGCCAGCTATCTTCTTTTTCATCCCGATCGCGTTTTTCACATGGACCACCCTAGATGCTCCATGCAGTTTGCTCATGTCGATTCATCGCAAAGACCTGGTACCCAGCAAGTTCTGGCTGCCCAAACCAATTAGCCGAATCCTGCCCAGCAACCATTACAGCCGTTGCCATCGCGTCACACAGCCAACCTTCAGATCCCACAACAGTTGCTGACTTTGCACCAATTGCAATCAAGCCATTTAAGGGATCATGAATATGCGCGCCACGTTCATACGTTCCAGAAGTAGCAATTGCGCCATCAGTAATTTCATACACCTGCACTATTTCAGTGCGGTTATCTGGATTTACAACACCAATCGACCACGGCTTCACAACACCGACCGAGGAATCAAACCAACCACCACGCAACGCAAGATCACCGGCAGCATTTACTTGCACATGAGCAACACCTGCAGCAACTAAAAGATCGGTGCACTTATCTGCCGCCCAACCTTTTACTAATCCCGACGGATCAAACCCACCAGCAACTGCCCAAGGATCAAAAGCTCCATCACTTAAATCTTTTGCAGTCGCGCACAATTCCCAAACCCGCCGCACATCATCCGGACAATCAGCAATCGCAACTTCACCGCGTCGCAACCGCGAAACCCACGACCCATTCTTATAAGTCGAAAAATCCCGATCCACATTTTCGCAAAATTCAATAACTGTTTCCATAGCGCGATCTAATTGCGCACCACCGACAGATTGCGAATAACAATCCACATCCACAATCGTTCCCCACACCGGAAACTGTTTACGCAGATGATTCACGCGCCCACTGTACTCGCGCGCCTTACAAACCAGCTTGTGCGAGCGC
>JACCDY010479203.1_pt1 | contig 17976 bp, 17 predicted proteins | sample 7446391 | NCBI WGS metagenome assembly JACCDY01 (sample SAMN15323451, study PRJNA562643) | freshwater metagenome | isolation source: river surface water | place: USA:Blue River Watershed | collected 2017-08-18
ACTTGGGCTCAGGCCCGGAGTTGCGAAAACGATACCGTGGGTCCGCCATCGCCTGCGTGAAGTGCATCGGGGTACAGTGCAGCGGCGAATTGCGAAGCCTGCAGAACGAAGCGACGGACATGCAAGGCCAGCGCCGGCAAGTCGGCGGTCGGCAGCACCGGCTCGGACAGCAACATCAACTGGCCGGAGTCGCACATCGCCGCACGCACTGCACCTTGCGCCGACCACGCGAGGTTTGCCTTCAACAGTGCTTCATAGGATGCAGCGCTGGCTTCATCCGGTGCTTCGCCCAGCACCATGCTCATGCGCAGTCGGGGCTCGGCTTTCTGCCAGTCGAGCGCCATGCAGACATCGCCTTCGAACCAGATGTCCCAACTGCCCGCCTCATGTTGCACGACCGCCGCGACTTCCGGCATCGCCGGCCCGAGTTCATGCATCAGTTGCTGCATCTCCGACAATACCAACGACACTTGCCACTCCTTGCAAAACCGCCCGAGCGCGGAACGGCTGCTGAGTAGCAGGTACAGGAATCGGGTTCCTGAGCATGAGGGGATGAACTGAGAAAGGACGCATGACGCAGCGTGAGCTGCATCATGCATTCAACAAGAAATCCGAATCGCGATCAGATTAGCGGAAGAGTTGTGCGAATGAAGATGCAGCTGCGCGTTGATCGTCAGCTGCATACACGCTACTGATCGCCGCGACCATATGGGCGCCGAGGTCCACCAGCGGCTTTGCATTGTCGACGGTCATGCCACCGATGACGCAGATCGGCACATCGACTGCTTGCAATGCGTCGGTGACGATGGACGGCGTGGTCGATACTTCGTATTTCTTCACGCGCGACGGGTAGAAGCCGCCGAAGGCGACATAGCTCGCTCCGGCTGCGGCCGCATCGATGGCCAGCTGCAGCTGTCCATAACAGGAAGCGCCGACGATCTTGCCGGCGCCGACGCGCGCGCGCACTGCGGCAATCTTTTCATCGGTGCCGCCGACGTGCACGCCATCGGCATCCAGCGCCAGGCAAAGGTCGACATGATCATTGATGACCAGAGGCCTCGCATGCTTGCGGCACAACGCGAGCAAGGCCTGCGCCTGCTCGCGGCGCAAGGCTTCCGACGCCGTCTTGTGCCGGTACTGCACCAGCGTCGCACCGCCGAGCATGGCTTGCTCGGTCGCCGCCAGCATTTTGTCGGTGTCGTCCCAGTCCGGGGTTACGAGGTACAAGCCCTTCATGTCTGCTCCTGCAATCGGTTGGGGATCGCCTGTCCTGCGGCGATCGAATAGGCGCTGGCCAGCGCGTGCTGCACCCATTGCTGCGCGTCGTCCATCGCCACCGCCATGGCCTTGCCTGCAGCGAGGCGCGCGGCAAGCGCGGAAGCCAGCGTGCAACCGGAACCGTGGAAGCCGCCCGGCAGACGTGGCCATTGCCAGTCGCGACGACCGCCGCGCCAGTACCAGCGATTGATGACGGCATCACCTTCGCCATGGCCGCCCTTGAGCAGCACGTGTGGCGCGTCGTCCAGCAAGGCTTGCGCGCGGTCGTCATCACTTTCAGCGCGCGCACACAAGGCGGTCGCTTCGGGAAGATTGGGCGTGATGACCGTTGCCAACCTGCGCAACGGCGCAAGCGCCGCCACGGCATCGCCACGGGTCAGCGTGTCGCCATGGCCGCTGGCCAGCACCGGATCCAGCACCACCGGCAGGTCGGGATGGCGCTGTCGCAGCCCTTCGATCACGCCGGCAATCGCCTGCGCATTGGCGGCACTGCCGACGATGCCGATCTTCACTCCAGAGATCGTGATGCCCGCATCAACCAGCATGCTGGCCTGCGCACGCAGCAATCCGGCGTCCACCGGATGCACCGCCTGCACATGCTCATTGTCCTGCACCGTCAGCGCAGTGACGATGGGCAGCGTATGCACACCCGCCGCGCTGATGGCCTGGATGTCGGCCTGTATGCCGGCGCCGCCGCTCGGATCGAGTCCGGCGAATACCAGCACCGACGACTGCGTCATACGACGCGACCAGCCATCGGCGACGACGGCGATGCGGCAAACTTGCGCGCAATGCGACCGGCGAGGAAGGCATCGCGACCCGCTTCGACCGCGAGCTTCATCGCACGCGCCATGCGTACCGGATCCTTCGCGCCGGCGATCGCGGTGTTCATCAGCACGCCGTCGCAACCCAGCTCCATCGCGATCGCCGCATCGGAGGCCGTGCCGACACCGGCATCGACCAGCACCGGCACCCTGGCCTGATCGATGATCAGCGACAGGTTCCACGGGTTCAGGATGCCCATGCCGGAGCCGATCAGCGAGGCCAGCGGCATCACCGCGCAGCAGCCGATTTCTTCCAGCATCTTGGCCTGTATCGGATCGTCGCTGCAGTAGACCATCACGTCGAAACCGTCTTTCACCAGCGTCTCGGCCGCCTTCAGCGTCTCGGGCATGTTGGGGAACAGCGTCTTCTCGTCGCCCAGCACTTCGAGCTTGACCAGCTTGTGCCCGTTCAGCAGCTCGCGCGCGAGCTGCAGCGTGTACACCGCGTCCTTCGCGTTGTAGCAGCCGGCCGTGTTCGGCAGGATCGTGTACTTCGACGGCGGCACCACATCCAGCAGGTTGGGCGCATTCGGGTCCTGGCCAATGTTCACGCGGCGGATCGCCACCGTGATGATGTCGGCGCCCGAGGCTTCGGTCGCGCGACGGGTTTCGTCAAGGTCCTTGTACTTGCCGCTGCCGACCAGCAGGCGCGACGCATAGGTTTTCCCTGCGATGGTCAGGCCTTCTTCCGGCTTCAAATCATTCATCTGCATGTGTATTCCTTAATGTGCCGTCGACGCCACTGGATCCCGGCATTCGCCGGGACCCAGCGTCGTTAATGCATCACCCACCGCCTATGGCTCTGACGATATCCACCTTGTCGCCCGACGCGAACTGTCGCTCGCGCCAGCGCACGCGCGGCACCACTTCACGATTGACGGCCACGGCCAGCGCCTGGTTGGTCAACGCCAGGGCATCGACCAGGTCCTGCACGCACTGACCGTCGGCCAATGCGCGCGGCTCGCCGTTGAGTTCGATGTTGACCATTACTGCTTGCGGTAGATCTCGGCGCCGCTCTTGACGAACTCGACCGCCTTGACTTCCATGCCCTGCTTCAGCGCCTCGTTCTCGGAGATGCCCTGCTTCTCGGCATAGTCGCGCACATCCTGCGTGATCTTCATCGAGCAGAAGTGCGGTCCGCACATCGAGCAGAAGTGGGCCACCTTGGCCGAATCTTTCGGCAGGGTCTCGTCGTGGAATTCACGCGCCTTGTCCGGGTCGAGGCCGATGTTGAACTGGTCTTCCCAGCGGAACTCGAAGCGTGCCTTGGACAGCGCGTTGTCGCGCACCTGCGCACCCGGATGGCCTTTGGCAAGGTCGGCCGCGTGGGCCGCGATCTTGTAGGTGATGATGCCGTCCTTGACGTCAGTCTTGTTAGGCAGGCCGAGGTGCTCTTTCGGGGTCACGTAGCACAGCATCGCGCAGCCATACCAGCCAATCTGCGCGGCGCCGATGCCGGAGGTGATGTGGTCGTAGCCCGGTGCGATGTCGGTGGTCAGCGGGCCCAGCGTGTAGAACGGCGCCTCGTGGCACTGCTCGAGCTGGAGGTCCATGTTTTCCTTGATCAGCTGCATCGGCACATGGCCCGGGCCTTCGATCATCACCTGCACATCATGCTTCCATGCGATCTGGGTCAGCTCGCCCAGTGTGCGCAATTCACCCAGCTGGGCTTCGTCGTTGGCGTCATAGATCGAGCCGGGACGCAGGCCATCGCCGAGCGAAAACGCGACGTCGTAGGCCTTCATGATTTCGCAGATGTCTTCGAAGTGCTCGTACAGGAAAGATTCCTTATGGTGCGCGAGGCACCACTTGGCCATGATCGAGCCACCGCGCGACACGATGCCCGTCATGCGCTTGGCCGTCAGCGGCACATAGCGCAGCAGCACGCCGGCGTGAATGGTGAAGTAATCGACGCCCTGCTCGGCCTGCTCGATCAGCGTGTCGCGGAAGATTTCCCAGGTCAGGTCTTCGGCCTTGCCGTTGACTTTCTCGAGCGCCTGATAGATCGGCACCGTGCCGATCGGCACCGGCGAATTGCGGATGATCCATTCACGCGTTTCATGGATGTGCTTGCCGGTCGACAGGTCCATCACGGTGTCGCCGCCCCAGCGGATCGACCAGGTCATCTTCTCGACCTCTTCGCCGATCGACGAGGTGACGGCCGAGTTGCCGATGTTGGCGTTGATCTTCACGAGGAAGTTGCGGCCGATGATCATCGGCTCCGATTCCGGGTGATTGATGTTGTTCGGGATGATCGCGCGGCCACGCGCGACTTCATCGCGCACGAACTCGGGCGTGATCTCGGCCGGGATAGCCGCACCGAAGGCCTGGCCCGGATGCTGGCGACCCATCAGCTCGGCCAGCTTCGCGCCATTCGGGCCCGAGGCCTTGAGGCTGGCGATGTATTCCTTGCGGCGCAGGTTTTCACGAATGGCGATGTATTCCATCTCCGGCGTGACGATGCCCTGGCGCGCATAGTGCATTTGCGTGACGTTCTTGCCGGCTTGCGCGCGGCGCGGCTTGCGGTGCAGGTTGAAACGCAGCTCGGCCAGCTTCGGGTCGTTCAGGCGTTCGATGCCATAGGCCGAGGTCGGGCCGGCCAGCTCTTCGGTGTCATTGCGTTCCGCGATCCATGCGGCACGCAGCGGCGCGAGGCCGGAACGGATGTCGATCTTCGCATCCGGGTCGGTATACGGGCCCGAGGTGTCGTACACGTAAATCGGCGGGTTTTTCTCGGCGCCGAACGAGGCCGGTGTGTCGCTCTGCGTGATCTCGCGCATCGGCACGCGGATGTCCGGGCGCGAACCCTCGATATAAATTTTGCGCGAATTCGGCAGTGGCTGGACGGCTGCCTCGTCCACCATCGCGGTGGCGGCAAGGAATTGCGGATTGGCGTTCATGGTCTTCCTTTGCAGAGGTCAGCGAAGGAAGCGGTCGGAAGAAGGAATACGGTCCCGGACGTCGCTTCCCTACGCTGGCATTATCCAGATCAGGTTAGGGAGGGCATCACCCCGAGGATCGGCGTGTCGCACTCCACTTGAGGGTATTTCTCACCCGGCGATTTGCCGGGACCCCTAGCGTTTTGTCTGCCGCAGCAATGTGCGGACAACGGGCGAAATTATAGCGTTTGCAGGCGCCTCATTGCAGGAATTTGGCCCTGCTCGCACTCTTGTTACTGATGCAACGCAATACCTGGACTGGCTTGCACGCGCCGGTCAGCGAAGATCGGGTGTGCCGGCGGTATGGGATTGCCGGCAAGATTTACACGCTCGAGGCTGCGATGCCCTTCCAGCCCTTTCATCAGCAATGCCGCGGCTTCGCCATCGATGCTGCAGAAAGAGAGGTCAAGCTCGATCAGTCGCATGTCCTTGCGCAAGTGCCGCACCAGTTCGCGCAGGCCTTTCAGAGATCGCGTGCCATCAGGCCGCTGGCACACGGGATTGCAGGACAAATCAAGCCGTGCCAGCGTGGCATTGCCACTGACCATCAAGGTCGCGAGGTCAATCGAAGTCAGGCCATTCATGCGCAAACGCAGCTCGCGCAACGAGCGGGTGGTGGCCAGCAGGATGCCGAGCCGGACCACATATTTTTCCATCGCCGCTTCCCCCTCCACCGATCCAGGCCGCGCCTCGCCGACTTCGGCGCTGCGGCTGTAACGGTTGAGGTCCAGCCGGGCCAGTCCCGTCAGCACGCCAGCATGGGCCGCCAGTGTCTTGACCAGCGGATAAACCACGCCCTCCAACGGCTGGTCGTGACACACCATGCCAAATTCAGGCATTGCCGTCTGCTCGCGGCTGACGCGCTGCAGCTCCTTGCACAAGGCTTCGCCCAGCGCAGTCGCCTCGCTGTCGACGATGGCTTTGCGCCATTCGCGCGGCGCCAGCCCTTGCCGGTAGCGCATCTCGGCCCCCTCGCGCAAATCGGACAGCCGACGGTTCGACAGGTCGATACTGAGTTTTTTCCCGCGGCCACCCGCCAGCAAGCCAGTGGCCAGCGCCGTGCGCGCGCCGCTGGTCTGGTCGATGTCGGTCCAATTGAACGACAGGTCAACGCAAACTTCGGGATACGCGCCCACCAGCTTCGCGACTTGCACCCGCAGCGATTTGCGGTCGGTCGCCCGATGGCGCGTCACGTCCTGCATCGAGCTGCCGCGCTCGAGCGGAGGCGAATCATCGTCGATGCCGGTCACGGAAGTGACGCTGGTCGTACTGTGTACGCGATACGTCGCCTTGCGCCCTTCCCGGACTGAATAGGTGCGAACGATCAGCACCGGCGAGGTTCGTTGTCCTGCCGCAGCCGACGGGGGCGACAGGCTTTGCGGCGATGACGGCGCAGATAGCAGGGCGGACTGGCGGGCGACGTGATCGCCATTCGGGCTATGGCCTTCGCTGCGGCTTTCGTCGCTGCGCGGTCGGTGTGGCATGCTGCGCTCGCTACCGCGATGCTGTCCATTCAAACCCTCCCCCTCCGTGACCGAGAGCAGGCCACCCGAGGATGACAGCGCTTCCATGCTGGCACGGGAAACGGATGTCATGGTCGGTGGCTGCCTTTGCGTTGATTCTTGTCCGGATGCGGTGCGCGACCGGACCTCACTGTGGCCATACTCGGTCGAATCGCTGTCATCGACCACGCTGGAGTCGTCTTCGCCGACACGGCCGGACGACGCTTCGCCATCGTTGGCCCTGTGCTGAATCGGAAAAATCGGTCGATCAGCGCCAATACCGCTTGCCATTCCCTGCCCCCTTTGTTGTCCAAGCTGCAAAAAACCAAGCCTGTGTGAGTAGGACCCGGGGAAAGTTCTTGCCCTGACTCACTTGTCCGGTATGTAGAAACGCCCGCGCAATGCCGCTTCGATAACCGGCCGACGCCCGGTCAATCGCGTGCTGCGCCGCTTATAATGCGAGGTTTCGCAAAATCATCTCTCTCCGACCATCATGGAACTGGCCAAGGCCTTCGAACCCGCAGACATCGAACAACACTGGCGCACCGAATGGGAGCGCCGTGGCTACTTCACCGCCACGCTGGACGAAGGCAAGCCATCGTTCGCGATCCAGCTGCCGCCGCCGAACGTGACCGGCACGCTGCACATGGGCCATGCGTTCAACCAGACCATCATGGATGGCCTGACCCGCTACTACCGCATGCGCGGCCACAACACGGCCTGGATCCCGGGTACCGACCATGCGGGCATTGCGACGCAGATCGTGGTCGAGCGCCAGCTCGATGCGCAAAAAATCTCGCGCCACGACCTCGGCCGCGAGAAATTCCTCGAAAAGGTCTGGCAGTGGAAAGAGCATTCGGGCTCAACCATCACCGGCCAGATGCGCCGCATGGGTGCATCGACCGACTGGAGCCGCGAATACTTCACGATGGACCCGAAGATGTCGAAGGCCGTCACCGAAGTCTTCGTGCGGCTGTTCGAGCAGGGCCTGATCTATCGCGGCAAGCGCCTCGTGAACTGGGACCCGGTGCTGGGCACCGCCGTGTCCGACCTCGAAGTGGTATCGGAAGAAGAAGACGGCAGCATGTGGCACATCCGCTATCCGTTCGCGGATGGCAGCGGCCACCTGACGGTGGCCACCACCCGCCCCGAGACGCTGCTGGGCGACGTCGCCGTCGCCGTCGACCCGACCGACGAGCGCTATGCGCATCTGGTCGGCAAGCTGCTGAAGCTGCCGCTGACGGACCGCGAAATCCCGGTGATCGCCGACAGCTATGTCGACAAGGCCTTCGGCACCGGCTGCGTGAAGATCACGCCGGCGCATGACTTCAACGACTATGCGGTCGGCCAGCGCCACAACATGGCGCAGATCAGCATCTTCACGCTGGATGCGAAGATCAATGACAACGCACCGGCCGCCTATCAGGGCATGGACCGCTTCGCCGCCCGCAAGCAGATCGTCACCGACCTCGATGCGCAAGGCCTGCTGGAGCTGGTCAAGCCGCACAAGCTGATGGTGCCACGCGGCGACCGTACCGGCGTCGTCATCGAGCCTATGCTGACCGACCAGTGGTTCGTTGCGATGAGCAAGCCGGCACCCGAGGGAACGCACAACCCCGGCAAGTCGATCGCCGACGTCGCGCTCGAGAAGGTTGCGAATGGCGACATCAAATTCGTGCCGGAGAACTGGACCACCACCTATAACCAGTGGCTCAACAACATCCAGGACTGGTGCATCTCGCGCCAGCTGTGGTGGGGCCACCAGATCCCGGCCTGGTACGACGCCGACGGCCACATCTATGTCGCCCGCAACGAAGACGATGCGAAGGCACAGGCGCAAGCGGCCGGCCGCAGCACCGACCTGAAGCGCGACGACGACGTGCTCGACACCTGGTTCTCGTCGGCGCTGGTGCCGTTCTCGGCACTCGGCTGGCCGGACGAGACGCCGGACCTGAAGCTGTTCCTGCCGTCGTCGGTGCTGGTGACGGGCTTCGACATCATCTTCTTCTGGGTCGCGCGCATGGTCATGATGACTTGCCACTTCACCGGCAAGGTGCCGTTCGAGACGGTCTACGTGCACGGCCTGGTGCGCGATGCGCAGGGCCAGAAGATGTCCAAGTCCAAGGGCAACACGTTGGACCCGATCGACCTGATCGACGGCATCGACGTCGATGCGCTGGTAGCCAAGCGCACCGCCGGCCTGATGAACCCGAAGCAGGCCGATAGCATCGCCAAGGCCACGAAGAAGGAATTTTCCGCCGGCATCGCCGCCTATGGCACTGATGCGCTGCGCTTCACGATGGCCAGCTATGCCTCGCTGGGCCGCAACATCAACTTCGACCTCAGCCGCTGCGAGGGCTACCGCAACTTCTGCAACAAGCTGTGGAACGCGACCCGCTTCGTGCTGATGAATACCGAAGGCAAGGATTGCGGGCTGGAAGAGCACGGGGCCGAAGCCTGCGCGACTGGCAGCTACCTCGACTTCTCGCAGGCCGACCGCTGGATTGTCTCGCTGCTGCAGCGGACCGAGGCCGAGGTCGAGAAAGGCTATGCCGAGTACCGCTTCGACAATATTTCGTCGGCCATCTATCAATTCATCTGGGATGAGTACTGCGACTGGTATCTGGAGGTGGCAAAGGTACAGATCCAGAACGGTACCGAACAGCAACAGCGTGCCACCCGCCGCACGCTCTTGCGCGTGCTTGAAACTGTGCTGCGCCTGGCGCACCCGATCATCCCCTTCATCACCGAGCAGCTGTGGCAGACCGTCGCACCCTTGTCGGGCCGAAAGCTCGACCCGGCCGGCGACTCGATCATGCGCCAGCCCTATCCCGAGCCCAACCTGAAGAAGATCGATGAACAGGCCGAAGGCTGGATGAATGAGCTCAAGGCGCTGACCGATGGCTGCCGCAACCTCCGTGGCGAGATGCAACTGTCGCCGGCGCAAAAAGTACCGCTGATCTTGGAAGGCGGCGACCCGGCGCGGCTGCAGGGCTTCGCGCCCTATCTGCAGGCCCTGGCCAAGCTGTCGGAGGTGCAGGTGGTGAACGCGCTGCCGGAGTCGCCGGCACCGGTGTCGGTGGTCGGCCGCACGCGGCTGATGCTGAAGGTCGAGGTCGATGTCGCGGCCGAGCGCGAGCGCCTGGGCAAGGAAGCGGCGCGCCTCGACGGCGAGATCGCCAAAGCGAACGCAAAACTGTCGAATGAGAGCTTCGTCGCCCGCGCGCCCGCACAAGTGGTCGCCCAGGAGCGCGAGCGCATCGCGAGCTTCGGCGCCACGCTGGAGAAGATCCGGGAACAGCTGCTCAAGCTGAAGTAATATCTGCCGGCACGGCCGCCGCATGCCCGGCGGCCGTGCCGGTGCACGCGCGCGCGGCACCGGTCGGCAAGAACGATGACGATGACCGGAGGAGACCCATGTTTCGCACCCTGCTCGGCAGCCTGCTGTTGGCCGGCCTGACCCTGATTGCGGCTACCGGCGCTGCCCGCGCCACCGAGGCCACGCCAGTCGGCCTGTGGCGCACCATCGATGACAAGACCGGCAAGGAAAAGTCGCTGGTACGCATCACCGAAGTCAACGGCGAACTGCGTGGCAGCATCGAGAAGCTGGTGCGCGAGCCGAATGAAGACCCGAATCCGATGTGCGACAAGTGCAGCGGCGAGAAGAAGGGCAAGCCGGTGCTGGGGATGATGATCCTCGACGGCCTCAGGCGCGACGGCAAGGAATGGAAGGGTGGCGAGATACTCGACCCGAACAACGGCAAGACTTACAAGTGCAAGATGTCGCTCGATGAGACGGGCAAGAAGCTGAGCGTGCGCGGCTTCATCGGCGTGGCGCTGCTGGGACGCACGCAAATCTGGCTGCGCGAAGAGTAAGCGGCGTCAGGCGGGGCCCGGCTCGTGATCCCATAAATCGCCGGTCGGGCTGGTGCGCGGCGCGGCGACACCGAAATGCCGGTAAGCCACCGGCGTCGCAATGCGGCCGCGCGGCGTGCGCTGCAGGTAGCCCTGCTGGATCAGATAGGGCTCGAGCACGTCTTCAATGGTGTCGCGCTCTTCGCCGATCGCAGCGGCAAGATTATCCAGCCCCACCGGGCCCCCGCCAAACTTGAACAGCACCGCTTCCAGCAGCTTGCGATCCATCAGGTCGAAACCGACCGGATCCACATCCAGCATCTTCAGCGCCGCATCGGCAATCTCTTTCGTGATCTGTCCGCTGCCCTTCACATCCGCATAGTCACGCACCCGACGCAGCAGGCGGTTCGCGATACGCGGGGTGCCGCGGCTGCGCCGGGCGATTTCCAATGCGCCATCACCAATGATGGGCGCATTCAACAGCGCCGCGCTGCGGGTGACGATGCGCGCCAGCTGTTCGGGGTTGTAGAACTCGAGCCGGGCGACGATGCCGAAACGGTCGCGCAGGGGATTGGTCAACATGCCGGCGCGGGTGGTGGCGCCGACCAGCGTGAAAGGCTGCAGGTCGAGCCGCACCGAGCGCGCCGCCGGGCCTTCGCCGATCATGATATCGATCTGGTAATCCTCGAGCGCCGGGTACAGGATTTCTTCGACCACCGGCGACAGGCGGTGGATTTCGTCAATGAACAGCACGTCATTGGCCTCGAGATTGGTCAGCAGCGCCGCCAGGTCGCCGGCACGCTCGAGCACCGGGCCCGAGGTCTGGCGCAGGTTGACGCCCATCTCGCGCGCAATGATGTGGGCCAGTGTGGTCTTGCCCAGGCCCGGCGGGCCGAACAGCAAGGTATGGTCGAGGGCTTCGCCGCGTTTGCGGGCGGCGGCAATGAAGATTTCCAGCTGGCCGCGGGCTTTTTCCTGGCCAATGTATTCATCGAGCTTGTGCGGGCGCAGCGCGCGCTCGATAGCCTCTTCATTCGGCGAGGCGGGCGTGGCCGCAATGATGCGCTGCTCGCGGAAATCGTCAGTCTGGATGCTCATGCCGGCATTTTATCCTGCGCAGCCGGAGAAAGGCCCTTGGGTTGGCCGCCGGCCGCTGACGACAGCAACGGTCGGTCAGCCCTTGGACAGGGCCTTGAGCGCGTGACGAATGCCATCGGAGACCGTACTGCCGGCAGGCACCTGCTTGATGGCCAGCACCGCTTCCTTGTCCGAGTAGCCGAGCGCCAGCAAGGCATTGAGCACGTCATTGCTGGCATCTGGCGTTGCACCGGCCATGCTGCCCAGATCGGCGCCGACCTTGCCCTTGAGTTCGAGCAGCAAGCGCTCGGCGGTCTTCTTGCCGATGCCGGGCACCTTGGTCAGCCGTCCGGCTTCCTGCAGCGTGACGGCCTGGCCGAGATCGGCCACCGACATGCCCGACAGGATAGCCAGCGCCGTCCGTGCGCCGATGCCGCTGATCTTGATCAGCTGACGGAACAGTTCGCGCTCCTGCGCCGTGCCAAATCCGTACAACAGCTGCGCATCTTCGCGCACCAGCATGTGCGTCAGCAGGGTCACCTTGTCGCCGGTATGCGGCAGGTTGTAGAAGGTGCTCATCGGCACGCTGACTTCATAGCCGACGCCATTGCAGTCAACCACCAGTTGCGCGGGATTCTTGTCGAACAGGATGCCAGACAGGCGGCCAATCATGGGGATTCCGAATCAGAAAAGGAGTGCCGCGATGATAACGCAGCGGGACAGCGGTCGGTCATCTGCGAGGGTCACGAGGCTGGGTCGGATCTCACCAGGCCCACGGTTCGGCTTGCAAGGGGCAGCGCGGTGGCCGCTCGCTGTCAGCCGATCAGCCGGCCGCCGCGCTGGCGCAGGCCGCGCTTGCCCAGCCCCAGTCCCGGTGCCAGCGCAGCCAGCGTCGCCAGGCCCGCGCCGCTGTGGGCATGGCAAATGGCCACGCCCAGCGCATCGGCTGCATCCGTCCCCGGCATGCCCTCGAGCTTCAGCAGGTGCTGCACCATCGCCTGTACCTGCGACTTCTGTGCCCGCCCCTGCCCGACCACCGCTTTCTTGACCTGCAGCGCCGTGTACTCGGCGATCGGCAGCGACGAGCCCACCAGCCCGCAGATCGCCGCCCCGCGCGCCTGCCCGAGCAGCAAGGTAGATTGCGGGTTCACGTTGGAAAAGACGATCTCGATGGCCGCGCAATCGGGACGATATGTGCTGACGATCTCGCCGACGCCATCGAGGATGACTTTCAGGCGCGACGGCAGGTCGCCGTCCGGGATGCGTATCGTGCCCGAGGCGACGTAATGCAGGCGATTGCCCTCTTTCTGGATCACGCCAAAACCGGTCACGCGCAGGCCGGGATCGATGCCGAGGATTTTCATGCGAGCATTATGACAGCAGCGCATGCCGGGGCGGCAGGCCATCTGCAATCAAACCTGCCCGCTTGAAAACCAGCGACAGGCAATGCCTGCGGTGAAAAACAAACAGGGCGGCTCGATGGCCGCCCTGCGCAAGACTGCCCCCGGCCCTGATCAGTGCCGGAAGTGGCGGGTACCGGTCAGCGCCATCACGATGCCGTGCTCGTCGGCGGCGTCGATCACTTCCTGGTCACGCATCGAGCCGCCCGGCTGGATGACCGCAGTCGCCCCGGCGGCCACCACGACATCCAGGCCGTCGCGGAACGGGAAGAAGGCATCCGACGCCACTGCCGAACCGGCCAGCTGCAGGCCGGCATTCTGCGCCTTGATCGAGGCAATGCGGGCCGAGTCGACGCGGCTCATCTGGCCGGCCCCGACGCCCAGGGTCATGCCATTGCCGCAGAAGACGATGGCATTCGATTTCACGAACTTCGCGACACGCCACGCAAACATCATGTCCTGCAGTTCTTTCGGGGTCGGCTGTTTCTTGCTGACGATCTTCAGTTCGGCCTGCAGCACATTTTTTGCATCCGGTGACTGCAGCAGCAAGCCGCCACCGACGCGCTTCATGTCATGCGCATGGGTCGCATGGCCGAGCGGAATTTCCAGCAGGCGCACGTTCTGTTTGGGTTCGAAGACCTTGCGCGCTTCGGCCGTGAACGACGGCGCAATCAGCACTTCGACGAATTGCTTCGCGACGGCTTCGGCGGCCTTGCCATCGAGCTCGCAGTTGAAGGCAATGATGCCGCCAAACGCCGAGGTCGGGTCGGTCTGGAAGGCCTTGGCATAGGCCTCATCGGCATTGGCACCAACGGCCACCCCGCAGGGATTCGCATGTTTGATGATCACGCAGGCCGCGCCGTCGAAGGTCTTCACGCATTCCCATGCAGCGTCGGCATCGGCAATATTGTTGTAGGACAGTTCCTTGCCCTGCAACTGGCGATAGCTGGCCAGCGCGCCTTCAACGGCAGTGATATCGCGATAAAACGCCGCCGACTGATGCGGGTTCTCGCCATAGCGCATATCCTGCACCTTTTCAAAATTCAGGTTCAGCGTGTCCGGATAGGCGGAACGGGTGGTGTGCTGACGATCGTCGCCGAGCGAGCTCAGGTAATTGGTGATCGCGCCATCATATTGCGCGGTGTGCGCAAACACTTTTTTGGCCAGCGAGAAGCGCGTCTCGTAACTGACCTCGCCCTGGCGGGCCCGCATTTCATCGAGCACGCGAGCATAGTCGGCCGGATCGCAGAGGACGACGACGTCTTTATGATTTTTCGCCGAAGAGCGCAGCATGGCCGGGCCGCCGATGTCGATGTTTTCGATCGCGTCGTCGAGTGAGCACTGATCCTTGGCAACGGTTTGCTGGAACGGGTAAAGATTCACAACGACCATGTCGATGGTCGGAATCTGGTGCCGGGCCAGCGCATCCATATGCGCCGGGAAATCGCGGCGAGCCAGGATGCCGCCGTGCACCGTCGGATGCAGGGTCTTCACGCGACCATCGAGCATTTCCGGGAAGCCGGTGTAGTCGGCAACTTCCGTCACTGCCAGCCCATGGTCGGCCAGCAGCTTGGCGGTGCCGCCGGTCGACAGCAGCTTGACGTTCATGGCCGCGAGCGCGCGGGCAAATTCGAGCACACCGGTCTTGTCCGAGACCGAGATCAGCGCTTGTTTAATCATGGGAATGGGCTTCAGTTTGGAATTCAAGAGGAGTCAGTCGTCGCTCAGAGCAGGCCGTGTTGCTGCAGCTTTTTGCGAAGCGTGTTGCGGTTAATGCCCAGCATCTCGGCCGCATGCGACTGGTTGCCGGCGGCGCGCGCCATCACGGCTTCGAGAATCGGCTTCTCGACGGTAAACACCACCATGTCGTAGACATTCGATGGCTCCTGCTCCCCCAGGTCGCGAAAGTATTTTTCAAGACTTTTGCGAACGACATCCTGGATATTGTCTTTGCTCATTGCGACTCTTCGGGGAGAAAGGTGACCTGAATTGCGAGAATTACGCCGCCAGCAGATGCGCGGCGGGCGCATATTGTAACCGCTCGCCGAAAGCCAACTGCGATTCGAAAAATGCGTCGACGGCAGCAAGCTGAGTAGCGCAGTCTTCGATACGGTTCATCCGCTGACGGAAGTCCTCGCCACCAGCAAGATCGCGCACATACCATCCGATGTGTTTACGTGCGGTACGCACGCCCAGGTACTCACCATAAAACGCATAGTGCGCGCGCAGGTGATGTTGCATCAGTTGCCGCACTTCGCTGACCGCGGGCGACGGCAGCAAGGTGCCGGTGCGCAGGTAATGATCGATCTCGCGGAAGATCCACGGCCGCCCCTGGGCGGCACGGCCTATCATGACGGCATCGGCGCCGGTTTTCTGCAGTACGAATTTCGCCTTCTGCGGGCTGTCGATATCGCCATTGGCAACCACCGGGATGCCGGCCTGCGCCTTGACCGCGGCAATGGTGTCGTACTCGGCCTCTCCCTTGTAGCCATCGGCGCGCGTGCGGCCGTGCAGGGTCAGCATCGCGATGCCGGCCTCTTCGGCGATGCGCGCGATCGTCAGCGCATTCTTGTGATCGCGATCCCAGCCGGTACGGAATTTCAGCGTAACCGGCACATCGACGGCCTTGACCACGGCCTGCACCAGCGTGGCCACCAAGGGCTCGTCGCGCAGCAGGGCCGATCCGCACCAGTTGTTGCAGACCTTTTTTACCGGGCAGCCCATGTTGATATCGATGACCTGCGCGCCACGCGCCACATTGAAGCGCGCAGCCTCGGCCAGTAGCTGCGGATCGGCACCGGCGATCTGCACCGCCTTGGGCTCCATCTCGCCTTCATGGTTGATGCGCCGCGCTGTCTTCTCGCTGGCCCAGACGCGCGGATTCGACGCCGCCATTTCAGACACCGCGTAACCGGCACCCAGCTCCTTGCACAACTGCCGGAACGGACGATCGGTCACGCCCGCCATCGGCGCGACGAACACGTTATTGCGAAGTTGATAGGGGCCGAGTTGCATCAGGCGAGGGAACAACGAACTGAACGGGAGGGGCTGCGTATTGTATACGCTTTGCTGCCTAAATTTTCATCAAATCCGAGGGGGCGCTACGGGCTCAGGCAGCCGGATGGGAACGATCGATCTCGTCCAGGCCGGCCGCCTCGAGATGGCTGGCATCAGACCATTGCAGTACTTGCAAGCGCTGCCCGTCCCAGCGCAAGCGATTGATGGCGGCATTGACGATGCCGAAATTGCGCTCGGCTGCTATCCCCATGCCGGTCGCTTCACGATAGACGCAATCGAGCACGCCGCCATGGGTGACGATCACGAGCTTGCCGGCGGGGTGAGCGCTAACGATGTCGGTCACGGCCTGCACGGCACGACGGTGGAATTCGGCCAGCGTTTCGGCTTCGCGCTCGCCGGCAGGAAAGCGCGCCTGGGGTTCGCGGGCGCGCCAGGCCGCAAAGGCTTGCGGGTAGCGCGCGCTGATCTCGTCATACAGCAGGCCTTCGAAAATGCCATAGCAACGCTCACGCAGCGCAGCATGGCAAGTCACTGAGAGGCCCTGCGCCTGCGCCACCGGCTGGGCGGTGGCACGTGCCCGGCCGAGGTCGCTGGAATAGATCGCATCGACAGGCTCGCCGGCCAGCGCCTGGCCCAGCGCGCGCGCCTGCAGCACGCCGGCCTGGCTGAGCGGGATGTCGATATGGCCCTGCATCCGGCGTTCGCGGTTCCATGCGGTCTCGCCATGGCGTATCAGCAGCAGCTCGGTCATGCGGCTTTCCCCTGCTCGGCCGGCGGCACCTGCAGCCAGAAAGTCACGGGGCCGTCGTTGACCAGCGCGACCTTCATGTCAGCACCAAAACGGCCGGTCTCGACCTGCGGATGTGCAAGCCGCGCGCGGTCGACCGTGTAATCGAAGAGTTCGCGCGCCAGCGCAGGCGGCGCGGCGGGCGTGAAGGAGGGACGCGTGCCGGAGCGCGTATCGGCGGCCAGCGTGAACTGCGGCACCAGCAACAGGCTGCCGCTCACCTGGGCGAGGTTCAGGTTCATCTTGCCATCGGCGTCATAGAACACGCGATATGACAGCAACCTGGCCAGCAAGGCATCGGCTTCCTTGCGGGTATCGCCGCGCTCGGCGCACAGCAGAACCAGCAAGCCGGCGCCTATCTTGCCGACGCAGTCGCCAGCGACGGTGACGCCGGCTTCCGAGACCCGCTGCAGCAAGCCGATCACGATGCGCGTACCGGCAGCATCAGGACAAGGTGACGCGCGCGAACTTGCGCTTGCCGACCTGAATGACGAACGTGCCGGCCTCGACCTTCAGGCCTTTGTCGCTGATCGTGGCGCCATCGATGCGCACGCCGCCCTGCTCGACCATGCGCAGCGCCTCGGACGAGGACGCACACAGATTGGCCTGCTTGAGCAACTGGCCGATGCCCAGCGGCGCGCCGGCCAGCGCCACTGCCGGCACTTCGTCCGGGATGCCGCCGCGTGCGCGATGGTTGAAGTCGGCCAGCGCCTCTTCGGCCGCCTGGCGCGAATGGAAGCGCTCGACGATCTCCTGCGCCAGCAACACCTTGATGTCGCGCGGGTTGCGGCCGTCGGCCACCTCGGCCTTGAATTGCGCGATCTCGGCCAGCGTGCGGAAGGACAGCAGCTCGTACCAGCGCCACATCGCGACGTCGGAAATGCTCATCACCTTGGCGAACATGGTGTTGCCCGGCTCGGTGATGCCGACGTAGTTGTTCTTGGACTTGGACATCTTGTCGACGCCATCCAGGCCTTCCAGCAGCGGCATGGTCAGGATGCACTGCGGCGACTGACCATAATCTTTCTGCAGCTCGCGCCCGACCAGCAGGTTGAATTTCTGGTCAGTGCCACCGATCTCGAGGTCGGACTGCAGCGCGACCGAATCGTAGCCCTGCATCAGCGGGTACAGCAGCTCATGCACGGAGATCGGGGTGCCGGCCTTGAAACGCTTGGTGAAATCTTCGCGCTCGAGGATGCGCGCCACCGTGTAGCGGGCCGACAGCTGGATCATGCCGCGTGCGCCGAGCGGATCGCACCATTCCGAGTTGTAACGGATTTCGGTCCGTGCCGGATC
>JACCDY011155161.1_pt1 | contig 17970 bp, 37 predicted proteins | sample 7446391 | NCBI WGS metagenome assembly JACCDY01 (sample SAMN15323451, study PRJNA562643) | freshwater metagenome | isolation source: river surface water | place: USA:Blue River Watershed | collected 2017-08-18
AACGGAAGCATATAACCAGACCCCAGCCCGACCTGACGTTCAAGCCGCCGCTGAAACCGCGTTCGATATACCGGACCACCGCAGATTTGCGGCCGCAGGTAATCAGCAGCTGCGTTGCCCTTGGAGCCGAATTCCTTGATGCCAACGTCGGCGTAAAGCTTCTGCTTGGTGCTGACGCGGATAAACAGCGCGTTCTGCGTGTAGGGCGTCAGGTAGGTGAACGTCCCACGCATCGAGCCGCGCAGTGAATCGCGGACGTGGGTGGCGGTGCGGTTGATCGCCAGCGACGACATGAACGGCAGCTGGACCTTGGCGAACACGTCGAGGTCGCGCACCAGCTTGTTGCCGTCGAACTGGATCTCACCGGCCATGACGCCCTCGCAAAGAAAAAGCCCTCGGAGCCAGCTTCATGCTGGCAGGTCCGAGAGCTCCCATCGCGCTCCAAAGGTAGCAGGCCGTCAAGAGCCAAAGCGGACATTGCGTGAATCACCGCAGAACACCATCCGCTGCTCCCTCCCCAGCCAGACGGCCCCACGATCGCCCTTGAGGCCCTCCCAGGTGCCTGAGGCCCACTGGGAGCCCATGAAGACCTTGCAGGCCGTTCCGCGGGGCTTGGCGGGCCAGCTGGTGGGGGACGCAGCAAGACGATCAGGGTCGGATTGGCGGCTCATTTGGCTCTGGAAAGCAAAAACCTAGTCATACCAAGGGATTTGAGGCAACGGTGGACCCAAAAGGAGCCCAAACCCCTTGCAAACACTGGAATGAGCCAAAAATGGCGGAGTCCCTATACCAGCCCCTATATAGCCCCCCTCTTACCCCCCTTATTTTTACTTTCTCTTGGATATGAGGTAATTAGGGTCCAAGTAGTAATAGCAAGGGGTTTGGGCTCCAAGAGGTTCCGGTTTGGGTCCGGATTTGGGTCCGGAAATGGATTGACTCCGCACTGCAGCAGGGTTCTCACCACTTCAGGCTGGGGGGCAAATCAAGGCCCATGAGCATTGCCCCACGGGTCTCGGTCTTCCGCTCAACCTTCAGCTCGGGGAAGATCGCCTGCAGTCGATGCGCCAGCAGCCGGATCGCCTTGACCGGCGGATCACCGCTCGGGTCCATCAGCCACCGACCGTTGCTGTCCTTGAAGCCCTCGGTCTCGTACCAAGAGCACAGCCGGGTCCACACCGTCAGCAGCGGCACCTGCGAGTCCTCCTTCCACGACAGACCCACGTCGTCGCAGAAGTCCCAAAGGTGACTCCCTTTGCGACGGACAGCACGCATGGCTTCCTTGCCGGTCTCGTAGTCGATGCCGTGCTCAACGGCCAGCTTGAGGCCCTCGAGCAGCCAGTTCAGGAAGGGCGGACAGATGTGCCGAGCGATGAACTGCGGGTCATCCTTAAGGCGCGGATCGGCCTGGACGTGATGCGGCTTGGAGGGGTTGTTGACGAAGGTTTTCTTGAACTGAAAGACGTGAAAGCGGGTTTCGATAGCAGCCTGCTCACCGGTGAGGCTCGGCTCCTTGTTCAGGTTGAAGACGAAGAGACATGAAGGCACGAAGTTCGATTCCTGCACGCCCTTAACTTCCCACGCTAGTTCTTCACCAGAGATGGCACCTTTAAGCGCCTGAAGACTATCGATGTGGACGAATTGACTGTTCTCCGATGACCAGTTGATCGAAGCATCACGAAGCGGCGCGAGCGGGAATTTACGGCCTTGGTCGTACTGCCTGAAATCGGCGAGTGTGCAGGAGGCGAAGTTGCGAGCACCAAGCGTGTCGCGCAGTGCGGTGCGGATGGTGTCTTTGCCGTTAGAGCCGGAGCCGATCATCAGCATTGCGCGTGGGCGACCGCGGACAGCGCGGTAACGGCGCAGGTCGAGCGATGAGCCGAGGATGCGCTGCATGGTGTCGAGATCGGTGCCCTCGACGGCGGCCAGAAGCTTGAACATGTGCTCCGGGTTGGCCTTGGTGTCGTAGTCGTAGTCGGTGACGTAGGTGAAGGGGAAGGATGGGTCGTGCGGCGAGAAGTCGACACGCAGCTGGTCGTCATCGTTCCAGTCCCAGGTGACGACACCATTGCGGCAGTTGATGGAGTTCTGCGGGTTGGCGGGTGTGTTGCCGAGGCGGTGGCGGAACCAAGAGAGGACTTCGTTGACGAATTTGGGCTTGGCCCAGTGGTGAATGACCTCGGTCTTGTCGTGGTAGTAGAGGCGCGAGAGGTAGTCCGCGATCTGTGGGGTGAGCTCGTCGTCGGGCACGGCCTCGTAGTGGGTGTCGCGCCATTGGTGGAGGACGCCGTCGACGCAGATCCAGCGAGTGTCGGTGAGCTGGAAGACCTCGTTGAGTGCGCCGGTGAGGTAGTCGGAATTCTTGGAGTCGAGGGGGATGCCACCTTCGGGATCAGCGGCCCTGGTGGGCATGGCCTTGGTGACCGGCACCACGGCATCGACCTCTTCGCGCTCAATCCGTTGGGGTGGTGCAACGGCGACGGCGGTGGCATCGATGGTGCGCGCCCAGCCGTGCTCCTTGGCCCAGTACCAGAAGCTGGCGGCCGTGACGTTTGCGCCACCGGAGCCAGCCACCTGGCTGATGCCGGTCCACTGCGGGGAGTGGGCCTCCATCATGGCGATGGCCATATCGGATGAACCACCGGCCTCCTCGACGGCTGCGATCAGCCCCCAGAGGATGTTGCGGTACATCGGGTAGGTGCCACCACCGGGCACGCGGGGAGGGATCAGGCCGAGTGCTTGGCGGATCTCATCGACGGTGTGGGTTTTGTCGTATCGGAACTGCCGTGCGCGCTGGAGGCGCTCGTAGACGTATTCACTGGGCAGGCACTGCTCGATGTCGGCAGCGGCGTAGTAGTTCTCGCTGACGTGAACGACGGACGCCATGGCACCGGGTGTGCCGTCTGGGCCGATGTGGAATGTGCCCGGCAGCCGCATGACGCGGGAGGGGTTCTTGAGCGAGCGATCAGCGTCGGCGTGCTCAAGCAAGCGCTTCTGGATGACAGCCCAGTGCGCTGGGGTGATCGGCGCTGACAGCACCCAATAGTTATGGATGGACTTGCCGCCGGTGTCGACCTGGATGGTGGGCTCGGGGAGGTTGAGCTCACGCCAAGCGGTGATCTGCCAATCTTTGGGGCGATCGTCCCATTCGCAGAAGAAGGCGCGGCAGTGGGTGATCTCTTTATCGGTGTCGCCACCGTCGTTGATCACCGCATAGATGCCGCGGCCTTCCTGCTGCCAGCGGATGATGTCGTCCTTGCTTGGTGGTCCCTTGCGACCTTTGTCTTCGCCCTTAAGCGGGTGACCGGAAGGCAGAAAAGCGCGAAGGCGCAGCGTGCCGGCGGGCTTGTTGAGGGCACGCAGGAACAGCCGTGTGGATTCGAAATCGAAATCCATCAGCGCTCTCCGGCACGCTCGCGGGCCATGGCGTCGTCGAGCACTTCACGCAGCACGTCGGCGAGGCTGCGGAAGTGGGTCGTTTTGGATTGCAACCAAGCCTTCTGATCCGATCGGACCATGGCGACCAGCCGCATGGGAATGGTGATGTCGTCGTTCATTTTGTGCCGCCGTTGTCACACTCTTGTACAGCGGCGGTCACACCATAGCCCTGGTTGTCAAGGGTCGCCGATGAGGCGCTGCGCATCCGCCACCGATCGCACCACCCCAGCGATGCCACCAGCCCGGCGAACGGCTTCCATCCAGTTGCGCTGCAGTTCGGTGAGGCGGCCAGTGCCGGTCTTGACCTCGAGGCTGCAGAAGACGGCCACGCGCTGGCCGACCATGTCTGGCGTGATCTCGATCGTGCGCCAGCCAATGAGATCAGCCGAGCCCTTGGCGAGCCCGAACGTGATGAGCCGGCCGGTGCGCGGATCTGGTAGAGCTCCCGTCTGATTTCTGAACAGGCGCACATCAGGCAGTAGCCCTAGAGCCAGCCGAATCCGCTGCTGAATGGTGGTTTCGGCGTTCGCCACAGCTCTGGACAGGTGCTGGCTCCATCATGGGCGCCGGCTGAAATACTTGCAGGCAGCAGCGCCCGGCGGAATGGGCTTCAGCCATTTGCCTGCCATGACCTTGGCCTTGGCGCAGTAGAAGCGCTTGATCTGGACATAGGCGCGGAGTGTCAAAAACTCGCACTCCTTGCAGGTGGCGCCAATGGATAGATCCGCAAAGTGCGCCTGGCCTGGGTGGGTTTCGTGGTGCTGGTTGTCGGTGAGGCTTGGATTGCCAATGGTCATGCTGCCCTCTGTTTTCTCTGCCGGGCCGCCAAGACGTGCTTAGCCCACCCGTGCGGCGACTTCATTCCGCGCTTGCGACCGATCTCAATCAGGTCTTCAAGCGTCTGAGCCTTGGCTTGCTCTTGACGCTTCTGGCGGCGCATCATCTCTGGATCCAACTCCACCAGCTCGCCCTCGACGTGTTCGGGGCCGGAGCGCTGGATGACGTAGACGTGCCCGCAGCATGGGCACTCAGGCGCCGGCTCGTGAGCAGCAAAGCACACGGGGCACTGACGCACTGATGGCGCCGATTCGCCGTCCTTTTTGCGTTTTGGCTTGGGGTCGAGCGTCCACTCACGCGGCTCTTGGGGCATGCCGTGAGTGAACACGCAGCCGGCGTGATCAAGCACCACCAGATCCGGCCAGTCGTCGCAGACGCGCAGGCCGCGGCCGACGGCTTGCAGGTAGTAGGTGAGGGACTTAGTCGGCCTCAGCAGAATGATGCAGCCGATGTTCGGACAGTCGACACCGGCCACCCAGAGCTGAGCGTTACAGACCACATCAATTGCGCCGGAACGCAGGCCGTTTAGCGCTTCGTCGCGGTGCTCACGGGTCGAGCTACCGGAAATCGAGACGGCGCGATACCCAGCGCGGCGGAAGGCGTCAGCAGTGTGATCAGCGTGAGCGACGTTGACGCAGAAGGCGACTGCTGGGCGACCGTGGGCGTGTTTTCGGTAGTGAGCAACTGCGTCTCCGATGATGGACGGCCGATCGACAGCAGCGGCCAGCTCATCTTGAGCGTAGTCACCGGCGCGGGTGTGAACACCGCTGAGATCTGGCGTAGTGGGTGCGTAGTAGCGGATGGGTGCTAGTAGGCCTTCTGAAATCAGGTCGCCGGTGGAGCATGTGGGCACCAGTACGTCGAACATTTCGCCCAAGCCACGCCCGTCGAGTCGGCACGGGGACCCCGACAACCCAAGTATTGGCGGGTTGCCGGCGGCGGCCAATACCTGCTTGTAGGTTTCGGCGACGGCTAGGTGGCACTCATCAATAATGATGAGCCCGGGCTTGTGATCCAGCTGCCGGCGAACAGCGGTTTGCACTGAGACCACCTGCACTGGCTTCCACAACTGCTCCTTGTGACCGGCCATGATCAGGCCGTGCGCAATGCCGGCGAGACGCAGCCGGCGAGCGGTGTCATCGAGGATTTCACGCAGGTGCGCAAGAAACCAGACATCACGGCCTCGCTCGACAGCTGAGCGGATGATCTCGGCCGCTGTATGAGTCTTGCCCATCCCAGTTGGGGCGCATAGCAAGACTCGTCTGTGGCCTGCCGCGTAAGCCTGCCGGACATCCTGAATCGCTTTTTGTTGACGGGGTCGAAGCATCGTCTTGACCTAAGTGGTCCGCAAGGGATAAGTGAAAAAACACAGCGATAATAAGCGCTTAGCCGGGAATTCCCGTGAAGTGTGAAGAAGTGCGACAGGGAGGCGTGAAGGTGCGGGAAACAGCGGTAAGCTTCGATCCACAGACGCAAGTTAAGCCTATGGGACTGACCAATGCGGAGTATCACGCTCGGCCAGAGGTCTCAAAATCAGGTCTCGACCAGATCCGGCGCTCACCGCTGCACTTCTGGAATCGGTACCTGAATCCAGACCGAGTGATCGAGCCACCGACCCCGGCCATGGTGCTCGGTTCAGCGCTGCACACGCGGGTGCTGGAACCTCACCTGTTCAACGACGAGTACATCGTGGCGCCGGAAGGCATCGACCGCCGGACCAAAGAGGGCAAGCTGCGGTGGGCTGACTTTGAGGACGAAGCCGGTGGCAAGACCGTGCTGAAGGCCGAGGACGCTGCTCACATCGAAGCAATGGCCCAGGCAGTGCATCGCCACCCTGCGGCGCGGACGATCCTGCGGCTGCCGGGCAAGTGCGAGCAGTCTTACTTCTGGACCGATGAGACCACTGGCGAGAACTGCAAGTGCCGGCCTGACTGGCACAGCGACGATCGCCGGCTGATCGCTGACGTGAAGACCACCGACGACGCAAGCCCTCGTGGGTTCCTGCGCTCGGTGATGAAGTATCGCTACCACGTGCAGGCTGCGTTCTACAGTCAGTCGCTGCAGGCTGAGCAGTTCTTGTTTTTGGCTGTCGAGAAGAAGCCGCCCTATGCAGTGGCGGTGTACGCTACGCCAGCGGAACTGCTCGAACGGGGCCTGCGGGAGGCGCAGGAAGACCTGCGTCAACTTGCCACATGTCGCGCTGCGAATCAGTGGCCCGGCTACGGCGACGAGATCCAATCGCTAGCAGTTCCGACATGGCTGCAAGACGATTCTGACCAACCCATCACTGAAATTGAAGGCTTCTGATTATGCCCGAACAGTCAACTTCCCTCACGGTGACCCAATCGGAAGGTGTCTTTACTGGGATTCAACAGTTTGAGAATGCTCAGCGCATTGCGAAAGCTTTGGCTAGCAGCGCTCTGGTGCCCAAGGAATACCAAGGGCAACAGGGTCTGGCAAACACGCTGGTCGCAATGGAGATTGCCGGGCGAATGAATTTATCGCCTCTGCAGGTAATGCAAAACTTGCACATTATTCATGGTCGCCCTAGCTGGTCCTCCCAGTTCATCATCGCGATGATCAATGGGTGCGGGAGATTCACTCCGCTGGATTACACGATCAGCGGAGAAGGTGATTCTTTGAGCTGCTTTGCCTACGCGACCGAGATCGCAACAGGGAAGGAGCTGCGCGGTCCTGCTGTGACCATGGCTATGGCCAAGCGCGAAGGGTGGGCGACAAAATCGGGTTCAAAATGGGCAACGATGCCGGATTTGATGATCCGGTACAGGAGTGCTGCATTCTGGGGGCGTCTCTACGTGCCTGAGTTCCTGGTTGGCATGAAAACACAAGAAGAAGTCGTTGATATTGAAGAAGTCCAAGTAACCGAACAGCCGTCAATCGTGGAAGACTTGAACGGCAAAATCCAGGAAATAAAGGCATCTGAGGAGGTGGTAGATGATGCAGTCTGGTGAGACGTACTTGACCCCACGTGAGCTCGCTGAGCGCTGGCGCAATGTCGTCAGTCTCAGCACGCTGGACAACTGGCGTTCACAGCAACGTGGTCCGCGCTGGTTCAAAGCCGGCGGTCGAGTGCTCTATCCAATCCATGAGATTGTTCAATTCGAGCAGCGCAACATGCGCGGCTTTCCCAACAACCCACGACAGGACAAATGAACCGCATCACCGCTGAAGAGGCACTCGCCAAGGCTGGCCGTCAGTCGAAGACTGCGCCGCTGCGAAGCGAGATTCTTGATCTTGAGCCTGGCGAGGCCGTCGAAGTCGGCTTCGACGAGTACAAGCCCGGCACCATCACCCAGGTGGTTGGCAATCTGAGCCGCCGCGAGCTGAGCCGCCGCTATTCGGTGCGCAAGCGTCGCGACGGCCTGGGCTGCTTCATCATCTGTCAACCCAAAGCGAACTGATCATGTTCAACGGAACCCTTACTGGCAATCTCGGCCGCGACCCCGAGTTTCAAACCACGCAGTCCGGCCAGATGGTCGCGAAGTTCTCGCTGGCCGTCCGCCAGCCCAAGAAGCAGGGCCAAGACCAACCCGCCTTCTGGGTGAAGGTGGAGATCTGGGGCAAGCAGGCTGAGTATGTCGCCAACTACCTGAAGAAAGGCGCCAGTGTCTGCGTCACCGGCCAGGTGGCAGAGGAACAGTGGAACGACAAGCAGACCGGCGAGCTAAAGAAGGCTGTTGTGATTCGCAACGCCTCAGTGGAGAGCTGGCAGTCACGCGGTGACGACCAGCCGACCGTTGCGCCGATGCAGCAGCAGGGCTATGCGCAGGCCAGCCAGGGCTACGCCCAGGTGCCCCAGCAGATGCCGCCTGCTCCGCTCCAGCAGCAGATGGCGCCGCCTGCACCTGTCTATGACGACTCGATCCCGTTCTAGACATGAGCAGTCGCCTGGCATGGATCGCTGATCTACGCCGGCAGCACCGGCCTGAGACTGTCCTGACGCTCTTGCAGCTGCAGGCACTCGGGCCGGGCCTTTACACCGGCGACGACCTTCAAGGCTGGCTCGGCCTTAGCGACAGGGCGACCGTCCAGTCGTTCTCGCGGCTACAGGCCCTTGGGCTAGTTCAGTACGAGGGCTGGAAAAAGAAGGGTCGGCTGATCTGGTGGGTCGCCGACTGGAACGACCGCTCACCGGATCCAGCGACACAATTTCCGCGGTGGGTGTTGCGTGCCAACGCAGCCCGCCGGGTGGAGGTGCTGCTTGGTAAGGAACAGGAAGCAGCCAGGCGGCTTGGCGTCGACAAGAGGTCGCTCCAAAACTTCTTAGGCCGCCGCACCAGCCACCACCGACTACTGGGCGAGTGGCAGGTCCAACTTGATCCCGTTCAATTCGTTACCTCATGACACTGATTTTTCCGAGCCGTGAGCTCGACCGGCAGATCACACTGAAGCAAATCTGGGACATGGAGCTGGACGAGGTCCGGCAGTTGCACGTCGAGCTGACGATGGCCGTCCAGGGCATGGACGATGCCATCCAAGAAGCGCAGCGGCTCGAGTACGACGCCGGCATCCCGTTCGATCGGGACTGGATGCACAAGGCACGGAAGAAGCGCCGGATCACGATCGTGTTTGCCAGTGAAGCCCGCCGGCGGCTGTTCAAGCTGGAGGGCGTCGAGGATCTGAAGGTGCGCAAGTCGCTGTACGAGAAGCAGCGCGAGAAGTTTCAGCAGCTGCGGCATGACCGGCTGCGGGAGCTGCTGAAGGAAGAGCTGGGGCCTGGTGTGCTTGAGGAAGTCGAAAACGACGCACACGAGGCAGCTGAGGCTGACCTTCAGGCGTGGCTGAAGCGCGAAAAGTTCGAGCAGATCTACCAACCATGAAGATTTGCAACAGTGGTCGGGTGCAATGGCGCCCGGCTTGCTTTGATAGGCCCGTCTCACATAGGAGGACTCGATGACACCCCTTGAAATTATCGTCGCTGCGGCGGCTGGCAGCTTGTTCGCCCACTTGATGACATGGCTGTTCAGCCGGGCCAAGCGCCCCACTGAAATAGAAAAGCGCATGATCCGCGACGCCTTTGAGGCCGGCATTCTTGCCGCGGCCGACATGGCCACGATTGACGGCCAAGAGGAGCTCGCGGGCAACATGCGCAAGGCTGTCGCGAATGTGCGAAAAAGCGATGGACGTTAATCAGTCGCTGGTGTTGTTGCGGCAAGTGATGGAAGTGAAGCGCATGCTTCGTCGTCACGAGCGAATCTTGATCGCGATCATTGCAATCCAGCTCATCAATCTCATCGTTGGACTCTCAAGACTATGAAAGGCGAACCACTCACTTTCCAGTGGCATGAACACCCAACTGGCAGCTTCGGTCCGGGCGTAAGCAGGCCAGCCAAGCCAGAGCGCGCCAAGCCGGTGGCACTGTTGGTAAGGCAGGGCAAAAGCCGGCCGATGAAGGTCACGCTGATGGCAGAGACGCAAAAGTTGGCGGTGCGTTATGCACAGGCGCGCTGGCCTGGTGCTGAGGTGGAGGTAGCGTGAACCGCTCCGGTCCTCCGTACTGGGCAGCCATCTACTTCGTGTGGATTTCCTTCGGCCTTGCGGTTGCTATTCACGCCATTCGCTCGGCCTCTTAGTTCTACACACTACGAGGTTCAACAATGACTCAAGAACACCCGATCACTCCGCCGATGACTGACCAACAGATCATCCAAGTCGCCTTTGATGCAGGTCTCTGCTTCCCAGATTGCTGGGCACTGACCAGCCCCAGCGACCCAAATGAAGACATCAGCGACACCTGGGGCAGCTATGAGCAGCGCAAGATGCAAACGCTGCGGGACTTCGCTGAACGGATCAAAGCCTTGTAGTCAGACCCATTCATGACCGACATCACCTTTTACAAACTCGACGCAGCCTTTGCGTCTTTGAAAAAGTTTGATCACTTGGCTAAAGACCACGACTTTATCGAGGTATCTCTTTGGCGCAACGGTGAAGGCTTTGACGCTCACTTGGGCGATCAATTCTTCAAGCTGACGTGGGGAGAGTTCAAAGCACTCAAGAAGCTCGTTAAGGAGCTGGACAAATGAACCAACAGCTCTCACCCACTCCCGCCCCTTAACCATGGAACCACCCCTCGAACTCATTGAGCACTGGGTCGAAGACGCAGTCGACATGGTGCATGAAGGCGTGATTGACGCCGAAGCCATCCCATTTCATGTGGCGTTCCAGGCTGCAGAGTGGGGCTACAACCAAGCCAAGCAATGAACACTCCCAAAAAACTCTGCCAACCCTGCGGCCGCAAGCTAGGTGGCTTTTACATCGACGAGCGCTTTGTCGGTCCGGCGACACACATTGCCACCTACACGTTGCGCTGCTGTGATGTGTGCGGCAAGAAGACCGCCGTCGGTGACCTGAACGAATTTGGCGGCCTGAAGAAGGACTGGACCTACTACCTGAACCGCAGATGACCTACCCCGAAACCCGCCTGCGCGAGATCTACCACGAGCAGATGTGGCCACTGGTGACGCCAGACGCCGTGACGCTGATCCGCTGGTGTGATCGCATCGAGACACTGGCCCATTTCAACGTCGCCCGCCGCGGCTGGACCTATGAGCAGGCTGGAACGCTGGTGGATGAAGTCAACGAGCTGATGCGCCTCTGGCGCGACGAGCTGCCGACCTTTGTGGTGGAGATGCCACAGCCAGATGGCACTGTGCTCAGCCGGCACGTCCAGGCACCCACCTACGAGCAGGCCGTTCAGCTCTTTGAGTGATCCATCAGCATCAGCTCTAAGCGGGCGATTTCATTAACCGCCTGTTGGAGCTGAAACTGCTGTTGGCAGCACAGGCGGTAAAGCATTGCAGTGCGAGCGTCCTCTTTGCGCGCAACTGTCTCTACTGCCCACTTTTCTTCCGTTGTCATTTCAGCTTGAAGCCATTCACCAAACGCCATGGAGCTCAACAGCGATGATTCATCAACGCTAGGCACACCTGTCTGCAAGCACAACAACCGTTTTGTCCGTGAAACGCGCACCCGCGCCGATGGCTTGATCCGTCGCCGGTGGGAGTGCAGTGACTGCGGTGAGCGCTGGACTGTGTTCGGGCCCGACAGGAAGAAGCGCCGGCGGCGACGCGGGCCTGGCAAGCCAAGACGGAAGAAGCTTGATCTGGCGCACGTCCGCCGCGCGTTGACCGATCGGCAAACCTCGGACGTTGTTCTGGCCGCCGAGCTCGGTGTGTCGCGCCAGGCGATTCAGCAGATTCGAGCTGGCAAGACCTGGACGAAGGTGTTCCCGAGTCTGAAGCGGCGGCCGCAGTGGCGCGATTGCGCCGAATGCTGTCACTGGGGCGGTGCCGGCTGCGCGCTGGGCTTCCCGGACCCGCTGGACGAGGGCACCAGCTTCGCGGCTGACTGCAGTTTTTACGAAGTGTGACAACCCTCATGCTTTGCGCCGGGCCGCCCGGCATCATTGACCTGTCCAACCCACTTCAAATGAAGCGCCTTCTCCTGTTCTTGCTCCCCGTCGCCACGATCGCGCTGATCGTTCACGACCATGCCACCAGCTGCAAGATCGCCCATCACCCTGCTGCTGGATCGTTCCCTGTTTGCGAATGACTGAACGCCACTACCACTTCACCATCCCTCAGTCGAACGTCTACGACTTCGTTACCGCCGCAAGCTTTGCTGATGCCAAATCCAAAGCATTCGCCGAATACGGCCCCTTCTGGAACCTCATCGAATGGCTCGATCCGGGCGATGACACTGAACGAAGCGCTGAACCCGTGGATGACCGTGCGTGATGACATCGACTGGGACAGCTGCCCGGACAGGATCTGGGACCAGCTGCTCAGCCAGGCCCCAAAGGTGGCCGCGATTAGCCGGTTCTGGTTCCTGAAAGGGATCCACCGCGCCGTTGCCGAGATGGAGCGCAAGATCGACGGCCGGCCGATGTGGCCCACCCGTCAAGACCTCATCGATCACCTGAATTCGATCAATGCACCCGACTGAAGACGACTTCCGGCTGGTGCCGGAGACTGCGAAGTACATGTCAGTCCGCACGCAAAACGCCCTGCTGCGTGGCGGCCTGTTTACTGCTGAGCAGGTCATGATGGCCAGCTCCAACGACCTGATGCAGCTGAGGAATTTCGGCATGCAGGCGTTGAGCGAGGTTGCTACTTGGCGCGATGCATTGATGCAAACCGACCCGGTGCTCTACCGCGAGACGCACGAGGCCGTCAGCAGGGCGTTGGACGAATGCGGTAGCTGCATGGCTGACCAGGAGGCCGTGGTGGCCATGAAGGTGATCTGGTTGCGGATCGCTCGTGGGCCGTTCACCGCTGCTCGGATCCGGCAGATGTTGATGCCGTCGGAGGTGGAGGCGTGACGGAACACCCGATCACTCCGCCGCCTGAGCTGGTGCAGCAGTGGTGGGACGGCACTCACGGTGCCTTCTACGAGTTTGAAGCAGTTGCCACTCAAGCTGCCCGGTGGGGCGCTGACATGGAGCTGGAGGCGTGCTGTAAAGCATTTGAGGATATATGGGATCAGGAAGATGTTGTGACGCTCACTGACGTTTTGCGTGGAATTCGCGCCGCCCGCCGCCCCAAGCCGCCGAGCTTGAAGGAGCAGGCATTGGCCTTGCTGGATGACGCATCTGACCGGCTTGATGCCGTTCATGAAAACACCATCCGCCGCGCTCTGGAGGCTCTGCCCGATGACTAACTTCCGCGCTCTGTGCGCCGACCTGCTTGCCGCTTGGGACGATCTTCCTTGGCAATACGACTGGAAGGGCAACCTCACCGGTCTAGACGGTTACCCGCTCGATGATAGCGCCGCTGAACGTGCCCGCGTCGCACTGGCGGAGCCAGATGGACCGGCTGTGCCCGAAGGCAGGGAACCGGCCTCTGTCGCTGCCAACGCTACCGACTCTCAGCTCTTCGAGGAGGCCATCGCCTCCGGCCTCGTCACCCACATCAGGCTGGCCGCCGCCTGCCACCCGGACAAGATCAAGCTCGAGGAGGTCTGTTCACCGGCCAACGCCGCGCTGATCGTGTTCGCCCGCAATGTCCTTGCCCGCTGGGGAGCCCAACACTGACATGCCTACCCGTTTCCGCACCATCAAGCTGATCGCCTACGCCGTCAGGCGCCGCGGCGGCCAGCTCGAGCGCCAACCTGGCGACATGCCGACCTACACCCTGCAGCTGCCGGGAGCAGAACCGCAGGGACCATTCATTCGATCCGAACTCATCAGCTGGGCAAACCGGCATCTGTGGTGACCCTCTCAACAGCTCTCTACCTCGCCGGTGCCTACTGGCTGATCTGCATCGCGATCATTTGTCTCTGCAAAAAGATCCTGCCATGACCGTTGGCTACTACCGGATCCGCCTCACTCGCCAAGATGGCTCGACGTGGATCTGGCTGACTTATGCCGTCTCCGCCACCAACGCCCATTGGATGGCGACCGAATTGCACCCGACATGCCACGTCGAAGTACTTGGCCTAGAGGGGCAATGGTGATTCACTCTGAGCAGGGACCCTGGAGAGGCCAGAACCATCCCTGCTACGGCGCTCATCCTGTTGATCGCGGCCTGGGGCTAGCGTTCCAGCCGTGGTGCTTCGATGGCGCCACTGTTACTTGGGGGCCATCCTTCGAGACGCACTCGGAGGCGATGGCCTATGCACGCTCGCTTGCTGGACACGATGTTTGACTGCCACCCCCGCAAAGAACAGAAGAAGGCGGATTTTCTCGACTACCTCTACGAACAGAGTGGTCGCGACAACCTGCCCGCCGGCCACCCATTGCGCATGACCTACACCGGCCTCTGGCAGGAATTCGCTCACCGCTGTGCCGAAGAAGCACGTGACGCTTGGTGGCATGCGCGCCAAGTTGACCCAGAAGCATTCGATCGATGAACAACGACTACGACCGCGACAGGCCGCAGCAGCTGATCGGGATCTACAGCCCGGCACCGCAATCCGGCAAGACGCATGCCGCCACTGTGCTCGTTCATCAAGGCTTCCAGCCCGTGTCATTTGCCGAGCCGCTGAAGCGGATGGCGGTGACTTTTCTCGGCAGCTTCGGCTACCGGGAGGATGAAGCCCTGAAGCTGGTGTGGGTCGACAAGCATCGCCACGTGCCAGAGATCGGCTGCACAGCTCGCGAGCTGCTGCAGCGCCTCGGCACCGAGTTCGGTCGCCAGTGCATCGCTGACGACATCTGGATCCGGTGCTGGGAAGCCCGGATTAAGACATTCGACACGGTGGTGACCGACGACGTGCGCTTCCTCAACGAGGCGCAGGCGGTCAAGGCGGCTGGGGGGCAGATGTGGAAGGTTGTACGGACATCAGTCGTACGCGACACCGACCACTCCTCTGAGGGTGCGCTCGACGACTGGGACGGATTTGATGTCGTCATCCAAAATGATGGCAACCTTGAAGAATTCCGTCGCAAGATCGACGCAGCCTTATGGGGATGATGCGGTTTCATGCCGGGCGGATGGTGCTCAACCTTGAGCGCTCCGTCTGGCATGTCCGCATCAAGCTCGGTGGAAGCCCAGAGCAGCAGATAAAAGCCAGTCTTGAGACCAGTAACGCCGAAGAAGCGATCTTCAAGGCTGAGCGGATCTACTCAGACCTCAAGCGCAAGCTGAGCAAGCGTGTCGACGATCGCCCGATGTGCTGGCAGTGCATCCACTGGGAGGGGATTAACGCACAATGCGGGTTCGGCTGGCCGGAGGCCCGGCAGACTGGTGGAAGATTCGCCGCGCAGTGCTCGGTCTTCAAGGCATGTCCGACCCGGAAGTGATCAGCCGCACCGACCGCGACGGCGGCTACATCGAGACGCTCGATCGCCCGGGATTCGAGATCTACTACCGCAGCTGCGCTCACGGCTACTGCCGGTACTCGAGCGACATGTGGCAGGCGGAGCTCTACCTCAATCACCTGCTGGCGCAATGAAGATCCCGCCCGTTGTCGTGTTCGGGCTGACGTGGCTATTGGGCATCCTGGTGGTCACTGTCTACCTGACCCGGATAGCCTGAGCTGGTTCCCGCTCTGCCTCGGCATCGGGCTCACCCAGTGCGAACCAATCGGATAGGGCGGTCGCTGCGCTGCAGGACGGTGCGGGTTCGAATCCCGCCTGGGTGCTGAATAGGTTGGCCGGTGGCCAGGGCTCACGCACCACTGGCCTTTTGCCCGCAGCCGGCCGCTACGGGAACGCCCAGACTCTCCAGAAGAAGGTCTAGGGCGCAAGCGTAGCAGCTATTGCCTGCCCTGACTGATCCAGTCGAGGATTGCCTGCTCCCGAAGGCCGCAATGGAACGGTTGAGCCCGGAAGAACTCTTGCCAGTCCTGACCCGATTTCAGGCTGTTGCACGCAAGGCAGCAGGCCACCAGATTCCGTTTCTCGGTCGTGCCACCTTTCACCTTGGGCACAACGTGATCCAGCGTGGCTGATCGACCCAGTGGCTCATCGCAGTAGGCGCACTTGTAGTCCCACCGCAGGAGAATCTGATCACGAAACCGTAGCTTCGCCTCCTTCCTCGGAATCAGCTCCGTCTCCGAGATCTGATGATCCACCTGGCTCCTGGGGTAGGGGAAAGGCATCCAGCTCGATGTGGACGATGTGCTCGTCCGACGGGATGAACTCAGCTATGCGGGCGTAGGTGTTCTCGATGAATTCCTCGAGATCGTCCTCATTCGCATGCACCATGACTTTGGCCGACACCTCAAGCAGGTAGCTCGCCATCGGTGGAACCGGGCCAAGTCTTCACAGACGGTAGCGAGACGCACCATGGGGCAAGGTTTTCTTTGGGATCAGTGCGGGTTTGGGGGAGGTCGGGTTAAAATCAGGCAAGCTGTTAAAAGAGCGTGCCTTCCAATAAATCGGATTACCAGCGGGCTTACTACGAGCGCAACAAGGAGAAGGTAAAGAAGCAAGCCGCCGCCTCCAACAAGAAACGAAGAGAGGCTCATCGGGCCATGGTCTTGGCCTACTTGCAGACTCACCCATGCGTGGACTGCGGCGAGTCGGATCCCGTTGTTTTGGAGTTTGACCACCGCGATCCGTCCGAAAAAAGCTTCTGCATCGGACAAGGCGTCGCGCAAACCTGGCGCCAAGAGGTCATCGAAGCAGAGATCGCCAAATGCGACGTGCGTTGCGCGAACTGCCATCGTCGTCGAACGGCTCGCCAAAGAGCAGCCGGAAAGTGGTAGACCCACTCAGAATTGAACTGAGATCCGTCGATTAAAAGTCGACTGCTCTGCCGTTGAGCTATGGGTCCGCCTATGCGCGAATAGTGCGCGAACGATATTTCGAGTTACCGCTAACTACTTGTTTTTCCTCCTCCTTTCTCGCTAGATCAAACGATTAAAAGTCGTATTTTTACCCCTCCCGCAACTTCCCGCAACTTACGCAAAACCCTGATTTATCACACATATTCGCTATTGCCTTTTACCGCTCGTTCGCGCAGATTCACCCGAAATCACGGAGATCTGCGCGAATGGTGCGCGAATGGATTGCGGACTCGAAAGTTACCGGCCTCGGCATCCTGAGGCTCCCCAGCGGCGTTGAAACTTGGTATCTGCGCTACCGGGAACCCGGCGGCAAGCAGCAGCATCACAGGATCGGCCGGGTAGGCGTCGTCAACCGCACGCTGGCACGCGAGGAAGCCTACAAGCTGCTCGCGGCCGTCGCTCGTGGCGATGCGCCCACCAGCAAGCGCCAAGAACTGCGCAGCGGCCCGACCGTGGCTGACCTGTACCAGCGACTGCAGGCAACCCACTACACCAAGCTGCGAGCAACCACCCGGGCTGGCTACGAGAGCATCTGGCGCACGCATCTGCTGCCGAGGCTTGGCACCACCAAGATCCAGGCCGTCACCAGTGCCCAGGTGATGCAACTGATCAACGGCATCGCCCGCACCCAGGCCAACCGGACGCTGGCCGTTCTGCGCAAGGCCTTCAACCTCGCAATTCTCTGGGGTCTGTGCCCCACCAACCCCTGCGCCAAGGTGCCAGGCAACGGCGAGCGCAAGCGGCAGCGTTACTTGTCAAGCGAAGAGCGGCAGCGGCTGGAGGCTGCACTGGACGCGATAGCCACCACGCCACTGCGCTGGCGGTTTGCTCAGTTGATACGGCTGCTGTTGCTGACTGGCTGCCGAGTAGGTGAGATATGCCGCGGCCGATGGGACTGGATCAACGAGGAAGCAGGTCTGCTGGTGATCCCGACTGATGCTCACAAGACCGGCAACAGCACCGGCAAAGATCGCGTAGTGCATCTTCCTCCTGCAGCGATTCGCATCTTGAGAGAGCTGAGACGCAACTCAAACACTGAATGGATTATCGCAGGCGACAACGGTGGGCACTTGGTCGGATACCAGAAGCTCTGGCAGGAGCTGTTGCAGCTGGCCCGCATTGAGGGCTTGCTGGTGCATGATCTGCGCCGGTCCTACGCCTCGATCGGGTTGTCGGTGGGCGTGTCGCTCAGCCAGATCGGCCAGCTGCTAGGGCACACGTCACCGCAGACGACGGCGCGCTATGCCTTCCTGGTCGACGATGCCGCCAAGGCTGCTGTGGCGCGCATCGGCGAAGCTGTCGCTACCCCTCAGCAGCAGGACCAACCTTGTACGCCGGCTTCCCGTCTTCGCTAAGCAGTGGCTGCGCGAGCTCGTCGCAGATCATCTCGTACAGCTTCACGAACGCCATCATTTCTTTGAAGTGAGCGGCAAGAGCGTTGTATTC
>JACCDY010209653.1_pt1 | contig 17959 bp, 15 predicted proteins | sample 7446391 | NCBI WGS metagenome assembly JACCDY01 (sample SAMN15323451, study PRJNA562643) | freshwater metagenome | isolation source: river surface water | place: USA:Blue River Watershed | collected 2017-08-18
AAACAGATTCTATTCGGCGATACAATGAATATATTAACGTTGCTGTTCAATCTAGACGAAGAATGAATGCGGCGCCAATAAATTCTAAAGATGTTGACAGACAAATTGATTATTTCATTTGTATGAACTAATCAAATCAAGAAATAGCGCACAAAAAGTATATCAAGAAATACGCTACAAAATGATTTCCGAGAAATAGCGCAAAAAAGCAAAAAACACCGAAAAAATCCAGAAATGGGAAAATTTGCATAGAATTTTTCTTAATGTTTAATCCTAGGATTAAACATTGAAATATTTTTGCGTTTTGGGAAAAAATTATAAAATTCTGGATTTTTCTGCGTAAAATCACGGAAATCCAAAAATAGCGCACAAAATCAATTTATATCAGAAATACGCTATAAAATATCTATTTCTGAAATAGGGTACAAATGGAATTTACTACTGCTTGCAAATCCGCAATAGAATAGAGCATCTATATATCTCGCCGACAAGATGTTTGAATTTTTCATTATTTGGGATTGTATCACGAACTGATGCATATGCACAACCCGCATTGTTATAATTTGTCACTATAGATGAATGAAACATATACTTTTCTTTGAAATATGTAATATCTTCGTCGCCGTTGTAGGCATCAATTGTGATATTTTCTCCTCCACCAGGAACGAAAGCATATGACACATCTGTTGCAACATAATAATAATCATAAGGATCGGTGTGTGTAGATGTTTTTGCAATGCGCCGAATGAATAGGTAATGACTATATGAGACGCCTGCATATTCTCCAAACATAGCGTCTTTTGGAATATAGCATGTTTCTTTAATGAACCGCCTACAATTATTTTGCCTAGGCAGCTCCTTATGAATTTCTGATTTGAGAACATCAAGTTCTGTTTCAGGAAATGTCAGACCCTCTTCAAATAGATCGGATGTGAGATAATCCCATTTTTTAAAATAGTCATCTGCATCATATATAGTGCCTGTGAACCGATCAAGGCAAATGCCTTGATTGTTGTTATCTAGAAGAGCAAAGAGAAAGTAATCGTAATGAGGCATGTTGGAAAGAAGATTGGGAATGGGGATGCACAAGGAGAATGCACAATGGCATGTTCCTTTCAATTTTTGGCAAGCTTCTACATACGAACCATGGTATGTATAGGAACCCCAAAAAATACCCAAAAACCATGATACCCCAAAAAAGTCCCACGTGAGCGCGCCGCGCAGCGGCGCGCGAACCATGGCATGCATAGGAATTCCCCAAAATCGCGAAAACCTTAAAAAGTCCCACCCGTGAGCCGGCCGCGCAGCGGCCGGCGAACCATGCCACACCCTAGGAACCCTTAAGCATAGAATATGACACTTTCCATCTTTTCATCAACCACAACCTTTGTAACCATATCCCAACAGCCTTCTAGACAATTGGAAATAGGTATCTTTGCCGCGTCTGGATCTCTATAAACCAATTGTTGCAAGAAATCCAGGAGATGTTGGACAGTTATTTTTTCTTCGCCGAGGGTATCACATGTAATTGTTGTGATACCCTCGGTGTATTGAAAGTTCTTAAGAAAGGCCGTGGCTCTTTCGGAACCACTCTGCGTATCGTAGAGTGTATCTAAATCCCACCCTTCCTCCTTTGCATACTTCTCATATGCAGAGATATCATCGGAATGGTGGTTTGGATGAGCGTAAATGTGCTCGCGAAGGGAAATGGAACTCATTTGGGTGGGTGGAGTGTGGGGAAAGGACGATGCTTGTTGGAGCATCTTGAATCTGGGTGCAGTCAATTTTTGGCTTTACAAGGTTCCTCGCTCTTTGCGCAAGAAGAGCTTACGGTATCCCTCGTAGAGTTTAAGGTATTCCGCGTTTTCATCTGCCGTTGGGGTTTCCATAAGTCCCAGAGCCACCAACACCTCCTGCGGGTATAATTTTGCCCCACATCGCTTTGTTCCATAGTCGGCTTCACTCTAAAATCCCCAAAAACCATGATACCCAAAAAAAAGTCCCAGTGAGCGCGCCGCTGCGCGGCGCGCGAACCATGGCATGTACAGGTGTGTCCCCAAACCTCCCAACATATTTCCGAAGCGCCTATTAGAAATGCCCAATACACTTTTTCTAGACAGCAGCTCCTATGATACGCTTGAACACGGGGATTCCATGGATCTGTATTCCAATGAAATTGATGAAACGATTGAATATCCTATTATCGTTTTACCTGTCGGTACCGTTCTACATCGCGCAGATCGCACAGGCGCAACCTCGCCCTCCGATGCCGTTCCCGCCTTCTTTGGAAATCGTAAGAGTATCCAGGTATACGCCGGAACAAAAGGCGATGCCGCGTTCAGCTCCTACAAAGTCATAAAGCCTCTCCGATTATTTGACATGAACCTCAATTCCTTAAAGGACCTCATATTCCACCCGGATATGTCCGATGATGATAAGAAGCTGTTGATGTCCTATTACCAAGTTGAAAAGGGATTTGTGCTACCAACAATGATAACATCCAAAGAGAATATAATGGGGCCCCATCCCGACTACATGAACCGTAAAGTAGCACGCATGTTATGCCGCCTTGGCTTTGATGGCTGGATTGTGAAACCATTTAGTATTGAAAAACGCCAAGGATTGGTGCAGTATGTACTATCGCGTAAGGAAAAGGCACCTTACATGCCAGAAGTCATGGTGTGCCGCTGGTCTGAACATATGGAACGTCTCCCTGAAGCGGTCAAAGGAGGACGCGTGCGCACACGTAAACTCCTGCGAAAAAGACGGCAGACACGTAGAAGGTAAGTATGACCCTGCGCGATCAAAGGTGCCTCCTCCTGAAGTTATTCAGAAGATGCCTGCATCTGAGCTTACTAGAATGATTAGTGACTTCAGCAAGATGTCCACAAATAAGACTATGTAATTACATATGTTATAACTGTATTTATTGAATACCATTGAATAAATACGTTTCATTCGTAAACCGAGTGCTCTACACAAACTCTACGTCCTCTTCTTCCATTTTCAGAAGCGTTTGGTGCTTTTTGGCGACTTGCTCCGCCTCCTGACCATCCATCGTGGCTATCGCCATCCATACATCCGGTCGCCACCCTGGCACATGCTCGCCCAAATACCCCTTTGCATTACATAAACAAAGTGTTGTCTTCACCGAAATGTTGGAACATGCATGGGTATGCCCGTATATCCACAGGCGTACCGATGGTAACATCAGCTCATCCGAGTGCGAAGCAAAACACTCATTGATGGTGGACATGGCGTATTTGGGGTGTATCAGACGAAACGATGGCATATGATGCGTTATCACACATATCTGCGCACCCTGGTTCGTCCATCGGTGTATTTCGGCCTCAAGGACGGCCTTTTCGGTCGCATGGCGTTTATTGAGCTCCTTGAATGTTTGGGTGGGAGTTTTTGCCACATTGGCAAACCGGATTTGCCGGTAATCATTTACAGTACTCCAGTCCGTATGGGCACTCACCCTGCTCCACAGCGTTAGTCCGACGACGGCTACATTCTCCTCCTCGCAATAAAAGGATGGATTGGTTGCATGTAGAAAATGCACGTTGTCGTGACGTTTCGTAACCTCTAGGAGCTCCTGGTGTCGCTCCTCATAGCTGGAGGCACCATAGTATTCGTGATTCCCTGCAACATAGAAGATACGCTTCCATTGCGGTGCTGCCCATGCGAGGATGGCCTGGATGTGCGGAGGATGTCCAATATCTCCTGCGAGCGCCAGGTACGGTGCACAGGGCTTCAGGAGTGTATGAAGAGGCGGTTGCGTCTTATAAAGCTCCAAATGGAAATCGCTTGTGTACTGGATGCGAAACCTCGGCAACCTTAACATTCCTTTGTGGGTAACAAAACAGTACATATAAACAGTTGGGAATATGTTTATATAGAATGAATACGAGTGATATTCTTGAGATTGCCATTGCTTCCTACAGGGGTTCCTCTGCGACGCACAAAGCCAAAGTGGCGGTCCTAGGTTTGTTGCGGGACGTGGAGGCGACCCATGCAAAAATAGAGAAACTCGTAGGTGGTCCTGAAGGATTGACGGGGTTTCTTGACAAATGTATCATGAGTGCCACGAAACCGAAACTCCTCCGCGATATTGGGGAGCTTGGGATACGTGTGGAGGAGTGTAAGGGGCTGCTGGCGGACGCTCGGAGCGCCGAGGAAAAACGGGTAGCTCGGGCTGAAGCAAGAGCTGCCAAGAAGGTTGGTGGGGGTCCCGTGGCTGTATCCAAGACTGTCAAGGCTCCTGTGGGTGCCGGTGAGATTACCATTCATGTGCATGTGGGTGGTAGCGGTAGCACTGGCGTTAGCACTGGCGGCACCGATATTGGCGGACGACGTGTCAAGAAAACCGGCAATCCCTACAAAAAGAAAGGTATTCCTAAGAATGTGCGAAATCAGACGTGGAATCGGTACATCGGTAAAGAGAAAGGAGAGGCACCCTGCTATTGCTGCGGCATTCATATGATTGATAAGGCGGCGTTTGAAGCCGGTCACGTTGTCCCAGAAGTCCGTGGCGGTCCCTCCACGATTGAGAACTTGCGGCCCATTTGTGGGGCATGCAATCGCTCCATGGGCGATACCGATATGCGCGAGTACGCGTTGCGCTATTATGGGAAAGTGCTGGTGTGAGTTTGGCATTCGTGACCTTACCCCCCTTCCTGGAGACCTGGCTGGAGACCTGGAGACCTGCTGGAGACCTGGGCTTTTCAGGTCTCCAGGATTTTTATGACATGCTAAGATATACTTTCAGTATTATCTTTATTTTTATGATATATCCTGGAGACCTGGAGACCTAAAACGAATATCTACGAACACCGTTCAAAAAAAGTAGGGGTGATTTTGACCCCTACTTTTTTAGCCATTTCTCGTTCAACCCCAAATGGAGACCTCAGGTCTCCAGGTCTCCATGAACTCGCGAAAACACCATGGTCTTCTCAGTTTTCTTTCTTTTCAAGACTTCTTAACCTTTCCAACTCCTCCTCAGAAACAAGTATCATTTTGGGTTCAGAAGCCATATCGCTATTTAGTAGGTGTAAAGAAAGTTTTTAGATAGAATCAACCGTATGGATAGTACATGATACATCACGACGAACTATAAACATGGGTTGAGCCAGCGGGCTGAAACTGAGTGACGGTTCTTAATAGCGTCTCGTTTTACGAAGGACTTTACGACAGGCCTTGCGTGTGCTACGTCTGCTACGTCGTGCCAGGCGCTGTGGATGCCGCAACATCTTGCGACTTTTACGTTGTGACTGACGCATCTGCTGCCGTAGCGGCCTCTGGTAGCGTTCCGGCATATACTCGTACGGTTCCAGGCCAGATATGTAGGGTGCTATGCGTGTCGCGAGATTGGGTACGAGACCTGGTGCGTCTTCTATCATAGCGTGTACAGCCCTGGTCCTGGTAATAGAGGTTTCCTTCAGCTCCCGTGGTATGGCCCTCATAATACGCAGGGCGGACTGTTCGTTTCGGAGGGGGATTCAAAGAACCAGGTCGGCAAATCTGTTTCCCTCTCCCAATTGAAAAACTGGGCCTTCCCATATCCCAACAGATTCCTATGCTCAGTCTTTTTGAGAACGAGGGCATCCTTGTAGTTCAGGGGGCGACCAAGAGCGGCCTCAATGGCTTTCACACAATCCTGGTGAACAGCTACGCCTTCGTATTCTCCATAATATGTAGGATTGGCATCTTCTTGAAGGATTGTGAATTCATCCTCGGCGTTATTGTTGTTATTGTTATTGTTGTTATTATTGTTATTGTTGCGCACACTGCGTAACCCATAAATCTCCATGCTCCCAACATACGAATAATCACCCAGTTCAAAAATGCGATGTGGCTCACCCACCTCAAAGCCGAACGCCTCCGTTAGCCAATCGTATTCGTGTGCTATACCATAGCCACTCCCAAAGGGCAGTCCGCATGCCGGACAGTATTCCTCCCAATCGCCACCACCTTGCTGGGCTTTCATCATACGATTCTATGTAGGTAGCCGATATAAACGTGGGTTTGCTCTTTGTGTGTAATGGATGTCCTGGACTACCTACAAAAGGCCCATGTCGTCTCGGAAGACCTGTACGCCATGATGCATAAGCAGGACCATCCGCATTACGGGGCGACACTCCGTGCCGCCAAGGGATGTGCAGCGTTTCTTGGCGGCCTCCAAGACGCCCTGCCTGCCATTGCGGACTGGGTGGCCACCTATGAAGCCAATCGTGCACGCCTATGGATGATATCCGTATTGAAAAAGGGCCATGAGCTCCTATGGAACTATGAGCGTACATGGTCCTCCGTGGACCGCATCCCCAAACCCAACACGGCCCTTCAGGTCGCCTGGGCTCCCGTTGAGACCGCCTTGGCTACCGTAACTGAGGCGGCGAACGTGGATATTGCCTTGGGGAGCGCCCTGCAGACCTTCTATGTCGCGGCGTGTAAGACTCCGTCGCATCCCATCGTGCAAGGTGTCAAGAGCCACGAGGGACCCTGTTGCGGCGGGCTGATTTGCTTTGAGTGCGACGGCGAGGAATGGGATTGGCATACCGCGTGTTTTAAAGACGCCAAGGCTGCCTTGGTCCGTAATATCTTCTGGAATACTGACCTACAAAACGACTTCCTAACCGAAGTGGAAGCCCAGAACGCCTGGGACCGCGTGGCAGTCCCCGCGGACTGGTGTATACCGGCACTCTCCACATATCCCTACAGTGCAAATGACGATGGCGCCTTTCCTGTATGCAGGACACCGTTCCAGTATTCGCAAGCCCTTGCGGAACGTGTTAGCAGCCGTTGGAGTGTGTGGAATATCGCCAAATATGCCAAGACGCCGATGGGACATCGCGCCATATACGAAGGACTTCGGCGTATCTTGCGGGACGCCCCGCTCCATCTGGCGGGCGATTTGGCCATCTGTGATACGGTACGCGATATGTTTTGAGGGCGACTTGGGCCGGAATGGCCAAAAAGTCCCTTGCAGGGGTTCCATAGGCATACCCTTGGGATTCTATAGGCGCTCCCATGGTATACCATTACATGATATATCATGTGCATTTCTATGCTGGGCAAGGCGGTGTCCTAGGCCGGCCCTGCGCATTCTGTGAGCCCGTCGCGTAGCGACGGGCGAACCGTGGTTAATCCGATTGCAACGCTTGCAATTGGCGTTTGAGCTCCACAATTTCCAAGTGCATTGTAGCCTTCTCATCGCGTTCAGCAATAAGTTGTTTTTTCTCAAGAGCTTCAATCCTATTCAGACATAACAATTGATGATGTTTTAACTCCTTAAGTTCACCCGTTAATTCATTAATGTAGGAACCTTGCTGCCTTTTATTCCAATAAACATATGTACCAAATCCCACCAGAATTGTCCAAACTGGAATGCCTACCATGATTTTAGTATCTGATTCTATGATAGGTTTAGATGTAAAAAGTGTCTCTATTTCGTTCACAAATTGACGAACTGCTTGCATGTAGATATTCGGTGCAGTTGAGTATAGTTGTGTGCTTCAATTTTTTCATATTGGGTTGCAAAACGTTGTCCGCCACACAGGAGTCCTAAGGTCTGTAGGGATTACTGGTACAGAATGGGCCTCTTTATTATCACCGGTGCTTCCGACAATCACTTCCGCTCCCTCCTCCAATTCCTACAGTCGCTCCCTCCCTCCCAGCTTCCACGCACGGATGTATGGAACTTTGGGCTTTCTGTGGCGAACCTGGACTCTCTACAATCCGCCTATCCTTTCGTGCGGCTGCGCCACTTTCCTTATGGCGACTATCCGGCGTGGTTTGATATCCGTGTGGATGCGGGACAGTACGCGTGGAAACCTGTGGCCATTTGGCGAACGGCCATGGAGGTCGCCTTTGAGGCAATCGGTGTTGAAGAGGACGGTTCTGATAGGCGGTTGGAGGACCAGGTTATCTTGTGGTGCGACGCTGGGAATCGTCTAGGAGGGGGGGAGACGGGTTTACAAGCCTTGGAGGCGGTCATTCGTACCCAGGGTGTATATTCGCCCATTTCGGCGGGCACCATGCGCCAATGGACGCATCCAGGGTGCCTTGCGTGGTTTGGTATCGGTGAGAATGAGAAGGGGCTGTTGGATGCCTCGCCCCGTAATGGGGCCATTGTAGGATTTGATGTGAGCCAAGGGCACGTCTGGAATCTCCTGGACGAGTGGGCTCACTTGGCAAAACAAAAAGACTGTATTGCACCTGTGGGTAGCGACCGGTCCAATCACCGCCAGGACCAGGCTGTATTGAGTGTATTATACTACCGCTATACTGGCGGTGCAGGATTAGAGGGACGACCTCTTGGAGGGCTGCTGACGCATCAAGATGTGGAGGTCGCGTAGGTTGCAGAGGCTGTGTGATGATATACCACGGCTTCCAACACATCCATAAATTGTCCCAATCCTTTACAATACTCCCCTATCGGGACTTCACGCGCCTCATAACTTATGGTGCCCGTGTAACCGTTTGCCACGAGATGTGCTACCATGGCTTGCGCTGTGTGGATTTCCTGCTCACTGAGGACGGGTCCCAGGTGCGCCGCGGAGACTTGTAGGTGCCCAATCCATTCCATGTGGTCGGCGAGGTGCTCTAGAGGGAAGCTATCGTGCTCCATGCAATAATTGCCCGTGTCCAAGGATAGCCGAATGTGGGGATGGTTCACCGCCTGTATGAAACGGAGTGTATCGGCAATCGTGGTCAACCAGGTACATCCGTATGCTGCCGCATTGGGTTCCAAACACAGGGTTATGCCGTGACTCTCTACAATGTCCCCAAGCTGCTGAAAGAGATCTATGGCCTCCATCCAACTGGTACCGGCGACTAAATCCCGTTGTTTGGGGCATCCAAAGACGAATGTACGAATGCCCTTCTGCGCAGCGGATTCTGCGAGCTTGCGTATGTGCCGCTTGAAAACGGAGGGGTTTAAGAAGATGTTGGAAATGGGGAGACCGTACAGGAGACTCTGCATACTCACCGGTGCGAAGTTGTCAAACTGGGTACCGCGTGTGGGTGCAACTTCAAGGGCTGTTATGCCGACGTGTCTTAGGCATGCCTCTGTATCTGGGGTCATCGTAAAGCCAATATTGGAGGCGGCGATACAATGTTGAATACGCCAGCGTTCCCAGGCAATCCAGGTACCCATTTCTGCGAGCAGGGCTTCTGTGGTTGTCCAGAATCCTGTTGGTCTTTGGCTGGTATCCGTGCGGAGATTGTAGTGTACTGGCTGCGCTGCGGTTGCTGCTGTTAGGAGGTGCGGAAACCAGCGTTCCATAATTGTTCGGAGAGCGATGGGTGGCGATACAAGTTGCGTGACATGCCAGCTCTTTACAATGCACTCATTGATGTCTTGGAATAAGTTGGCGAGATTATACCATTGGAAGGTGGAGTCTAGGCAGAGGGCTGCGACGTTGTTCTCGTGCAGCAAATCGTAGAGGGCGTTCTTCTTGAGACCGCGGCCAAAGAGGGCGGGCAGGCGAAGGATATAACTGGTGGCGGGCCACCGTTGGGATACCGCAACTTCCAACATACGTCTATGTGCACCATAAGGCTGGGAGGCCGCTGTGGAGTCCACGGCGTCCACGGTACTCAAGAGGATGACTTGCTCGGCATTCACGGTGGCCAGGACTTCCAACACGCCCTCTAGTGTCGCTTTATCCGCGGCGGGGTTGCGGTTGGCGAGCCATTTCGCGGCGGGCATACAGGCGATGTAGAGGGTGCGGAAATTGCCATGGCGGGCTGCTTGAAGATTCTTGGAATTGAAGAGGTTAACGGTGGAAGGGGGGACGCCGTTGCGGAGGAGCTGGTGATACAGGGTTTGACCGACAAGGCCGGTCCAGCCGAGGATAGCGATGGTATGCATGGCGGATAGTGTTGGGAGTGTGGAGGCTGTGAGGTTGCTAGTGGGCGTTTCACTTTTTAAGGCCGGTACATTTTACGGGTATCCATGGCAGCATTGAATGCCTTGCGGTACCCCTCGGCTAACCGGGCCTGTTCGGCATCCGTGAGGTCCAGAGCCGCCTTCACTTCCTCTGGATGTAGGACGGCATCGCACACCAGGGCTTTCTGAGTGGCGTTCAGGGCCGCCTGTTGACTCCTGGTTTTATATTGCCAGCACTTTCCGAATTCCTCGGCTGTCGGATTTTCCAACATGGACTTCAAAAAGGCGATAAACGCCTCGCGGCTAATTTGCTGTCCTTGGCTATCGTGACGATTCCAGGCGCCGTTTGCCATTTTATGTCTGAACTGGAGGATGTTGGTATTATCTATGTACATCGCATTCGTGAAGACCTCCGTCTCAGTTGGATGAATGATGGGGGATTCGGCTGTGTTGGGAACATTGGGAGCGTTTTCGGCTTGAAGGAGGGTGACAGGAAAGTTCGTGTTTGGAATATTGAATTTCTTCTCTGCTTGCATAGTCTTTAAGGTCTTTGCACGGACCATAGGTGCATTCCACATCTCTTCACATAACTCATCCATCGCCTCCCACCACCCCATCTTTCCAACCTCGTCTTGGAGATCTTTGGCGTGCTCGCGTAAGCGTCGGAAGCGTAGGAGTTTTTCCGTTATTCCACCACCCCCTTCACCCTCACAGGAAGCTGCAAATGGATTTTTGCCAATAATAACGGGTAGGACAGGACCTTGTGCAGGTGCCAGATTGTAGTGATTGTGACCTTTACAAATGCGGCCGCAAATAGTACACCAATTCACTATGCCTTCGCTGTTTTTATACTTCTTATAGAGGTCTTCGTGATAGTATCCTTTCGCCGTTGAACAATTATGGCTCATGTACATACACGCTTCAGATCTTACTACATACTTCATGCAAACAGGACATAGTGCAAAGTTACGGGCAGTCTTGTCGTCACCAAAAATGCCATCCATCATGGATGCGTCTCCTCGCGTCCATCCCTGCCATTTTAAAGCAGTACCTTTTTTAGGAATCTTTCCCAGTAATTTACGAATCTCTTCTCCGTTTGCAACATCTATAGGCAGCTGATTTTCATTATTTGCAATGGATGCATCAGCACCCGCATTTAGAAGGTATTTTAATATAATCACATGGCCATTTTTGGCTGCTATAAAAAGAGGCGTTTCACCACTGGTCGTGGAAGCTTTATTAACATCAACGCCTGCCTCAATTAGCGTTTCTACAACAACTTCTGGCCACCCCCTCTCACAGACACTGTATAGTGTAGTTTCACCAGTGTCTGTCCTGGCTTTATTGACATCTGCATTAGCATCAATAAGTAGTTGCGTGATAACCGAATGGCCCTTTATGGAAGTTATATATAGTGGTGTTATACCATTGTCTGTCCGGGCCTTATTGACATCTGCACCGGCCGCAATGAGTTGTTCAACAATGCGCAAATGACCATTTTGAGCTGCTATGTATAGTGGAGTCATACCATTGTCTGTCCGGGCCTTATTGATATCCGCACCGGCCGCAATGAGTCTGTTTACAATAGGTGTTTTGCCCTCCTGAGATGCTAAAAATAATGCGGTTACACCATCTCTTATCCTACTTTTATTGATGTCACTGCCAGCGGCAATGAGCTGTTCAACAATAGTTAAATATCCACTGAAAGATGCTGCCATAAGAGCTATTTCACCCGTTTCAGTTTTTGCTTTATTGACATCAGCGCCAGCTACAATGAGACGTTCCACCTCCTTATCATTTCCATCACGTGCAGCAATAAAAAGTTGTGTTCTTCCTTCGGCATTAACAGGATCATTAACGCCTGCTCCACCCCTTCTACGAAGCCTTCTGGTCGGCATTCTATATATATAGTATGTGGTTATTCTAGCGGACTCAACATAGTATATACGATTCTGCTATATTGAGTCAAAAATATGTTGTGAAATGGTGTCATGATGTTGGTCATGCTAGTTATACCAATGCGTTTACTCATCCGTCACGAAGGCGATGTCCACATCCGGTATCTCCTCCGCGATGTGCATCGTGGGTGCCGGTGGCAGCGCAGCCTCCAAGCGCAGGTTCGCCGTGGCGCACTCCGGCGATTGCTCCGCATACAGGATATTCTCAATATCGCGTTCGCCCATCGCAAGGGGTCCCTTTGCGGGCCGGATCTTCACGGTCTGTTCCGGTGTGGTCCTGGCGAGCTCAATGGCCGCCGCCTCATCCAACAGAATCTCCGTAAACGCCGTGCCGGCGCGGATAGGCGCGCCCAACATGACATTCGCCGAGATACCCAACACAGGGTCGCGCTCACCGAACATAGCAGCGCGGAGGGCAATGTCCTCCGTCTGTTCAAAGGACATCTTCGCGAGGGGACCGATGTCGTTCTTATTGATACCGTAGCGGTCAATGGACATGAGTCGGCCCTTTACACATATCTTATCCACCAGGATGCCGACGTGTCGGTAGTTCACGGAGGAACCCGATTCCTCAAACACGTTGGACATCTCACGATACATGACAGCGCGGGTCGCCTCAATGCCCAGGTTCGCGAAGATATCGTGGACGTTGCTGGAGACGACACGGCGGGGGTCTACATCTGGATGGCACATAACCTCCGAGAAGTTGGAGCCATCCGTCATAAGTGTATACTGGTCGTAGGTCTCGTAGCGACCGTCACGGAGCTCTACAAAGTCGCTGACCTTGGTGTAGTTCACAGCCCGCAATCCTGGGATACCGCGAATCGCCGTAGCGGTGAGGACCTTGTTCTGTAGGGTCTTCAGGGTGGTCAGGTCATCAATGGGGTCCGCATTCTTGGCGTCCAAGCGCATACGGAAGACGAGATTGTTCGCGTTGTAATCCGTGTAAATCGTGGTCATCTCTGGGAACTTGGTGCGGAGAATGAAGGCGATATCGTCCATCGTGATGGACTTGGCGAACATCCGCTCACGGTCCAGCTCAAACCGGAGAATCCACGGGGACTTGGTGGTGCCTGGTCCTGCTGCTGCACCTGTGGCGAGCTGACCGCCTGAGAGAGGGTCCTGTTGAGGGGCCTGCTGGGTACCGGTTGCTGTTACGGGCTGTCCAGCGGTCTCGTAGGCCACCATGAAGGCGAGCCAATCGGCGTCCTCCTGAATGAGTGTGGAGTCGTCGCGGGGGTCGTAGTAAATACGGGCCGTGGAGACGATGTCCTGCAAGAGCGTGAACTCCAGCTCCTGGGCGACACGCTTCGCCTCCTCCTTCTTGTCGCGCAAGTCAGCTCTGAGACTGATGGTGAGTTCTACCGCCTTGGGATTCTTGGTCGCCTTGAGCAACTCCTTCAGACGAGGAACACCTCGGGTCACGTTGGACTTGGCGGACACACCACTCAAATGGAACGTATTTAATGTTAGCTGTGTAGCTGGCTCACCAATAGACTGGGCTGCAATGACACCTACAGGTTGCCCTGGTTCTACCCAGGACTTCCAGTGGCGAACAATCACCTGTTCCACCAACGCATCCAGGGCCACCTTGGTAAACTTGGCGGCTTGTAGACGCTTAGGGGACATGTGGTAGCGTACCAGGGCTCCCCACAAACGATTATCAGGATGCGTCTTAGCCAGAATGGTTTCTTGGGCGTCCAGGACTTCCGAGCCCGTTACGAGAGTTGCATTGCCGGTATCTGTTGAACCTAAGAGACCGCCGAGGAACTCCGTAGTTTGTTCTGGGGCTGCGAAAGCGGCTTCGGCATCCTCAACATTCTCAACAGGCGCCAAGTGGAATTGATGCGCCAAGTTCTTCACGATACGGTCCAGGGGCACAGAATACTTCACAGCCTTGCCAATCTTACCGTTGTTGACGCCCTCTACCATCATACGGCGGTCGTCCTTCACGGCTTCAATGTAGGCGGCCTCGCGACCATCCCCGTCCGCCGTGAAGTCCGCGGCAATCTCGTCATCCGACATAGTCGCCAGCGGTAACATCTGGTTCTCCAACTTGGTAGCATTGATACCGTCCTCGCCATACCGGATTTGCAACAGGTTGCCCTGGACGTCGCGGACCGACCCGTCGTGCTGAGTCACCAAGTCCTCCAAGGCGACACGAATCTGTCGTTGCATATATCCAGTATCGGCGGTTTTTACGGCAGTGTCTATGAGACCTTCACGACCCGCCATGGCGTGGAAGAAGAATTCATCGGGATTCAGGCCCTTGATGAAGGACGAGGCGATGAACCCACGGGCAGTCGCCGAGTCATCAAAGCGCTTGAAGTGGGGCAGGGTACGGTGTTGGAAACCGTTGGGGACGCGCTTCCCCTCAATGCCCTGCTGGCCGAGTGCGGCAATCATCTGGGATACGTTGGTATCGGAACCCTTGGAGCCCGCCTTCACCATATTGGTCATACGATTGTTGGCAGCCAGGGATTCCAGACCAATCTTACCGGCCGCGGAGGTGGCCTTGTTGAGAGTACCCATCACCTTGGACTCAAACTCTTCTTGGTTGGTGCGGCCCGTGGAATTCTCAAACAGGCCCATGTGGAGCTGGAGAATCTGGTCCTCAATGGCCGACGTAATCTTCTTGAGTTCCTCCTGGATACGCCCATTGGTATCCTCGTCGGCAATAAGGTCGCTTACACCCACGGAGAAACCAGAGTTCATGAGGAACGTCGCAATCATCATTTGGATGCTATCCAGGAAATCCACGGTGAGTTCGTGACCGTAGTCGTTGAACATCATCTGGATGAGCTGTTTGGAGAAGACGGACTTGTCCAACACGCCCTGCTCCAGGATGCCGTTGACGATACGAATGAAATTCTGGCTCGCCTCGGTATCCTTGTCGCCGAACATGCTGTTGCGCATCTCCAAGTTCAAGGGGGGAAGAAGGGTGGAAAGGAGTTGTTGACCGCTCCACAGGGGAACGGGGTCGGTCTTCTTGGGCGGCGGGAGCTCACCATTCCAGCGTTTGGCGGACACCAAGAGATTCATGGCCTCACGGCGGTTGAAGAAGACATCGGGCTTCGTAAAGCGATTTACACCCAGAAGGGTGTCCTGCACAAGGGAAATAAGAGGAATGGACTCACGGGGTCCAATAATTTGTAAGGGGACGGCGGCGATTTCACGGAGTTCCGTGGCCGTCTCTACGCTTTGAGCCGCATGTAAATTCATTTCCGTATGACTTTACAGTAGGAATCTTACTGTAAATTGTCACAACCCACCAAGTTTCCCTGGCGGACGGACTATATCTTGTGCCGTATCAGGTTTGCTAGACCATCATATACGACCCGCTACCATTTAGTCTCTGAACCTTTTCCATAGTCTTGCATAACGACGTTAGGAACTTGGCTGCGGATTGCCGATTTCACCCCTTTGCAGAGGATCATAACGAATAGTTTTACCATACCTCCAGTATTTCTCTAGAGCCACCACTGTGTTTCCAACAGTAGCTTAGTCATTCGTTCTTTACGGGTTTCCCGCAATTTGATAGCGTTGCATTGTGAATATCTTTGATAAATTCTATTGCTCTCTCTTTGATTTGCTCAATTGTTTCGTGTTTGCTTGTGAAATTTGCAGTTTTGCCATCAATTGTAACAACAACAGTTTTCCCGTTAGTACGCATGTATGTTTCAGCTTTATCAACATCAACGATAGACCCTGCAAATCGTTGCAACTTTGCCATAGCATGTTGTGTTTTGGCTGATTCACCGCGTCGCAAACGAATCTCGTCAGTCACCAAGTCTTTTAGTCTTGCAGACATCTTGGCACGAGTTTCGGCACTGCGTGAAACACAACCACCGCGTTTTTTGGGAGCATTTGTTGCTTTCACAAATGTGTCCACATACAAGGATTTGCCACCAATGGTGAGATTATATCCATTTGGAAACAATGTGTTTTTGGCAGAAATGTGAAACTGTTCGCGGTCATTCAAGGCAGAAACACCGCATAATTCAACAAGTTCTACTGTGAACGATTCGCGACCATATTTCCGAATTGCGTTGTTTAGGAAACTACATTGCTTCTTTTTGGTATTATTGATAGCTTCGCTAATATGATCATTAAAACGACCTATCATACCAAATGGTCTATATTTACCCTTGTTGAGTCTATGACTAACCGTTTGTCCCACATATTTCATGCCATTCGCAAGATTAGTCATTTCATATATGATGCCATACACCTTTTCAGGTGTGTTAAGCAATGATGTTTCACACGATGTATCAACTGATTCCATTTTCTATAAGTTCTTTGTAAGGAGAGCAAGAGATTATCAATTTTTATTCATAACACTAGGCAGTTATATTAAGAACTGTGTCATGCGCAACACAATGCTTAGTGAGTCTTACACCATTAACCCTGTTAGGAGATCTCACATCCTAATAGGTGGCTGCCTGTTGGCGACAAAATTTATCACCATCAAAGTCTGCGTTATATGGGCTGCAGCAGAACGTATTCAACCGGAATGTATTGTACGGTAGGACTTTCACACGGTGTCCCATCATACTCATTCGGTGAAGCGACGGCTGTCTGTTGAAGAGCACGATGTCCCCATCCATCAAGTGGCGATTCACGGTATCTCCTTCAAAGAGTTCCAGTGACTTGCCATCCAAGTGTTTAAGGGAAATCATGCGGCCATCGGCACGCTGCACGGTTTTCGCTCCAGGATACTTATCGGGTCCATTCTGCACCAGGGCGTAGAGCTTCTGGATGTTGAAGGCCGTGACTTTCTCAGGGAACGTCAGGTTTGTCGCGATTTTCATCGGCACGCCCAGTTCACCCACCGAAATATTGGGATCCGGTGTAATCACGGAGCGCGCCGAATATTCTACGCGTTTGCCCTGCAAGTTATTACGGATACGACCCTCCTTGGACCCCAAGCGTTGCTGGAGGGATTTCAGGAGGCGACCGCTACGTTGGGCCGCCGGCGACACACCTGGGATATTATTATCCACCAGGGTCGCGACGTGGTATTGCAGAAGATTCGTCCATTCATCAATGGGCTTCTTCTTGGGATCCTCGCTAATCTTCTTCTTCAGGGTCGCGTTGGCCTTGATGATATCAATGAGCTTGGATGTCAAGTCGTCCTCGGAACGCTGGTTGTTGTCCTGGGTGACCGAGGGGCGTACCTGGGGTGGCGGAATGGGCAACACGGAGCACATGAGCCAATCAGGACGGCACCAGTGGCGCGAGAATCCCATGAACTCTACATCCTCATCCGTGATGCGGCGCAGGAGTCGGTGGACGTACTCAGGTTCCAGCGGCATGGAGAGCGACATTTTGCCGTCCTCGTCCACCTTGGCACCCTCTGGTGGCTCTACACCTTCCGGGAGTGCCATATCTTTCCACTCAGCAAAGATACGGTGTACCGGTTCCTCCTTGTACTTAGAAGGTTGGCGGGAACCGCAACCGTCCTCGGTCTCTTGGCCACAGCGAGTAATGCCCTCACACGCCTTGACCACCGCCTTCCATCGCGCCTCCCCCTTGGCTTTCAACACACTCGCGTTGTGCGCCTTATCAATGAGGAGCTTGCCGCACTTGAAACACACGCAGCGAAGAATCTTCATGGTGAGCTTGAAGAACTGTGTATAGTACACAGGACGTGCAAGAGGATAGTGTCCAAAGTGGCCGGGACAATTGTGGTTGTTCTGGCCACATGTACGACATACCTTCCCGTTCTCCAATACACCCATGCGCGGGTCAAAGAGGCCGCCGAGCTTACCCTCGGCCGTAGACGGCGAGGTTATCTCACAGACGGAACGACGGACGATTTCTTGAGGACTGAAGACACCAAATTGGATGCCCACAATGGCCTCAGTTTCGGAAGAATGCGGAAGGAATGGCATGTCTCTATGTAGGAAATGGGATGTATTTAAGTGGGACCGGTGGCCGCGGGGATCCCGTCATTTTTCCCCAAATCTGCCCTAATAAAGTTCTTTGAGCACCCGTGCACTGGGATCCCGCACACCCGCAATCCAGCGTGGCATCCACATGTAGGGAATGCAAGCTGCAGCTAACTGTCCATAACGTTTCTCAAAAATATCGCGATAAAAGGCTCCCT
>JACCDY010820658.1_pt1 | contig 17955 bp, 19 predicted proteins | sample 7446391 | NCBI WGS metagenome assembly JACCDY01 (sample SAMN15323451, study PRJNA562643) | freshwater metagenome | isolation source: river surface water | place: USA:Blue River Watershed | collected 2017-08-18
CTTTAAAAAAGGTTAAAATATCCTATTTTTGCCGCCTACATCGAAAGATGCGGGCCTATAGCTCAGTTGGTTAGAGCACCTGACTCATAATCAGGGGGTCCCAGGATCATGCCCTGGTGGGCCCACAGCCGTAAGGCAAGATTTTCAAGGGTTTATGCTGTCAAAAGTGTAGACCCTTTTTGTTTGGGGGATGTCTCGGCCAAGTGTGGGCCAGGTTTTGTTTTTGGAATTTGATTTTAAGCGCGTTTACGATAACTTAAAACAGCCCAAGTATTGATCACAATAGCATACACAATCATTATTAAAAATTGTTTGCCCGTATCGGCAATGCCACTTCCTTTCAATACTACCATACGCATTACTTCGATAAAATAAGAAATCGGGTTTAATCTTGTAAACCATCTTGCCCAATCAGGCATACTATCAATACTAGTATACAATCCCCCCATTAAAACAAAGATCATCATTAAAAAGAAGGTCACTAACATCGCTTGTTGCTGATTCTCTGAATAAGTTGAAATCAAAAGTCCAATACCTAATATAACAAGTAAGTAAATGGCTGCAAATAAATACAAAGTAAAATAGGAGCCCAATGGAATGATACCATATACGAGCCAAGCAATTAAAAATCCAACTGTAATCACAACTAGACCGATAATCCAAAAAGGGATTAATTTACCTAAGATAAAATGTGTTTTTCTGATTGGTGTTACATTAATCTGCTCTATAGTACCCATTTCCTTTTCTCGTACAATATTGATTGAAGACAAATTCATACCTATAATAGTAATTAGTAAAACTAAAATACCTGGCACCATGAAAATCTTGTAGTTTAATTTAGTATTGTACCAATTGGTGGAGCTTATGTCAAATAGGGCCAGCTCATTAAACCTCCCAGGCGTAATAGTTTGAATTCTAAAATCACTATTGTAGGATTGAACAATATTAGCTAGATAAGCTGCTCCTAAATTTGCTTTCACGCCATTTATAGCATTCACAGCTAAAAACATTTTGGAGAATTGTTCTTTATATAAATTGGATTCGAAATTTTGAGGAATTTCAAGAATTAAGTCAGCTTTATCATTTTCAATCAACTCCATAGAAGCATCAAAATGATCATTATAGTCTACTAACTTGAAATAATTAGAAGCTGTAATTTTTTGAACCAATTTATTTGATATAGTACTATGGTCCCTATCAATTACAGCAATATTGATATTTTTAATTTCATAATCTGCTGCCATTGGCAAGGCGATTAACTGAATAACTGGCATTACAAAAATGACTTTTAGAATTGCTGGATTTCTAAAAATTTGCTTGAACTCTTTTTCTAATATATACCTTAGTGGACTCATGCAAGTCTAATTTTAAATTTTTTAATAGCCATAGAAAAAAAGAAAGCCATCATACCAATTAATATGAGTGTTTCCTTCAAGACTAATTTTATGCCAACTCCTTTAATCATAACTGATTTAACGATAATGAAAAACCATTTAGCAGGTATAAAATTCGAAATGATTCTCAAGGGTAAAGGCATATTTTCAATTGGAAATATAAATCCACTAAACATCACTGTTGGCAAGAACATGGCAACTAGTGAAATGAACATGGCCGATTGTTGAGAATCTGTACCGGCAGAAATTAACAAACCTAGTCCTAGGGAAACCAAAATAAATAAAATACTTTCGGCATATAAAAGCAGAAGGCTTCCATTAATGGGCACATCTAATACAAAGTAGCTTAAAAGTAAAATAGTAGTAATATTGATAATACTTAATAATAAATAAGGTACCGCTTTCGCAATGATAATTTTAATTGGATGAATAGGAGATGCTAATAAAATTTCCATATTACCGAGTTCCTTTTCACGAACTACTGTTAAAGCAGTCATCATAGTACATACCAACAATAAAACCATTGCCATTACCCCTGGCACAAAGTTATATGCACCTTTTAGCTGAGGATTGTACATCATCCTTGTCTCCACTTCCATTTTATAGGGCATCGTTTGATTGGGATTCAACTCTTTCTGAAAATCCTGTAAGATGACCGAAAGATAATTTGTCAAGGCTGTAGCAACATTTGGATCAGTAGCATCTGCTATAATTTGCAATTGCCCTTTATTTTGATTCACCCTACTTTGATCAAAATCATTAGGTATAATTAGCGCCACTTTAACTAACCCTTTCTTAAACAAACTATTTATTTGACGCGCATCAGTACTTTGGTGATATAATTCAAAATATTGACTGGCTTCAATTTTTTGCACCAATTGATTAGATGAAATCCCTTTTGATTGATTGATGATTGCAATTTTTGTATTTTTTACTTCATTGGTTAAGGCGAAACCAAAAATAATGATTTGAACCATTGGCATGCCCAACAAAATAAACATCGTTTTTCTGTCTCTAAAGATGTGATAGAACTCTTTTACTACAAAATGATAAAATTGCTTCATACTATTCGGCACGTTTTGCTTTTCTGGCTAAATGAAGAAAAACTTCATCCATACTTTGAACATTGAAATTCTTTTTTAAATTAGAAGGGGTATCTAAGGCATCAATCTTTCCATCCACCATAATGGACACTCTATTGCAATATTCTGCTTCATCCATATAATGTGTGGTTACAAATACTGTGATGCCTGATTCGGATGCATCATAAATCAAATTCCAAAATTCTCGTCTTGTAATTGGATCTACTCCACCAGTTGGTTCATCTAAAAAAACAATTTGTGGCTCATGAAAGATAGCTACAGAAAACGCAAGTTTTTGTTTCCATCCTAGAGGCAATTGACTCACTAAAACATCCGCTTCCTTTTCTAATTCCAATTGAACTAATAATTTTCTTGTTTTTTCAACAATTCGCTCAGGAGAGATGCCATAAATACCAGCATAAAATTTAATATTTTCTTTCACAGTCAGGTCTTCGTATAACGAAAACTTTTGACTCATATACCCTATACTTTTTTTAATGGCCTCGTTTTCTTTATAGACATCAAATCCTGCAACAGTGGCCTTGCCACTACTAGGCATAGATAGGCCACAAAGCATTTTCATTGCTGTCGTTTTTCCGGCACCATTTGCCCCTAGGAACCCAAATATTTCGCCTTTTCCCACTTCAAAGCTTATTTCGTCTACTGCTTTAAAATCGCCAAAGGTTTTGGATAATTTATCTACTATTATTGCTTTATTATGCATGAGTTCTCATTAAATCAATAAATACATCTTCGATATTAGGCAAGATTTTTTCTGCAACCATGTCGTCAATTGGCGACATCATTTGATTAGTTTGTTTCATAACAATATGATGAAATTCTCCAAATGGATAGGCATGTTCTACTGTAGGATCTTGCTGAAGTTTTTTAAGTAATTGCATCATATTAGTTGATTTTGCAGCATAAATAGACTTGGAGAAATTATCAACGATATGTTGTGGGGTATCGATTTGTAAAATCTTCCCTGCTTGTATTAATGCTACTTTGTCACATAAATTTGCCTCATCCATATAAGGCGTAGAAACAATAATGGTTATTCCTTCTGCCTTTAACAATTGAAGCATTTCCCAAAATTCTTTTCTAGAAACTGCGTCTACGCCAGTTGTAGGTTCGTCTAAAAACAAAATACTTGGACGATGTATTAAAGCGCAACATAAAGCCAGTTTTTGCTTCATTCCACCAGACAATTTTCCTGCACGTCTGTCTTTAAAAGGTTCAATCTGCACATACAGGTCTTTAATTAAATCATAATTCGCCTCGAATGAGGTTCCAAACAAACTGGCAAAAAATTCAATATTCTCTTGAATGCTCAAATCGGTATATAGGGAAAATTTGCCTGGCATATAGCCTATTCTTTGTCTCAATGTTTTATAGTCAGTCAGGACATCAAGTCCATCCACCCATACCTTACCCTCATCTGGCAACAATAATGATGTCAGTATTCTAAATAAGGATGTTTTACCAGCGCCATCTGGACCGATCAAGCCAAATAATGTGCCAGGAGCTACATCAAAACTAATTTGGTTAAGTGCTATCGTCTTTTTTTTACCAACTGTATAAGACTTTGTAACACCCTCTACCAAAATAGCTTTGTCACTATAATTTGACTTCACCATACATACCTATTTTAAGATACCCGTTATTTTTAACTAGCACTTTAACTGCATAAACCAAGTTTGCTCTTTCGTCTTTTGTTTGAATTGTCTTAGGTGTAAATTCAGCTTTTGAGGCAATAGAAGATATAGTCCCAGACAACTCGGTGTATTCACTATTGCCTTTATCAACAAACACTTTTACTACTTGTCCAACTTTTATGCTCGATAATTGATCACCTGTAATATATACTCTTAGAGTCAATGTTTCAAGATTGGCAATTTTATACAATGGCTTTCCAGCACCAATCATTTCACCCGCCCTTACATATGTAGTCAATACAGTACCTTGGATTGGATTAACTACATTAGATTTATTGATTAAGTCTTGAACTTGGTCAATTTTTTTATTCATTGGATCTAATTCGCTCATTATTGCTCTATTCTGTGTGCCAACATTAGATTGTTGAACTTTAATTTGCTGCTTAGTCACATTCATCTGTTTATTCAAAGACTCTATTTGAAAAACAATATCATCTTGTTGTTTCTTTGTAGCTGCATCACTTTTTAGCAAATTATCAATTCTCTTTTTTTCAAAATTTAAATTATTAAGCTGTGTGTTTTGAACCTCTAATTGCTGTTTTAATAATTCTACTTGAGGAGTAACATCCATTAACTTTTGATTCAAAGCCTGCTTTGATGCAACAAGCTGTGCTTTCTGAAGGACTAAAGCTGCACTATCAATATGTGCAATTACCTGAGATGGAGACAGACTATCACCTTCATTCACTTCAAATGAAAGTAATTTTCCAGACACTTCAGAAGCCACCATCACTTCTTCTGATTCAAATACACCCTGCGCATCAAATTTTCCATTGATACTTGAACAGCTAACAAATAAAAAAGTAGTTAATATGATTAAAACGTTTTTCATGTAATTAATTTTTTCCTTTTATTAATTGATATTGTAATTTAGATTGTACGAGTTGTGTTTGATGTTGAATCATGGCCTGGTTGGCTAAATCGTATTCGTTAATTTCTTTTAAATAATCATTGGCTGTAATCACTCCATTATTCAATTGTACTAAGCTTGTGCTTTTTATGTGTTCTCTTATAGCAATGATCTCTTTGTCTGATTCGATTAATTTTGCAAGCTTTTCGATTTCGTCTCCCACTTGTTTTAATTGAACTCTATTATTTAGCATATATGCATCTTTTTCATTTTTGAGCATTGTAGCTTGATTTTGTAGTATGCTTTTTTCTTTTCTAGCAGTATAATAACCTCCAAGTGACCATTGTAGCTTAATACCACCAATACTAAACCAATCGAATTCATTTTGCAACATATTCAATCCTGGCCTGCCATATCCTGTTTGTAGAAATGCACCCAATTTTGGATTTGTTTTTGCCTGTATAAGTCCTAATTGATTTTGGATCGTTGATTTTTTAGCATCAAACAACAACAACTCTGGCCTACTCAACTCCAAATTTTCCTTGTTTATTTCAATATTTTTGGGAGCCTCGAACTGGGCATTATTTGGGATTGAAATATTTGCTAATAACTCTAAAGCGTCTAAAACAATACGTTTTGCCGAATAGGCCTCCTCCAATTTTTGATTGTTCTTTATTAATTGGGCTTTAATTTGCAAAACATTGTTATTAAATACTAAACCATTTTTATACAATGCTTCCATTTTTTGCAATGCATTTTTTAAGTCTTTCTGAATCAAACCAATTTGATTAATCACCTCATTGGCGTATAATACAGTGCAATAAATTTGAGTGACACGTTCTTTTAATTTATAGATGTCTACTTCGTTATTGATGTGGTCAATGTTTGCACTTGCATTCGCTAAAGCTTGAGTTTTTTTATTTACACCACCATCATAAATAACTTGTTGTAATTCTGCGGTAGCTCTATATTGGTCTTTTGAAAGCGGATTTGGTTTAAATCCAGCCAAGGGTAGGCTAATACTTGTTACATCAGACTGGTAAGTAACCTGTCCATTAATGCTCAACTGAGGGTATAAGGCTTTTTTTATATTTTCAATATTTAATTGAGCGGATTGATTTAGTAAAGCCGCCTGTTTTACTAATGGATAATTTTGAACAGTGAGCGTTTCAATCTCTTGCAAGGTATATAATTGCGCTTGAGTGACATAAGATAAGCCTAGGCCTATTAATAAAAATAATACACGCATTTTTATTTTATATTTTAATTGATTCAATAATAAATTTTGGAACTTCCTTTATACGTTGAAACATCAAATTAGAAAAAACCTCTTTTTCAATTTGCATGCCTACAATAAACATAGGTTTCATTAAAAAAGGAAACACGCACATACTCATCATATTCATGATCAAATGCTGGGGCATTATTGGCTTGATCTTACCTGCATCAACTTCTTGTTTTATCTGATTTGCCAATTTTGAAAAATCAGGCAAATCACCATCAAACATTTTATGAATAAATAAGTCTGGTTGCTTATTCATTTCTCCAATCACAAAAACAGGTACAAATGGATTTTCTATAGCCATTAAAATATACGCTTCGCATATATTGTGAATTTTTTGATACAAATCAACATCTTGAGCAATGGTATTTTTTAAAATAGGTGAAAACTTTTTTACCTCTTTAAAAAATACTTGTTCAAATAATAGATCTTTTGATCTAAAGTAATAATGTAATAAAGCTTTATTAATACGCGCTTCATTGGCTATCTCCTGCATAGTAGCCCCATCCTTTCCTTTTACTGAAAAGATTTTTCTAGCAGCAGTTAAAATAGTAGACTCGGTCGTATTTGAAATATTAACCATTTAGTTTAACCATTTGGTTAATAAAAATAATTAAAAAAGTTGATAAATGTAAATAATTACGAAAGGTCCAAGTAAAAGATGAAAAAATAAATCTATTTCAATCTTATATCATATTGATTATCAATAGAATACCACAAGAAACTCTCATAATCAGGGGGTCCCAGGATCATGCCCTGGTGGGCCCACAATCAGAATCAGAAGCTTGTAAGCAGTAATGTTTGCAAGCTTTTTTGTTTTATAGAATAGGTAAACTCTAGGGTAACCATCTGCTTTTTCTAGGTAAACAATAAAGAACTGATACAAATTTAGTCAATACTTGTGCTTTTTTCATAATTCAAGCAAGTTTTATTTCTTCTGTGGCCATTTAAGTAACCTCTTAACGACGAGTATCTAATTCCTGTTTTAGAGCTTGCTTCTCTGATACTTGAATATTTTTCACCACTGCATTTATCAATGATTCTTGTGCTTCCAGTTCTTGGTATTAACCTCAAATTGTGAGCATGTTGTACATTCTCAGAATGAGTAACCCATTCCAAATTCTTTACTCTATTATCTGTCTTTATTCCATTTCTATGATTTACCTCCAACTTATTCAAATGGTTAGGAATAAATGCTGCAGCTACTAGCCTATGAACAAACCCTGTGCTAGTAGCGCCCTTAAAACTCAATGAAATAGTCAAATATCCAGCCCTGTCTACTCTTTGAGTTATGACCCTTGGTTTATTACTTATATGCAAACTAACAACAACACCACTTGAATTGATAATATACTTATTTCCAAAACCTTCAATTGTCCTCCAATTGCTTAATTTATCTGTCATAATTTTACTATTTTATATCGCATAGGGGCAGCTTTCCCCTCCAAAAGGGTTTTAATACCACAATACAAGAGAAGAAATACCAGAGAAACCCTTGAAAGTTGTATGAAAAACCATTGGTGGGTGCAGAAAACTGTAAAATTTGCAAATTTTCTGCTCAAGAAATCTGTAGCTCCACGTCCCCTCATTATTTCTTACAGGAAATAATTACTAATTGCGTGAGTTAATCAATTCAACATCCTTGTTTGGAGGTACTCGTTGTTGCTGCTAAAACAGAGCGAGATTAACAATTGATTCCTATAGCTGACTAGCCAAAATTGGTTAACAAAATCTAGTCAGTTACTACAATTCTTCAATTTTATTAAGTGGCTTGTTGCAAAACACCACTGGTTAAAATTGGAAAAAAACCAAGATTAATTTAGTTGCCTTCTGAGTTGGGAAATAGTGTTCTGTGTTTAAGCGAATGCTTTCTAGTTAGATTCAAATTGACAGTCTTAAATGACTAACAAATTGCTTTGCAAAGTTAAGACTACTATTGAAATATCCAAGAAATAAGGAGTATTTCTATAAAAATGGTATAACGAAAATGATTATTTTTTTATAGGAATAAAAGATAAGATGTATTATAAAACGCGGCCACTAATCATTTTAATTAAAAAAATGAATTCCAGGAGTCAATTATAATTAATATAGCATTCTACTAATCAATTTGATTAGAATTTTATAACTAAAAAAGTTATTGTGTACGTAAAAATGAATACTACTTCATGCAAACACCCCCATTTAAATCATTTAACTGACTACCACCCCCACCTAGCCATTCAAGAGGGTCTTTGGGAAAACTTTTTGCTTTACTTCAGCTTGCTGAATTGGATTAGAGATAATTAGTGTTTCTCTATATTCCCTTGCTTCTGCAACTTTGGTAAACTCAATTTCAGCGCCTGCATGTTCTTTTACAAATATTTCTATCTCTTCAAGACTGGCCTTAAAAAATTCTTTTCTATTATTGATCCTATTAAGACGACGATCATTGAATTTTTTATGTAATTCATTCTCCAGCTGCGGTGCATTTTCTGAATATATGATAGCATGAACATCAAATTGAAAAGGCACAGAAGCATCTCCTAGTTCTCTAACCCTATCAAGTGGATCTAATCGTCTAGTCATACCAATTTTTACAACATCTTCTCCAAATGCGCCAATATTTGAAATAACATAAATATGCCCCACCTTAGTCATCTGCGCCATTGATATAGCTCTTTCTTTTCTCTCATGCGCTTCCTGTAACTTCTTCTCAAGAGAACTTATTTGGCTATTTAATTCATCAACCTCATTTTGACTAGCACTTCCTAATTCTTTTCTTGCTTTGTCCAATGCCTTTTGAAAACGCGCCTCTTCATCTTCTGCTTCTTTTTGAGCTCTTTCTAATTCTTTCTGCGCCTTTTCCTCTTCTCTCATTTGCTCTCTTATTTGCCTTTGCTCCTCTTTCTCATCATACTTCTTTTGCTCATATTCATATGTTAACGCCAACTCTTCTAGTTTAAGATTTTTGTATTGCTCTGTGATAAATGTTGTTTGGACTTCTCCAAGTTTATTAATATCGTTAAATGCTTTTTCAATTCTTTCTTTAATTTTAGTTGCTGTATTCCATTTTACCTTTGAAATCAAACCATCACACTCTCCATTAAAAGCATAAAGCATTAATTTTTTATTTCTAGTAGTCATCTTCTTACCCTCAGCTTTACTTCCTCCAACTGTCCATTCTGTATTACAAATGATAGCTTTATCTTCTTTAATAGCCAATTTTTGCTTCTGATAATTTTCTTCAATAGCATTCTTAAATTTCTCAGAAGTTTCAAAGCTAAACTGAGGCTCGTAAAGCCCATAAGAACCAATGTCAATAGAGTCAGTATAAAGATCAATTTCTTTTTGTAGGGCTTCAAACGTTTCTAGCGAAGCGGTATAGGTGGCATTAAGTTCATTTATCTTGTTAGTTGCATCAACTATTTCAGTCTCTTTTGATGCTATTTCTTTGTCAAGATCAATCAAATTAGCGTACTTCTGTTTTAATTCAGCATTTTCAGATTCTAATCCCTCTATTTCTGTTTTTGCTTCTTTAAGTAAACGTGCGTTTTTAAAAAACATGTATTTTGGTTTTCAATAAAATTATGAATAAATTTAATATAAAGATTGGTATTTGACATTAAGTATTTCTGCTGAATGCTTTTATGCAATCCTCAACTTTTTTGCTATTTGTTAATATCACTAAAATAACTACTGATATGGATTACTGCACCAGCCATTTTGGAAAACCATTAAGCGAATTGACTTTTGAGGTTATTGAGGAATATTTTTCTACTGAAAGAGAGGAGACAGATGAATTAGAATTTAAATCAATACCAGCAATTAAACAATTAGAAGATGGATACGATAAAATAAAACAAGCTTGTTGCGCTCTTTTAAATTCTAGTGGTGGAATTATTATTTGGGGAGCTCCAGTGGAAGTAAACGAAAAGGACAGAAAAAAGAAAAAAGTAAGTGGAGGTTTAACATTTACTGATAAAACAATAAATAAAGATCAAGTTGTAAACAAATTAACTGATTCTATAATTCCAACACCAAAAGACATAAGAATTAAAATTTTATCAAAAGCAGATAGATCAATATTATTATTTGAAATTGATCAAAGCCAATATGCTCCACATCAATATAATAACACTTATTTTATGAGGATTGATGGTCAAACCAAACCTGCGCCACATCATTATATTGAAGCATTATTCAAAAAAATCAAATTCCCAGAAATTGAAGCCTATCTAAAAGTTGGAAGCTTGGATTTAATTATGATAAATGGGAGCAGAAATGTTAAACTAAAATTTAATCTATGTTTTTTCAATTGGACACCTTATCAAAATGAAGAAAAATTATACTACAGAATAGTTACTAATGGTAAATTTATAAAATCAACTGACCCAAATTATGTACACAGATATAAGATGAACGGGCGCGAATACTACAATCATAATGTAAAAGATGTTTTTTATAGTATGGAGCCTGTAACTGAAAGCGATGTAATCCACTTCAACATAAACGAAATTAAAAAAGAAGGGGTAGATGCCTGGATATTAATATCATTTGGCGGAAAATATTCTCCTCTAAAATTTTGTAACTACAAACTTGATCTAAGTCATCTTACACCTGATAAATTCATAATTGAAAAAGAAGAAAATGTTTTTACACATAAAAAATATACAAATAAGTCTAGGCAAGATATCATGAATGAAATATTTAAAGATCTTGAATAAGGAACCTCTATGAAAATTTTTTAGAAATCATTTTCATCTCATTTGCAACTTTCAAATCAGATACACGAGCATATTGATGTGTAATTCTTGTATTGGTGTGACCTAGCATCTGCGCAATGCTTTCAATTGAAATTCCATTACCCAAAGCAACTGTACTTGCAAATGTTCGCCTTCCAGCATGAGAGCTCAAGGACTTTGTTATTTCACACAAGTCAGCAATTTCTTTTAAATAAGAATTATATCGCTGAATTTTGTACACTGGCAATAAAAGCTCTTTAGGTTTTTCATTAAAATTTTTGTTGTACGTACTTATTATTTCAAATGCCTTTGGAAGTAATGGTATTGCAGATCTTATATTTGTTTTAATCCTGTTTTTAATAATCCAGATATTTCCATCTATGCCAACTGAAACATTTTCTCCTTTTAATTCATACAAATCTGAAAAACTTAAACCAGTATAACATTGAATTAGAAACAAATCTTTAACAATTTGCAGTCTTGGTATATTAAATTTTTTAGACTCAATTCTTTTAAGCTCATCAAGAGTAAGATATGGCTTTTCTTTAGGCCTATAAGTAACTTTGTAATTTACAAATGGCGACTTGGAAAGGAACTCTAAGTCAACTGCATGTTTAATATATGTCTTTAGGATTTTAAGGTGTTTGCAGGTAGTGTTTTGGTCATTTCCATAATATTGCTTCATAAAAGAATTGAAACCATCTATAAAGCCTATATTTAGCTCTTTTAATCTGATGTCATTTTTGCCAAGGGATTTTAGATAATCTGAAATCTTAGCTTCTGTGATTTTATACTTTTTATACGTTGCTATCTTATAATCAATGCCAACTCTTTCTTTGATTAAATTATTGTATTTTTCAATTAGTACTTTTAATGTTACAGGCGCCTGTTCATTTCCCCTAAGAATATCAATAATCTTTTGCAAATACACCTCATCGTTTTGAAACATTTGGGAAAACAAACGATGCACTTTTAGTTGTAAATCTGTAATATGTTGATTAATACCAACACTATTTTTCTCAGACGTTCGCACCTGGTACTTATCAGACTGCCAATTTGAAGGTTTAATTGAAAATCCAGTACAAATTTGTGCAGTCTGCTTTTGATACTTTAATCTCAATATTAGTGGCGCAGTTCCCTTAACATTAACCTTACTTGAGTAAACAAAAAAATACACTTTAAGTCCACTAGACATAAAAATCTTTTTAGCCCTCAATTAAAATTTGGAAGAGGGTGGAATCCAGTCTTTATTTGTTTTTTAGGTAAAGTATAGGGTAAACAACCTGTAAAACCTGGGTAAACTATTTCCATAAGCAGCTGAATTGCAGCCTGTAATCATAATCAGGGGGTCCCAGGATCATGCCCTGGTGGGCCCACAGCCGAAAGGCAAGATTTTCAAGGGTTTATGCTGTCAAAAGCGTTGACTCTTTTTGTTTGGGGTAAGTTCTGGCCAAGTTTGGGCCAGGTTTTGTGTTTTTGAAGGGAAAACAGGGGTGAATGGAGGTGATGAAGTGAAAATTATATTAATTTAGAAATCATAAAATAATTCTATGAATACACAACTTTTCAAATCCTTCAATTATAGTAAAATTGGTCTTTTAATTATACTTGGTTTTGGATGGATAGAGAAAGTGTTTGCATGGCAAGGAGTTCCAGAAGGAATATTTCAAATGGTAAGCAAAAACCCATTAACTTCTTGGTTAACTATACTTGGCCCTATGGGACCTAATTATTTTTTGGGATATTTTGAATTAATTGTTTTCATACTTCTTATTGTGAAAGAAAAATATGGTGCAATATTATCTTGTTTAATTTTTTTAACCACTTTGTCTTTTTTAATGAACGGATTTTCTTTCTCAATTATAAAGGATATTACCATGTTGGGTATCTCAATTGATTTAACATTAAAACATTTTAAAAAAGCATAATTTTGAAATAGAAAAAAAATAGCATGAAACACATTAAGTTCTTAATCATTATCCTTTTATTTGTAATAAACTCCCAAGCTCAAAAAGTTGATAATTTTACTTTAAAATCGGTAACCGACAATAGTACATTTTCTCTAAAAAAAGCTAAAGGTAATTTTGTAGTACTTCATTTTCTACTTAAAACTGAATGCCCATATTGCATAAGGCACACCTCTGAGTATTTTGAAAAGGCTAATACTTTGCCTAATGTAACACAGATTTTTATTAAACCAGACAATGAGGAAGAGATTAAAGAATGGGCTAGTAAATTAACTTCTAAGAATGTATCCCCCATTTATCAAGATAAAGATGCAAAATTAGCAGATCAGTTTAATATCCCTAATGGATATCAGTTTCATGGACAAGTTGTTCATTACCCTGCTTTGATTATTCTAAATAAAAAAGGCGAAGAAGTATTTAGGTATATCGGAAAGAATAACTCTGATAGATTTTCTTTTGATAAACTAAAAATGAAAATTGAAGAATTAAGGTAACTGATCAAAATCAATATCTGGAACTTTAGCGGACTTATCAATATTGAACTCGCTGTTTATAGGGATTGAAGGAAAAAAGAACCCACAGTTTTTTAGAAAAAAGGCATTCTCTTTTACTCCGCCAGTATAGTCAAGTCTAAAGCGCTTTCTTGCAGTTTGATCAGCAGTGAATTTTGCAGATGATAATGCTATCCATACTCCATTAGTATCTTTTACCCATTGGTTACCATAGATGGCCATTCTGGTCTGGTCTCCTGTCTCTGGGATGAAGTTCTCCAAAAAGGAATGAAGATTTTTAAGGTAGGTATTGGTCGCCGGTCTTCTGAAGCTAGCTATAAGCATCCATTTGTTTTCTTCAGGTGCAAAGAAGTAAGCAGTATAGATAGTTGAATTATTCGACTGTGGCTGTCCGCGTAATAAAAACTTATAGGTCATTCCTGCTTTCCATGGATATACCAAATAGCTCTGTCCACCCGCACCTTCATTACCAAATTCTCCTGCATGAACACTACTACCTTTTTTGAGTAGGGTGATTTTAAATTCAGATGGAATACTTGACGGATTATCGGTGGCATAAGGACTCCATACTGAAAAAAGAATTCTTCTTTCAGTTGCTGAATTAACTTGAATACCAAAATATCCTTCTGCAAAACCATTGGCCATAAAATATGACCCGATGACATCATTCCCTTCAGGTACCGTAATCTCGCTGTAATAATCAGTAATATCAGAAGATGGGATAGTGTATTTCAAATGTACAGACGGGCCTCTTCTTCCCCAATAGAAATAATTGTCTTTGTTGTCTTTTACAAATGCTGCTTCACTATTGATTGAAGTGCCACTGATGCCAAATGAAGTCACTGTTCCGAAACTATTAGCAGACCTTGAAACACCTTGCATTTCAATCATCACATAACCTTGTGTAACATCCTCCCATTTGCCAACATAATATTCTTTTTCCATTCCACCCTCAACTATCACTTCTTTGGAAAGACCCTGAACAGTAATCTTCAATTTATTTTTTCCTCCAGGATTCATGTTTAGTGATAGATGAAGTGTCCCGCTTTGAGAAAGAAAAACATAGGCTTGTACTCTTGTTGTAGTAGATGTCCAATCGGTTAAACCGTTATTAGTAATTACAGCTCCATTAATGGTCCAAGTATTTCCACCAACAGGAACAATCAATTTGTTTGCTTCATGCCCTTGGTTTTTATCTTGTTTAGCTGGGGTAGCTTTGACAGATAAACCAAAGAAAGCTGTGAGTAATAAGGGAAAGAAAAGTTTAAACATATTACAATATAATAAAAAAAGGGCCTCTAAAGAGTCCCTTTTTATTCATCCAAACTTAAAAATTTTAAAATTTATTCCTTAATGGCTTTGCCATATCCCAAAAACATAACAATCTTACCATTTTCAAATCTAAATGCATCTGCCCATTGATATTTTTGAGATTTACCATCTTTAGTAACTACTTCTGCGTCATCCCAAATATCCACCCATTGATGTCCATTTTCTCCAACTACCGGAATAATTGCAGCTATATGATAATTTTTAATAGTCATTTGCGAAAATGTATTTTTCATATAATCAACAATAGCTGTTTTGCCTTTTAATGAAGTACCATCTTCATTATAAAACACTGCAGTATCAGCAATTAAAGTACTTAATGTTTCAAAGTCTTTTTCAAATCCTGCTTTATGAAATTGTTCTGCTATCATTACATTCTCTTCGCCTCCAATTTTAAAATTATCGGTATAAGTTGGCTTATAAATATGTTCTAATTTTTTAGCTTCTTGGGTCGTTTGTACATTTTCAGCTGGCTTATTTGTTTCACTATTACAAGCAATTAACCCAGCAATTACAAATAAGCTCAATGTTAGTTTTTTCATGTGATTGGTTTTGGTTATTAAAATTGATTAAAAAATTTATTTCATAATTTCATTCATTGCACTTGCATCGTACAGACCCCACTCTTCCACAATTTTACCATCTTTTATTGCGTTAACTACATTCATGATCACCTTAACTTGCTTATCCCCTTTTGTCAGAGTCATATGTTGAAATGAGATAACATAATTTGTTACACCATCTGGCGAAGCTTCCTTATTTACAACTTCCCAAATTGGATCAATTTTATCCATTTTAATAACGATGCCCTTTGACTTAAAAAAATTAAAATTGCCTACATTTTGATCTAAAGTCATGTCATTACCGTTATCATGAAACTTGGCATTCTCTACATAAGTAGATCTGTATGTAGCCGAATCCATCTCTTCAAAGGATTGAACCATTTTTTTAACTAAATCAATGTTAGCAGAACTATCTATATTATAACCAACTGCATTTTCAGGATAGTCACTTGGATTGGTTTTCGAGTTTGTACTAGTACATCCAATAATGGTTACAAGAACCAATGTTACAAAAAGAAGCTTTCTCATCTTTATTTATTGTTTTGATTAGATTTCAAATTACGGCTGAACTAAAGGTTAAATAGTATAAAATAGGCTAAACTTTGTTCCTGTTTGTGTATTTGGGAACAATTATGTTGCTGTTATAACCAGTAAATGAGCTTGTTGAATGTAATTTGATTTCAATAATTATTAAATCTAAACCAAAATGAAAAAAACTATTTTATTAGCATTTATTGCTACTAGTTTATTTGCTTGTCAGCAAAATGAAACAAAAGTTGAAACAACAGCAAGTACTTCAACCTCAAGCTGTGTTAAGGAAGGACCAGAAGTCGATCTTATGAAAAAAGCTGTTACTGCCTATGCTAACGGGGATTGGGCAACAATGGCTTCATGTTTTAGCGATACGGCTATTTCCATTCATAATAATGATTCTGCAGGAATCAAAATGTCAGATAGAATAGAATTATTCAAAAAACAAAGAGAAAATATTGAAGGCACAGTGGATGCTGGAACACCTAATTTCGAAGTGGTGACTGTTGAAAGCAAAGATCCAAGATATGAAGGTATTAAATGGGGACATGCTTGGGTTAGATTCAAATTTAAACAAAAAGGCCAAGCACCTAAATCTAGCTTAACTTTTGCAACTTTAGCAATGAAAGGTGATAAGATTATCTGGGAACAAGTAATATATGATACGAAGTAATTCAATTTATGTTTGACAAAATCCCTAAAGAGGCGCTTTAATACAAGCGCCTCTTTTAAATAGACTGCTCTACATAAGACTTAAAATTATCTAAAATCATTTGCCAGCCTGCTTTTTGCATTTCTTCTGGGTTTTGAGTTTCTGGTTCGAATTGCTCTGTAACAACGGTTCCATCTAGCGTATATTCAAATTCAACTTTCATTTGGCGACCATCTCCTAAAGTAATTTCTAATAATTTTTCCGGTTCAATTTTTTGATAAGTCCCCCAGAAATCAAAACTAAAGGAATTGTCTTTGGCAGCCATAGTATAATGAAACTCGCCACCTACTTGAAGGTTATTTGTTGCATTAGGGCAATGCCAATCTGATGCTGCAAAATTCCAATTTTTAACATGTTCTTCTTTTGTCCAATATTCCCAAACCTTTTCAATTGGAGCATTTAAAATGTTCTTAACGGTAATCATAAATTAATTTTATTATAATTGAAGCAATCGTATGTCTTTGTTTTCTAATACTTCTTTTGAATAGCCATTCATGCCAACCGTAAACATAGTGTTGGCTAACTCTTCATCTGTGATACTCAAATTATTCCCCATTAATTTTAGAATGGGGTATAAGAATCTAGATAAAGTATAAAAGAAATTAGGTTCTTTTCTTTTTTTGGTTGGATAAATATATCCTGGTCTAAATGAATAAAATGCTTTAAAATGTAATGAAGAAAGTGCATTTTCAATAGCGCCCTTATCTCTTGCAAACTGCATAGTACTTTTTTCTGTTCTATCTGCACCTTGTCCACTTAGTAAGCAAAATGTAGCATTGGGAGATTTTTCATGAATTGCTTTTGCAAGGCTTAAAGGATAATCGTAATTGATTACTCTAAATTCATCTGCAGGAACAGTGCCTGTGTAAGCCCCTAAACAATAAAAAATTATATCTACATGATTAAATAAATATTTTTGATCTTCATAATGTAAAAAATCAGCGACTACAACTTCCTTGTATTTGGGATGATTGATATTAACAGCCCTTCGGACCAAAACAACTACTTCAGAAATGTCATTACATTCCAAACAAAGCTTTAGAACCAAGCCACCAATCATGCCCGTACTTCCAGTAATAATTACTCTTTTGCTCATTGAGCAAAGATATATAAGAGAATCTGTTTTTCTTATGTGATTATTGATACAAATAGCCTGAAGTTATATCAGTAATTTTATAAAAATTACCCACACTTTTGAAAGAAAAATTTGAATTTGGGTTTAGAAAAAATTTGAAACAATTTACCTTATTGGTAATTGTAAATGCATTTGTAGGTGGTATGATTGGACTAGAAA
>JACCDY010331700.1_pt1 | contig 17954 bp, 25 predicted proteins | sample 7446391 | NCBI WGS metagenome assembly JACCDY01 (sample SAMN15323451, study PRJNA562643) | freshwater metagenome | isolation source: river surface water | place: USA:Blue River Watershed | collected 2017-08-18
AAAGTAAATCTGTCAGGTAAAGATAGAGAAAGTATGCCTGATAACGGCGTTCTTATAACAGTCGGAATTGTTTTATCAATCGCTACACTTATGGCTTATTCAGTCGCAACTACAACTGTAGAGGAAAATCCTTTTAAGAAAAGGGGTTTGATGGAGGAGGGGATGAAGTTGCCTGTGATTTGGCTCTATCTGGATACGAGTGAGGTGAATAGCCGCTCCTGGGCCGATTTCATGGGACGGTCCATGCGTGTCATCAATCTTCCTTTCTTGAATCTTTGTTATGAGACAATTGTCATGAAAAACAAGGAGCACTATCGCGTGGAAGTCATCGGTGGCTTGACGGATTTGGCTGCGCGCCTCGGTGGCTGGGAATCTCTCCCATCATCTCTTCGGAACCCGCTAGCCTCTGTGGGTGAGGCAGAGCTGACGTGGATTCGTGCGCAGATTCTTGCGAAATATGGGGGCATTTTCCTCCATCCTGCGACCATTTGTCTGAGACCTTTTGGCGCCATGCCTTCCGACAAGGTGGTCTTCTTTGGCACGGACAACTGGGAGACATACAGTGGTCCCGCTGGAACAGCCGCGCCTGGTCTCCGATGTGTCTGGAGTCCGAAACCTGAACATCCGCTCTTTGTGAAATGGGAAGCTATGGCGCGTGAGCGACTGGAGCGGAGTGGTGGCACAGGAACCCAATTCCGCGGTGATGAAAAGTGGGATGCTCGTCAGCTTGCGGGTCAGTATAGTTCCGAGATTGAATATAAGCCTTATCTTGAATTATCTCGCAAGAAGAATGGAAAGCGGATTGAAGTGGAGGATTTACTCATGGCCGGTCAACAAGGAGCGCTTCCGTTTACAATAACGCAGCAGTCTATGTATGTGCCGATTCCTTGGCCTGAGTTGAAACAGCGTCGTGCCTTCGGCTGGTTCCTCCGTATGAGCGAGGAGCAGATTCTGGACAGCGACTTGGTCATTAGTGATTTGTTCCGCGAGGCTCGTCTTATGCCTACTGCGTAAGCTCATCCTATTCAAACGCAACGCAAAGACGATTTGCGCTCAAATCCACTATGGTTTGCTTCGTTGAATAAATCTGATACATTGTCATTTTCTGTAATTTATACATTCTCTCTTGAGTGCGAAGCTCGTAGTGAAGAGGGTTCAGAATGTGTCTCAGGATTGTAATACACCTGGAAGCATCTATTTCAGTGAGAAACCGTTTGGCCTTACACGGAATGTAATAAGGCTCAAGAAGTGGAACCCATTCATCCATACTTGTCAAGCTGAGCTCATCCTTTGAAAACCATCGGCATTCGGTGAGTCCTTCCAATTTGAGATGTGATAAGACTTCTTCTACCAATTCCTTTGGAGGAATGGCGCGAAAAAGACGTTGTGAACCCTTTTCCCTTTTTGGGCTACCTTGAGCCTCCATTCTCTACACTGGGGAATTTACTTCTCCAAAAAAAGTAAACGAAACATATCCAGTGAATGAGTTTTTCCTTGTGCGAAGTAAATCCATCCTTTTAGAATCATCTGGTGAATCTGTTGGCTTTTTATGGGTGGGAGCTGGCCAATCTGCCTCAGGGTGATTGTGAGTTCATTCAGAAAATCCTCATAACTAATTCCCGTTTTCCAAATTGTAAAGAATAAATTCATACAGGCTTCCACATTCCCCTTCAAGTAATTCCGAAGAAGGTCCATACAGAGATTGTAACTCGGTGAGCCAAACAGTTCTAAGATGTGAACCGGAGCTACAATCGTCTCAGTCGGATAGTAGGTTCCCAGAAATAGAATCATGCGTTTCATTTCCGTCGGTGTTTGTGTGAAATTCAGGAAAAGAAGTGTGCTTTGCGGTGAGAATTTCAAATGTGTCATGCCGAGAGACGTTAGGAAATAATTCAGAAGGTCAATCGGGGAAAGCGTGTCTAATTCAATATGAAGACAACGGCTGCGGAGCGGTTCAATAAGGTCTCCTGTGTGCCGACTACAGAAAATGAATCGCGTAATATGATTATGGGTCTCCATGGGTCGGCGGAGAGCCTGCTGGGAGATAATCGGTAGACTGTCTGCGTCGTCGCAGACAATCCAGCGATAGACTCCAGGTCGCTCAGGAGCGTGACGGACGAATTCAGCGACACTCTGGCGGACACAATGAATTCCGCGGTCCTGGTCTGAAGAGAGATTCAGTATCCAGGAGGCACCAGGATTCTCAATTCCGTGCTGCTTGTAATAGGCCTTCAGAAACGCCAACATGAGAGACGTTTTTCCACAGCCGTATCCGCCTGTGAAAAAAAGATGAGGAGGGTCTGAGAGTGTTTCATTCAGAATCCGAATGCTTTCTGTTTGACCCACGAGTTCGGTCTCCATTCCTTAGGAGAAGTAGCGGAAGCGGCTTAGACCCCGCTGCCCTTTCCAATTCCAGAATGGGCCGACAACTCCAGCCCCTTCAAGTCGCAGTAGACCCCCTAGGATATACCGCAGCCCTTGAGCCGATTTCTGGCACAGATTTGTATTACTCAGACGGCATGGTTCAGAATTGCGTTTGTAAAGTTGTATTCACGTCTAAACAAGATTCTCTTCATCAATACAATTTTTTCATTCCGTATTTCTGTTTTCACACCGTCCCTCCTGCCGAACTCAAAGCAGCCTTTGATACATGGCTCACTAGTCTAAACATTTCCCGCCTTCTGGAGGAAGAGAAATGAGCGAGACTCCTCCGCACAAAGAAACTGACCTCTTCAAAGTGCTCGGTCTTGAGCGCGGCGCAGATAAAGAGGAATGTCGCCGAGCCTATCTGAAACTCTCGCGCAAGTATCACCCAGACAAGGGTGGTTCCGAAGAGGATTTCAAGGCAATTTCTCGCGCGCACGAGGTTCTTACAGATGAGAGAAAGCGCCAGTATTATGAAATGACAGGGCAGGTAGAGGGAGAGGGTGGTGCCGATGGAGGAGGTGGTGGTGGGCCGTTCGGGTTCGGCGGAGGGGGTGGTGGCTTCCCTTTTGACATTGGAAGCCTCTTTGGAATGTTCGGCTCTGCGGGGCCGATGGGAGGAATGCCAACAGGGCCACGAGTGCGCAGAGCAAAAGCTCCATCCAAGGTCCATGAACTCCCTCTGCGCCTCGCAGATTTCTATCACGGTCGCACGATTCAGATGAAGTTTGAGCGCCAGAAGTTCTGCGATGGCTGTAAAGGTGTGGGAGCGAAGAGCTTTGTAAGCTGCGGCTCATGCCAGGGTCGTGGATTTACAGAGCAGACTGTGATGATTGGTCCAGGAATGCAGGCGATGACGCGCGCTCCTTGTATGTCATGTCAAGGAGAGGGCAAGAAGCCTGGTGTCGCGTGTAGTGTCTGTGGAGGAAAGAAGTTTCAGTCACAGGAGAAGACTCTGAATATCAAGATTGAACCTGGTATGAAAGTTGGAGAAGGAATTGTGTTTGCGCGCGAATGTAGTGACAACCATGATTACATGGAGGCAGGGGATGTTCATATTATTCTTCAGGAGGCAGATGAGGATGGAATTCTGAGGCGTGAGGGAGATACACTTCATGTTGATTTCCAGATTTCTCTGAGTGAGTGTTTGCTCGGGTGTGAGAGGATAGTGACGGGTCATCCTGGCTATCCAGAAGGCCTTCAGGTGGTTTTGAAACCTGGATGGATGTCCGGTGAGACAATGGTTGTAGAGGAAAAAGGAATGGCGCGGCGAGAGGGAGGATACGGAAATCTTGCGTGCCATATTACAGTGAAGGCGACTGAACAGGAAAAGGAGAAGTTAGTATCTCAATCAATGATGTTGAAAGCTATCTTTAACTCAGGGGAGGCTGTTTCTATGAATTAATTCTCTCATCTAAGTATAATGGTGAAGCACCGCAAAGGGTCTCGCAAGGGCACTCGCAAGCAGCGCAAGGGAAGTCGCAAGGGCACGCGTAAGCAGCGCGGAGCTGGTCTTTTCAACTGGTTTAAGAAGACTCCCGCACCTGCTATGAACCTTGGTGCGGTTTCTGCTGTTCCCGCCCCTGCCATGAACATTGGCGCGGTTCCCGTTCCCGTTCCCGCTCCTGCTATGAATCTTGGTGCGGTTCCCGCGGTTCCTGCGGTTCCTGCTGTTCCCGCTATGAACCAATCCAAGAATATGAAGGCGCTCGCAATGAATGCTGCTCCTGTGGCACCGGTTGTTGCTGCGCCTCGCCCTTCTTTCTTAAGAAGAGCAGGACAACGTATCAGAAATACAGGTAAAAATATTGGCAGAACAATGAAAAATACTGGCATGGGACTGCGCGAGCATATGCGCACTGTGGGTAGGGGAGTCAGCCTCAATCCTTTCAGGGCATTGAATCAGATGTAAAAGAATTATAGCATTGAATCATAATTTAGACTATCAGCCTTGCTAAGGGTCTAAATTAGTTTTCACCAGAATTTCTTACACGCGCGGAGCAAAAGAAGAAGGGTTCTCCGCGAGCTTCCACTCCTGATTCATGTTGCTGAGCGCAGCACGGGCAAGAGACGGAGGCAACAGCATGCCCGGGGCATCCACAGGCATAGAACCGAGTTCACGCATACCACCACTCATCTTCCGAGTGCCCTTGCGACCCTTACGCTGCTTGCGTGTCGCCTTGCGACCCTTACGAGAAGCCTTACGCTGCTTACGACGACGACCTCCCGTCTGGTCTCTGAGTCCAGCGATATCCGCATAGGCCTTGTCAAGAGGAGCGAGGTGCGCGTATCCGCGGAGACCATCCTCCAGAACACCCGTAGTTCCTACAGGCGCGGCACCTCCGTGCTGCTTGGCGTGGTAGCCGAAGTAGTCCATTCCCTGCGCAATTGACATTTTGGTCGGGCCCATCATGCTGGTATCCTTCAATTCCATAGGAGTGAGTTCAAGAGGACCACCGCCCATCATATTCTGGCGGCGGCGAGTGTTGCGACGGTTGCGACGAGTGTTGCGGCGGCTATTGCGACGCTGTTGCTTCCGATTGGCCATTTCTAGTATGGACGCATTTTTTCTTTGCGGTAAATATAGAAATGGAAGCTGAAATCACCAAGGGAATCTCTAGCCGTTTTGTGTGCGATTGGCTCTATATTTATATGTGGCTCACCCTCGTTGTGGGAGCCATCTACGTAGCTATGGGTATCGGAGCTGCGGTTATGCTCAAAGGGTCTGTTCTATCCAAGGCCTTCCTCGTTGTCCCTTCTCTCTTGATGGGAGTCTTCCTCGGCCTCATGGGAATTAGTTTCTATGTCATTTGCGAGCGTGGCCTCAAGCCCGCGGAAAAATCGCAACTACACTAATACCGGGGCGAACCCTCTACAATACTGTGAACTATTATGAAATTGATTTTTCCAGTTTCTTGATATAGTTAATATCATTCATATCAAGTGTATATGGGGTAAGCTCTGCTTCTGATATATATGTTTGAAGAATCTCCGAAATGCTATGATAATATATTGAATAATCAGCAATCATAGACAAAAGTAAGAGTATTTTATTTTTTTGTGTAGGAGGTAAAATTTTCGTAATATCAAAAATAATTTGATAGCATAAAATGGCAGAACTTGATGGACCAGCAATGACCTCCTTTTTATATTTTTTCATAATATGAAACCAAATTCCATCCATTCTCGGTTTCATAAATGTTGAACCAAGCGCAATTGTTTTTTTAGGATACTGTTTGAATTGGTTGTATTTTATATTTTTTTGCTTCAGTGTGTAAAGATTCATTCTTTTAATATTTTTCTTTTTACTAAACTCAATTTCAGTATCCCATTTTCTTATATAATCGTTATCAGCATCAGAATGATGATGCATTAAATTTATTTTTTTATTCTGTAAAAATGTAATTACCCAAAGGTAAAACCAATTTCCATAGGATTTTTCAATAATTGATTTCTTAAATTCAAGAAATCCTATTGATTCTGGTAATTTAAAATACTGCCTTACTGTTTTCATAAATGTAGTTTGTAATTCCGAATCATATAGAATACAATATTCTACAAATACATTACTTGATTGAAATTTATAAAAGGATGACATGATTTGTAAAAAAGTATAGTTTCTTTCTCTATTCCATTCTATAAATTGATTTAATGAAGATATATTATAAACTGTTGATGTATTTTTTTTTGAGAATCCAAGTTTAACAAGAACATCTCCTGTTTTGTATTCTTCAAGAATCGTATTTACATAGCTTTCAGGAAGTCCTATTTTCTTAGAGTGTTGAATAAGTAAAAATACTATCTTACATGCAAATTCATAAAGTTCCTCTTTTTGTATTAATGATTTAACGTAGTCATTTTCTTTTTGCTTTGTTTCTCTATCCCGAAAATCCTTCTTCCTTGTTTTCAAAGTTCCAACCATTCTTACTCACCTCTTCTATAATATTAGCATCTAGTAAAATGAAAAGGGGTATTTCTATTCTAATTTTTATTCTTGTAGCTGTTGCTCTCATACTACAGGGCCTCGGTGGTTGGCTGAATATGACTGGCCAGGATAGCACTGTCCTTCACATAACAAGCCAGCATGCGTGGAATGATGGCTTGTTTGTCCTGGGACTCGCAATTCTTCTTGCGATTCTCTATCTCAAGTAAAAAGTGGGTTGTTACTCCATGCCGCCGCGAAGAGCAGGGGCCTTGATGCGGCGCTTCTGAACCTTACCGGAAACGAGGTAGATGCTGTTTTCCGTAACAATAATAAAATCAGTCTGGTTATCCGGACGAGCAACACGATAGATTTTCTGAATGCTGCTCGTGAATTCCTCTCCACTCTTCACCAACAGTTTCTCATTCGTGTCAACATCCTCGCCAAGAAACGCGCGACCCTGGTCCGTATCCACATAGTAATCAAGCTGAATCGCCTTATCCTGCGCAATCGCAAGCTTCGCAGCCTGGACTAAGCACTGGGGAGACGGAATCGGGTCTTGCGCAGGGGGCGCAGGCGGGGCAGGAGGGGTAGGAAGCGCGGAGGTAGAGCCAGCATTTGAAGAGGGAGCCGACATCTCAAAGTCTGACATATTCCGGGAAAGGTCTACTGGCTTTTTTCCGCAGTTTGCGGAAACGGCTTCAGCACATGGCCCGCATGCTTCGCCAGAATTTCATTGATATACTGATAGGCTTCATCCAGTTGCGGGCGATTCCTAGCTCCCGTAATAATAATACTTCCCGTCTGAAAGACAGAAATCGTAATGCGTTTACAATTTCCAATAGTCTTTCCATCACCCTGTCCTGAACAAGGACGAGGGCACTGGCAAATGCCACGCTGTTCTACAATCTTTGGAGCCTCTTCATTGTAATAGTATTTCGTATTGACGCCCTGATAGATTGTCGTCTCCAGCGTGCTGAAGAGACGGTATTCCGATGTCAGAAGAGAATGGAGCTCATCCCGCTTCGCCATCCGATTCATCTTATAGTCGCTATTCAAAAGCTGAATTGCGAACTTTGTAATTTCCAGTGGCTTGTCTGAAATGGGGACCTTGAGATTGGCCCGCAGATGCTCAATGAGCCAAAGAACAACCTGGCGACTGAACTCTTCACTTGTGACCCCTGTCATCTGAAATCCGCCGTTTTCAAAGAGCTTCATATTCACCTCCTTGAATCCTGCGCCATCCTCGCGCAACTTGCGAATGACAAGCGTGGACTGATTGTAGAATGTCTTTTCACTCACGCGGCGCTTCGTCAAAACATCGCGTGAGGCATGACCAATGACATTCTCCTTGTGCTCCATTTTCAGAATCCCTTCTGTGGGATAGCCGATAGGAATCAAAAGTGGAGCCAGGTTGTCATACAGAATTTTCAACTTCAAAGGGGTTCCCAAATGACCTGTTGTAACAAGTGTGGATATGCGGAGTGGCGTAAATGTGAGGGGGTCAGACATTTTGGACTATGGGTCATTTAGGCCACCGTCGCGTCAAGTTTTTGGAGCAGGTGGGATTGAATCCAAGAAGTGAGAAGGTCTACCTGGACTGAATATGGACACATACGCAGAAAATCACTATCTGTAATTCGTAGCATTTCCAAGAGACCTTCAGGTGTCAAAAGGCAGAGTTCCTTTGCGATGAAAAGGATGAACATTCCAAATTCAGGATAAATCCATTTGAAAAGAGACTCCTCCACAATTTCACGCAATTTGTAGGATGGATTTGTAAAGATGCGATTCCAAATTTCTGCGCATTCTACATTTTTCTTGGAATGGAGGAGGAAAAACCGAATATCTCCACGGCGGAAAAGAATGTCCAGACCCGATATTTTATCCTGGAGGGTCGCCTGAATTTTATCAAGGCGGGCTGTGAATTCTTTTGTAGAAGGAGATTCCAACTGAATCGTCAGAAATTTATGAAGGATAGAGGAGTGAATTCTTGAAACACTGTTGCAGAGAAAAATAAGAAGAACCTCCTGCGGATTTTTATCCAAGAGAGGACGTAAGGCCATCTGCGCCTGGTCAGTGAGAGTTTCTGCTTCGTCAAAAATAATGACTTTCGGTTTCTGCGCGGCGCCCTCTATCTGAAGCATAGAGTGGAGAGAAGACCTCACAAATGGAAACACACGGCTGCGAACAGCCTCCAGGCCACGCTCATCGCTGCTATTCAGGAAAAGGGCTCGGCCAAAAAAAGTGGAAAATCCTCCCGAGCCATGGAGTTTCTCTACAAAATAACGCGCTGAAGTTGTTTTTCCCGAGCCAGGTGGGCCGACCAGAATCATATGGGATAGGCAATCTGGATTTTTGAACATGAGTTGGAAGAGGGTATATATCCTTTTTGGGAGGCCGTCAGTGTTTTCAGCCATCTATACAAAGCTATCTCAAATGTTTAGACCTATTTTACTATGAACTACCTAAACTTTGTGGCGCGTCTTATTTCTAACAAATGTCAGGACGTCGCACGAAAAAGCAGGCAGTAGTTGAATCTGTATCCGAGACTGCGCCCGCGCCCGTGCCCGCACCTGCGCCTGCGGCAGCACCCAAGAAAGGAAAGAAACCAGTCAAAGTTGTAGCTGTTGTAACTCAGCAAGGAATTCAGGGAACCTTTACATCTGAGCCTCGCCGTCCGCTCATTGCTCATCTTCAAATTCACAGTAATGAAGTAAAATTTACAGATAATCCTCTTCAATATGACCCAAATCCTCCTACTCAACCCGTTGCATATGACCCTCTTGGTGATAATATGTTCACCTCCCATCAAGAAGAATTTGAGACAGAAGAAAAAGAGGAAAAGGAAGCGCCTGACGTAGACTTGGCCACAGCAGGAACCAAGTCAACTTCAGAACCAAGCTCCTTTGTTCCTGTGGAGCCCTTACCCGCATTTACTAAGGTGGATTTGATGATTCAGTATCGCGATAGTTCGGCGAGCCAGAAGATACCTGATACGACTACGATTGGTTGTTTTTGGTGTACTTACAAGTTCACACACAGACCTTGTGTAATTCCCGAGCGCGAGGAAAAAGGCGTCTATCGTGTGTATGGAAACTTCTGCTGTCCTGAATGTGCGGTGAGTTATCTTCTCCAGGAATCCATGGACCCGCACGTTCGCTGGGAGAGAATGGCTCTTCTTCATCGTATTTATGATAGTGATGGAAAAGGGCGCATCTTTCCTGCCCCCGCACGAGAGAGTTTGGAACTTTTTGGTGGACCTATGAGCATTGAACAATTTCGCGCAACAGTTCGTGCTGGAAAGGTTCGGATTGACGTTCACATGCCTCCTATGGTGAGTATCTTGGGAAGCATTGATACGAAGCCGATTGATTTCTTTGATACGAGTTTGAAGAATATGATGCTCCATGGACCGACACCATTTGGCTCTGCGTCAGCAGCCGAGAAAAAGACAGAGAAGAGCGATGAGGGTCTGCGCTTGAAGCGTTCTAAGCCACTCAAGGATAGAGATAGTACTCTTGATTCTGTGATGAACATTCAATTTCGCACGCGCTAAGCTTTGCGAAGCAAAGCGACGGGTGGCAGGGTGGGGCTAAAAATTGATTCGGTGGGGTGGGAACGGTTGGGTATTCAACAATGAGTGCTGAACCTCTGATTCGTGAACTCTTTCGGGCGCTGGAGGCTACTATCCATGAGCGCCTGTCTCTTGTAGAGAATATTCTGAATACGATTGAAAAGCCGAAGGTTCCCCTCTATGACCATGAGTTCATTCGTCGCATTGAGCGGCTAGAGCAGGCGGTTAACTTTCTCCAGATGGCACCTCCTTCTGCTGCTCCAGTCCCTTTTGAGAGTGGATTTGAAAAGGAGATGCTTGAGGAGCGCATTGCCGCGCTGGAAGAGCAGCTCGCCGCAACGTGTGCACAGGTTGAGGCACTTGAGGTGAAGAATCTCTCTACTATCAAGCCTGTTGTGGAGGCGGCGCCGAGTGTTGTTCTTGTGCGTGAAGAGGATGTCGCTGAACCACTGGAGGAAGTTGCAGTGGAGGAGGTTGTAGAAGATGAAGAGGAGGATGCTCCTACTTCAGAAAATGAGGAGGCCGTCGCCGAGGAGGAAGTCGCCGAAGAAGAGGCAGAAGAGGAAGGTGCGGAGCTTGAACTTGATGAGTTCCCCTACAAAGGTCGCATGTTCTACAAGGACGCGGAGGACAATATTTATCGGGCAGATGACGAAGGTGAGGTGATTCCTGAGCCGATTGGAAAGTGGAATGGGAAAAAGATTGTATGGTGCTAAAGTAGTGAGATGAATCTCAATACGAATAATACTCCGATATTCTTAACTGTCGCAATTTTCACAGCGGTCCTTATTCAGGACCTCATAATGAAAAACTTCAAATACATGCTTGGCCATTTTTTGTTCGGTGTCATTGCCGTTTTACTTATGATGTATCTTGTTGACTCAGGTGCCACACTTGTTGCCTACGGAGTTCTCATTCTTCCATTTATTCTGCTGCTCCTCGGATGGTCCATTGATTCGGTGAAAAAGGCGTCCGGTGAAGTGGCGGGTGCGGTGGTTCCTCCTCCGCCTGCGACCCCTCGCGGTCCGTGCGGATGTGTGCGTTGCCAAAGCTGCCCTTGTATCTGCCAGTATCCTGAAGAAAAGCATGCTATAGATGCGTCTGGTTCCAGCGTTCATCCTGGTTCCAGTGTTCATCCTGGTTCCAGCGCTCCGACGGGTAGAAGTGGAAGTGGGTCCAAAAAGAATTGTGGTCCTGATGGTGGCTCTGACTCTGGTTCTGGCTCTGGTTCAGGAGGAGGCGGTTGTCTGAACACAGCGTCTCTCACTTCGGTCTAAGAGACAGAATCCATTTCTTTTAGGAAAAATGGAATCCGCAGATTCAATCGTCCGCGCTGTGTGTGAAAAGTTCCTCCAGCGTTCCGCGTTCGGCCAGAAAAAATACGGAACAAATCTGGACCGCACAGACCTCTCGGTTCTGGACTGGATTCAACATGCCCAGGAAGAACTCATGGACGGAATTCTGTATCTGGAAAAACTGAAGAAGGAGATTGGCGCTGCGAAGCCCGCAGAATCTAAATGATTTGCTCTATGAAAAAAGAGTGTATGGATGAAGTCACCTGTAAGCTGTGTAAAAATGTAAAGAAGGTAAATGATTGTTGGTGCTGTATTGATAGAGGAAACAGACATTACGAGTGTAAAGTGAAATGTGTAGAAGACCCACCAAAGCCGCCACGGCGGCCGCCCGCTGCGCCAGAGCCCACTCATGAAATTCGTGAGCCTCAAACAATTGATGTTCTTGACTGGGAACCGACCCCGAGGCCATCAGGCTTGCTCAACACACTCCTCTCCTTTTTTACAGGAGAACCGCGGTATACGAAACTTAAAACAAGTTAGACTCGCGCCAGAGTCTAAAGTGCTCTAAAATTCTCCGATAGAAAGATGCGGATTTGTCCTGATTTTTTCCGAAGCATTGCGTCCTTCTTTACAAAGAAACGAAAGGCTTCTACACATGTCTGTGGTGTTCGCACATGGACAAACCGCAATGGTGAAACCGTGATAAGTATGTGTGAATGCGCCCCAAAGAGAAAACCGTATGTTCAAGGTCCTCCTGTGCCTCCTTATACAGAGGACAAAGTAGAGAGTGCCAAATGGGCTCCGTTTCGCCCCGTACCGACCTAAACTTATTCATAGAATTTCTCTGTAGAAATGAACCTGAATCAGTATATCACTCCTGAGATGAAGCTGTGGGCCTTCCGTGCTTACCTCACGCTCCGCCAGTTTGCTATCTCTAGCTGGAATTTCAGCCGCGCAGTTGCAAGCGCAACTTACGCCGCCCTCCAGCCCAATGACTATGTTTTCTACGAAGGATATGAAATGCCTGTCCAGGCCTGGAAGGTGAAATCCGAGAATCCTGGAACCCCGCGAGCCTACTGGTATTACAATCCGAGCAATCGCTGCTTCTTCAAGACCTCTCCGACTGGGGAAACACATCGCTTCCCTTTCCTGAGTGCCAGCCTCTGCTTCAACAGCATGAATCTCTTTTCTCTGGATGAGTTCCTCGGTGAGCAGCATTATGTTGGTGAGCAGCCTCCTCCTCTTGTTGTCATTGGCGCATGGTGCCTTGTCAATGGTGTCGTGCTGGACAAGGCCCTTGATTTCAAGATTCATGTTATTAACGAAATGGGAGAGGAGAAGTATTATGGACCTTGGGCCACAGATTGGAAAGAGCCTGTCACTCCGAAGAATGTCTACAGTATGCCGAAACCGTCTCGTCGCATTGTGAGTCTAAGGCCGCCCCCTCCTATTGGAACGGAGGGCGTTTTTGGAGATGTGCCGATTGGAACTCAAATCTCCGAGCATTTTGTCCCTGAGCGCGAGAAATTTATCATGAAGGAAGATTGTGATGCTGCTGATTCTCAGTCTGAGTCCATTTATGCTGCGTATCCCGCCAGTTTTGGGGAGGTGGTTGTCAAGACAACTCGCCTCCGTAATTCCACGGCGGTCGCAGAGGAGACTGCGCCCCCTACTGAATCTTCAGTCACGGCGGACCTCAGTGGAAGTGAAGTGAAGGTGGACTAAGGCCGCTTGAGGCCGCGGTCACGGGCACATAAAAATTGAGGACAGTAAAAGATAGAACACAAGGTATGGCAGTCCCTACAATCACTCTTCAGAGCCCGATTCCTTCGGGTGCGTGGACTTTGTATTTCCACTCACACAAAGAAAAGAGATGGACTCTGGAAACCTTCCAGAAAATCGCGACCGTGACAACACTCCAGGATGTCCTTGGTATCTTCAAGGAGCTCGGAGAAAAGTGTAAGGCGGGCATGTTCTTCTGGATGCGTGACCCCTATCCTCCCCTTTGGGAGAATTATCATCACATCCGCGGCGGCAGTTACAGTGTTCGCGGCAGTCAGGAAAATGGAATTGATATCTATAAGAAATATGTGCTCGCCTCCATGTTTAATCTCGCTGCGACAGACTCCAATGATATGATTCTCGGTGTAACCATCAGCCCGAAGGTTGTTGGCACAGGGCCGAGTGCGCGCACGGCCTTCTACATCATTAAAATCTGGAATCGCGATGCTGCGACCTACAATACTCCTGGAGGAATTCATAGTGTAGATGAAAAGGTTCTACCGAGCGAAATTCTCTACACTCCGCACACCGAAAAGAAGATGTAAACAGTAGAGATGAATTTGGCCCGCATTGGAGATATGATAGCAATCCCGTTTTTTTTCTTACTGATTCTGTATTTTTTGCGAAAGGAGGAGCGCACCGATGAAGAGACTTTGTATTTGGCATTTGTAACAGGCGCTTTTTTCGCAGATGTCTATTTTGTGTTTTTCCTCCGCCAGTAAAATTGATACAGCAATTCACATTTCTTTTCATATCAAATGCTCAGCTCCATTACTCGTCGTTCCTTTGCTTTTAAAATCCCACGGTTTGGTATCTATCCGATGAATCCACGCTGTCGCATTCAATACGCCAGCGACCTTCATCTTGAACATATGGACAAAGTCGCCTTTTCGCAGATTCTGAGGCCCGCTGCGCGAATCCTTGTTCTCGCAGGAGATATTGGAAATCCGCAGCACAGGCTCTATGGCGCATTCCTGGATTGGTGCCACGATAAGTGGGACCATGTCTTTGTTGTCGCAGGGAACCATGAACTCTACAATTTCAAACCCAAAGAGCGGTGGCCGAAAATGGAGCGCGTTTTCACCTATGACCAGCAACTGAAGGCGTGTGCGGAGATTTGCTCTTCCTGGCACAATGTACATTTCCTTAACAATTCCAGCTATTATCTGCGAGACTACAATGTGGAAGTCCTTGGAACCACGCTGTGGTCTAAAATCCCTAAAGAAAAATACGCAGATGTTCTACAAATGATGAATGATTACAATTATATCGCAAAAGGACATCCTATTATTGATATTGAACGTATTGGACCCGAGGATACAAATCGCTGGCACACCGAGGCTGTTCAATGGCTTGATTCTCGTCTCTTCCAGTGTGAAGAAGAGCGGCGCCATGCGCTCGTGGTATCCCACCATCTTCCATCCTATTCTCTCTGTAATCCTCGCTTTGAAGGACACCCAGTGAATTGTTGCTTTGCGTCTGAACTTGACGACCTTCTGAGCCCTCCTGTCAAGGCATGGATTTGCGGACATACGCATCATCAGGTTGAATATCGTATTCAGCTTGATGACCCGCCGAGTGAAGAGGGGGAGATTGTTGTGGGAATCAATGCCCACGGATATAATTTTAAAGAGCAGATGAAGTATTCGCCCGAGCGAGTTCTGGAATTTCCGTGCGGATACTGGCCTGCGGTTAAATTTCAGTTGGCATAGACCTCACAGAATGCGGAAAATCACAGTCCCTGAACCACCTGAGGCTCCTTGGAAAGCTCCGCGACATGTTCCTCCTCCCCCACCTCCGAACCCATCTGCCCCCGCAGTAGGAGCCCCGCCCCCTTGTGCGCCATTTCCTCCTCCGCCTTGTCCTCCTGCTCGCGTGTTTGTATCCGACCCACCTCCACCACCGCCTCCATAAAATGTGCTTATACCTGTTATAGTATAAGCACGACCAATTTGTCCGTCTCCACCCGAATGAGCGACTCCTGGTGTTCCTCCTGCGCCTCCTCCACCTCCGCCTTGAGCAGTACCAGAGGGTTCAAAACTGAGCGCACCATTTCCTCCTTGCGAACCTGCGCCCGCTTGTCTACGAAGCCCCGCGCCACCTCCTGAACCACCATTTTTTCCTTCAACAGCCTGTGGAGATGCAAAATTGTATCCACCGCCACCACCTCCACCAACTGCTGTATAGCTCAAAAATACAGAATTTCCACCATTTTGCTCTCTTGAACCACCGGTTCCCACAGTAACAGTATATGCCTGTCCTGTATTCAAGGTAATATTGGATGCAAACACTGTTCCACCTCCACCTCCTCCGCCACCAATGCCCTGTGTGGAAGCGTCTCCGCCTCCACCGCCGCCTCCTCCCACTACCAAAACATCAACTTGAGCGGTTGGTGACAAACCCTCTGCAATTTTAAATGTGCCTGAACTGAGAAAAATAATTACACTACCATTTACAGTCGCATTTCCAGTTGTAAAGACAATAGGAGAAGGTGTAGGATAAAGTGATGGGAGAGAATTTACTTTGTATTGCTCTGGGATTGTGGTCGCAAGTTGTTGCTGAAGTGTAAGGTTTAACTGAGTGAGGCGACCGTTCAACAATGAAAGTCGGAATGCGCTGGAATTTACAGATTTTGGGGTATTTTTCTGTTTATTTGCGGGGTCTGCGAGCTCCAGGCCATTGAAAAAGAAAGCATTCGCACGACCCTGTTTTTGTCGCGCGAATTCTGTCATGTCTGTATTTGTATTTGTTGTAGGTGCCCTTTGTGGATTCCGAGTAGGGTCACTCATCTATTTACGAGTCTTTTTTTACACCGCCGCTGCACCCTGTTTATTCTTCATCGGCGCAAGTACCAACTTGATTTCACCGAGGTTCGCTACAGTGTAACGCAAAATAATTGGGAAATCATTCTTCAGATAGAGCTCAATGGACGGGCAGAGACTGGTGCACTTCGTGAAAAGAACCAAGTGCTTGAGCTGGAAAATGCCCTGGACAATCTCATTGGTCGCATTGCTCGCCTTGTGAACCTTCATATTGCTGCTATTCTCACTAATCACCGTCTCCTGCTCTGCAAAATCGCCCATACAACGGAAAATGAGGTCCGTGGAAGAGGAGGTAATCTCCACATCCAACTTCTCACCGAGTGCATTCATATCGCGGCAAATCTTCTGGAGGTCGGCAGACGGCATGTGGATGATGCTGGTGAAATTCAGCGCGGGAATCTGGATATCCTCCACATCCGTGTCAAAGAGCTTGAGGAAATAGTTCGTCGTGGTGGACTTCTCAGAATTCTCCATGCGGATACCGAGCTTGTTCGGATTTGAGGCCGGTAGATACAGAGTGAGGCTGTCGCTGTTGCCCATGGTCTTGATGAGCTTGAAAAAGTAAATCATATTCACGCCAAGAACATGCTTCGCGGGGCAATAGTAATTCTCAAAGCGGTCCGAGTGAAGGCGGAGATAGACAAGGACTGTGTGAGTCTCATCCACCGCCATAATCTTAATTCCCTGGCTGTCAAACTCCAGGTTCGCCTCCGTTAGAATCTCTTTGAGAGCTTCTATCAGTGTGCGGAATGCTCCGCTCTGAACGGTCTTAATCTCAAAGAGATTGCCGTTCTGATTGGGCCTGGCTGCAGACATTTTCTAAAAGTTCCTCTTTGTTCATGCTTTAGGCATTGTGCGTATTTTTCCGCACTTGCCAGGTGCGTCTCGGCTAAGGCCCTCACATCTTCCGGTTGCGGACGTGGCGGGTCCGTTCCCGCATCCTTTCCTTTTCATTCTGAAGAAGACGCATCCCTTGCGATACAGCTGCAGTCAAGAAGAGGGGGCCAGTTGTGAGGAGGTTTCCCATCGCACTCGGAATAAATCCTCCGCGCAGCTGGGGTTTTCTCCGCTTCTGGGTTCTCGCGCGGCGCCTGGTTTTTCCGCCTGTGGTAGTTTTTCTGCCTCGCCCTCCTCGCATCGTATAGGCAATCGGTTGATGAATGCTACCACCGCCTCCACGCATTTGTTCTAAGAAGAGATTTCTTTTACCACCGCCGAGCACAATGGCCAGAATGCCCCCCGCCACAATACTCCTCTTCTTTGAAACCAGCCTCCTGCTTACAGCAAAAGGGGTCATGATGGTCTTTTGATGTCGGGAGCTGTTGACCCGTCGCAGGGTCATAATACGGAGAGCAGTATTTTTTGCCACACGTCCAACACCACGAACGACCGCACCCGAGTCCCACGTGAAATTTGTGCTTGTGGTCAAGTCCGCACGCAAAGATATAAGCGCACGCATTATCCTTCAAGCACCAACGCTTACACCAAGGGCACTGTTTCGCATCCGTTGTACCTTCTTCTTTCATTCTACAAAAGGTGGAAGTTTCAGGATAGAATTCTAAACTCATATACAAGAGTAGAGAATGCTGCCGAATACGACTCCGAAACCAAAAACCGCCCAACAAATGACTGAGCATCGGAAAAATCTGGCCGTCAGCTTTTATCAAAACAACCAACTCGTCCAAGACCCTCGGGGCCAAATTGTTCGAAGAACATCAAGCCAACCACTCGCTTCCTTTAATGTATACGTGAGAGAAGCGCAGACGGAAGCAAATCTCGGAATCACTGCTTTCCGAGAGACGTATCCCTATATTACACCTCTTCCATCCCTCTACGGAAAACGGAAAAATTACGGCACACCCACGGCATTCATATCAACAGCTACATACACGATTCCTACAGAAACTGAAGGTATTGAAGTCCATTTGTGGGGAGGAGGTGGAAAGGGTCTACTAAATGGAGCCACTTCAAATGCTGGAAGTGGAGCCTATGTGCGAGGAGACATTGTTTCCGCCCCTGGAAACACCTTTAATGTTATTCTAAATGCGGGAGAAGGTCCTACTTGGGGATATGGTGGAAAGGGTGGAGGGTATACTGGTATTTATAGGGGCTCAAACGTTCAATCGAACTAT
>JACCDY010614981.1_pt1 | contig 17944 bp, 11 predicted proteins | sample 7446391 | NCBI WGS metagenome assembly JACCDY01 (sample SAMN15323451, study PRJNA562643) | freshwater metagenome | isolation source: river surface water | place: USA:Blue River Watershed | collected 2017-08-18
CAACATAGCAGAGTACGAGGTTATCAGACCCATCGTCCGCAGCCAGCGTACCATTTTCGAAGTCATCACCCAAGGTGACGGCGGTGGCAGCAGACCAGTTTGTGCCATCCCACGCGCGCCATGAAAAGCTTGCTGCTGTGCCGTTTGACACCACAACGACTGCCTGGTTTCCGCTCTCCTCGTACACCGCTGCAATACCCTCGTGATTCACTTCAGCCATGGAACCCCACGTCGCAGAATTACCCCAGGCTGATCCAGTCCATACCCGAGCTTCGTAGCTCGTTCCTGAAGTATCGCGGGTGACCACAATGATCTCATCTGAGGTTGGGTCTGCAATGAGACGTACCCAGCCACACGTATTGCCGGAGGTGAGACCAACGCTACCCCCGTTTGACCAGCTAGTCCCGTTCCATGTCCAGTAGGTTGGATTAGCATCTCCGTCACAGGTCACCACGAGCGCATCTCCTGAGGACTGTTCGTACGCCACATCAACGCCGCGCATGTTGGTGTTTGGTATCACAGTTGTTAGCTCTTGAAGATCACCCCAAGCGCCGTTGCGGTACACCTGCACGTTTACATCGGCATCAGAACCAAGGGTCGCCATCAGGTACTCCGTCTCGCTCGGTGAGGCTTTAGTTACGACCCAGTTGATCGTTGCCCCCACATCGACAGCACTCTGTTCACTTCCCCACTGAGTACCGTCCCAGAGACGGTAGCGCGGAGTTGTAATGTTACCCTCTGCGTATGCTAAGAGCGTGTCATTGGTGGTCGTTGAGACCGTCGAACTGCCGGCAGCAAGTGTCGTTATGTTCGAGAGCGTGTCGATGTCGAACTGTGACTGTGTCGTCTGGAACCACGTCGATACGGTCACCGACGTATCGACGGTGAAGCTTTGCGGATCAGTGTAGAATGAGTACGTATTAGCACCGAGTGGATCGCGGGCACGGACACGCCACCAGTACGTTGTGCCGTTGGTGAGTGCATCGGCCGCTTGGATCTTGAACTGAATATCATCACCCGAGGTAAATGGGCTGGTGTCGGCGCCATTATCGAGGTTTGTAAAACCAGCGTCGGTACCTGAGCGCCGAGTTGTTGACGCAGTAAATCCGTACGATGTCGACCACTGAATCTCGTATTGTAGATCGTCACTCTGCGGGTCCGTCGTAGTAAAAGTAAAGGTGGGCGTTGTCGTTGAAACCTTTTCGTTTGAGAACGGTGCATCGGTCGTTGGTGTCTCGACAGCATAGCCCCAGCTTATGGTCCAATCTTGAAGGGACGGTGATGCGCCCGAATTTGTGAACGTCGCTTCAATACGGAGCTCGGTGTACGTCGTCTTATCAACTGTGAGGAGTGAAACGGGTGAGCTGTCGAAGCCTGCACTGTTCCCGGGGAGTGCCGTATCGGGGATATCGGTCCACGTTCCACTGTTGTTGTATTGGATGGTGTATTTGAGATCACTGGAAGTTTCAGTATCACTGAAACTGAATGAGGCCCACGCCGTTCCAAGCGTCCCTTCGTTGAAGGTAATTGGATCACTATACATAGTACCCGTGGTCGAACCGGTGAGGAGCTGCGCCTGGTTACTGGCCACTCCCTCGACGCCTGTTAGGGTGTTCGCGTCAAACTGTGGCTCCATGGTCTGGAACCACGTCGATACGGTCACCGACGTATCGACGGTGAAGCTCTGGATAGCTGACCACGAACCCCAAGCATTTGAACCAGATGGATCCTTTGCGCGCACACGCCAGTAGTAGGTCGAATTATTAGTAAGCGCTGTCGTGTCTTCAAACTGTATCGTTTCACCTTGGTTAAATGGATCTTTATCAGCTGGAGTTACAAGATTATCAAACAGCGTACCATTGGTATCACTGCTTCGATCAATGATTGTTGAGGAAAAAGCGTACGTGTCGTCAACTTGGACTTGGTAGGTAAGCGAATCACCTTCAGCATCAGTTGCAGCAAACTCGAACGCTGGTGTCGTCGTACCTACCTTCTCATTATCGAAGAGCTTGGTGAGGTTAGGCGCTGTTGGAGCCTGGTTCGTAGTGATCTGTGGGTACACAGCATAAGAATAGAGTGGAGATCCATCTGACTCAACCATGCGGAAACAGTACGTCGTATTCGGAAGCGCGCCATTTTGTTGCAGTACGAAATCCCACTCACCGTTCTTGGTATAGCCAATTTGGTTTGGGATAGCCACGCTTGGGTTTTGCTCCTCGTAGCTTTCTCCGACATCGGTACCTGCAAGCACAGTGCTCGTGAGTGCGGCCCCGTCACTCACCGCAGCATTGTTGTAGCCGCGCCACAGTGCACTCGAGGTCGCACTACCGACATCGGTCCAGGTAGCTGTGTCGGTACAATCTAGCGTTGTGGTGCCGTACTGCAGTTTGAAACTCTCGCCAGTTGAAGTTGAATTCCCGGCATTGAGTTGTAGGCGTAGGCGTACAACATCTGCATTCTTGGCAGTAGTGTTCTCAACGCTGATCGCTTCGTCTTCGGTTAGATCGTCGACACCAGTCGGCCATGGGTCGGTTGGTGTATTTGCATTGGCGTTTGCATAGAAGCGGTAGTGCTGCTGCGTGTACAGTGGAATTGCACCGTACTTTCGACCAAAAATAGCAGTTAGGTACGGCGGCAGGTGCGTCGCAGTGGTGACGCTTGAGATATCGACCTGGTGGGTGTGGACGTTGCTAGCACCAGTTGACCCCGTTCGCGCATTATCGGTACCAACCGCTGCGCCGCTCGTAATCGAGAAGTCAGCATGGGTATGTGCAACATTTCCACCTGTAGAACCGTAGGTCGCTGAGCCTCGCACAAAGCGATTATTAAATGGAGTACCTGCGGCGGATGACTGGTCAATCCATTGAGCTGGTGGTGTGTCGCTCCACATCGCAATTGCTCCTGTCGGTGTTGAAGTCGCACTTGAGGTGGTCGCAAAGATCACCGTAATGTACGGTGGCTCATGATTCGTGTACCCACTGTTACCGCTCACCGTATGCGTGTGCGTATTTGCCGCGGCAGTAACTTGTATACCACCCGTACGTGAGTTAACGCTCGTTCCCTGCGCAGCACCGGTTGAACCGCTAATGGCGTGGCGGTGCGTACTCGAGCCTGCATTGCCGATTGTATTCTCGCCACGGGGATAACGGTTATCGAGCGCACTATACCGTGTCCAGCCGGCTGGAAGTGTCCCGTCGAACATCATGAGTGCTCCGGCCGGAATTGATGACGGCTCACCCGCGCTATTGCTCTGGATCACCCGTAGGTTACGGTATGCGGGGAGCGACGTTGACGCACTCACCGTTGGTGTGTACGTGTGTGAGTGCGACACGATCGAGACAAATGATCCAGCATTGTTCTCAGCATTTGCACCCGTACTCGCATTAACGGTGCCACTCGCCGTGTGCGTATGCGTTGCTGCACCACCAGTAATGTTGTAGGTTGAACTACCGTACGCAAAGCGCTGATAGAACGTGCCTGAACCACACGATAGGCACGTCCATCCCGATGGAATTGATGCAGCGTTCGTCCAGTAGAGTATCATGCTCCCCGTCGCGTCTGAGGCAACCTGCCACTGTCGATGCTCGGTAAATACAACATCGTCAACAACCCGTTCTGCTGGTGAAACGGCGAGCGGTGCTGCGCTCGCAGTCGATGTGCTCGTGCCTGGTGACGCGGTCGATTGATCAAGCACAGCTTTCTCACTCGATGTGGCAACGGCCACACTTGGTAGCCAAGCAGTTACGACAGCCCTTAAAAACTCCATCACCGGTGCGTACACCTGTGGTACCACCGACGCGTCCGCTGGCGGAGGTTCGGTCGTATCACCCGCAGGCACCTCTATTGGTTCTAGAGCAGGCACGTCTGTCTCAACTGCAGTATCTAGAACGGCTGGCACCGCCGATTCTGCCGTTGTTGTACCTTCACTTTGTGCCGGGGATCGATCACTACCTCCCTCCTCCGCCTCAGTATGTGTCTCGGGTGGCACCGGCGGTGGTGGTACGGGCGTATCGGCGACACTATCGGGCATTGGTGTGCTCGCGGAAGTGGCGGTGGCGCGATAGGAGGGCGCATCTCCTTCGAGGCGCGCACGACCGAGCGTGTAGAGATAAGGCGAAATATCAGGGGCATCAAACGTGTACGAGACACTGGCTGGTTGTCCTTCCGAAACAGCTATGTCCCAAACGAGTTCTTGGCTATCACCAACGTGCCGAATCCTTGCGTTCGTCCCGCTAATGACAAAGTCTGCCGGCACCACCTCGATCAACTCGCCTTCCCACGCTTGGTTACTAATGACAGTCAGCTCCATTGGGTAGGTCGCCCGGGGGTATATACGCGTCGGACCGTCGCGCTTGATCGCAAGTGGCACATCATCAGCAACAAGGAATGTGGCGGAGGCGTACGCCACTACTGCCCCTGTCTCGTTGTAGTGCTCAAGGTACAGCTCGTATGTTCCGGGTACACTAGCAGTGAGTCCCGCAGTGTAGTCAGGCTCATCAATGACGTTGTTTCCGTTACAAGCAGCTGAGGAAGTGACGGGGACGCGCGAGACGACCTCTGATGGGTCGATCACGTAGAGCTCGAGGTGCGCATCGCAGATCGTGTTTCCGCTTGGAGAAAGAGCTCCCATCATGACTGAGACCGGATCAGCCACCCTGTACATCGTTTGATCGGTGTTGATGGCGAGCATTCCCCACTGGAATGTAAACGAGTCAGTGTACTCAACGCCGCCTTCGTCAAGGATAAGTTCAATGGTGTATTCACCCGGTCGCAAACGCTCTCGCTCACTTTCTTCAATTTGGATCGTGAGGAGTCCATCTTTGGTGAGATCCATCTTAGGATCAATACCAAGGTCACCAGCATCTTTATGGATGAACGCGATGTGCTTGACTGAAACGAGATCACGACCAGCCAGCGCGCGGACAGCTTGCACGATACTGTTTCGCTGTGCGTTGTAGCGAAGGTTAAAGATCGGTAGTTCAGACTCAGAAAATGCTCGCTCCTCACTCAAGAGTGACAGGACTGTTGGATCAAGGAGCGTTTCGTCCAAGGCCTCTTTCGATGCAACCTCGAGCGCCTCACGATCTAGCGACTCGATCTCGACCTCGAGCCAAAGCGCATCAAGATATAAACCATCGAGCACACCTGGGTCACCATCAAACGTCACCGTGATCTCAGTTTCCGCCAGTGACTCTATCGACTCGTTGTCTGGGAATGCAAAAAGGAAGTATCCACCATTGAGAGCGTTCGATATCTCATCATCGATCGATATACTACCGAGCACAGTATCAGCAGTAGGCGTCTGTGTAGTAAACGTGAGTGTAGGAGCGTCCGAAGGCACTGTATCCAGCTTAGCTGCCAGTGAGGCCCGAAGTTGGATACTCTTGATCGATTGCCCCGGGGCAAGTGCCGCAGTGCCAAAATCGGCGAGGGTAATTGAGCGCACTACAGCAGAGCGCGTGCTCACTTCATTGGTACCGGCTACATCAGGTGGTGCCAACACACTTGATGAAGCAACTGGCTCAGTTGTTGACGAATCACTACCACCAGCAATGTTGGTCGACACTGGCGGGGCATCATTCGAGACTGACTCGGAGAGCGTCGACGAAGGTGGTAATTCTTGAGCAGCGGGGACACTTGAGTACGCATCTTCGGGTGGTTCGTTGGTAGCAACATCTGCAGTCTCTTGCGTAAACAAAAACGTAGCACGGCTAGGTAGGAGTAGATCGTTGAGCGCTGATGGCAGTCGCAGCCAAGAAACAGGGTTCGTCACAGCTGGTGCCACATCTACCTCTGGCTCATGCACCTGAGATTCAGGTACCTCAGGTTCTGGAGTAGTAGCGGGAGTCTCACCCACAGGTTCGGCTGTATCGGCTGGATGCAGTTCGGTCGATTCAGTAGCGGGTCTATCTCCATCTGCCTGCCGGTCATCCGGCTGAGCGGCCGGGGTATTGCTTTCAACGAAGGCCCGATTATCGGTAGCTGCATCAGGTGGGGTGACTACGTCACTGTTAGCAGTTTCAATAAAAGCAGCATTGTCCTTTGAAAAGGCATTGAACAGTGCACTTGCAGAGACATCTTGTGAAAGAACGTGCTGATACCCCTGCCAATCGGTTTCTTCGATTCTTGATGGGTAGACATTGAGGGTTTGTGTGGTACCAATTGCTCTCACTGGACTCCTCGGTGCCGAGTGCGCCACTGACACATCTACAGTAAGAATAGCAATAAGGACAACAACGGTGCAGAGCATCTGTAGGTGAGCAACAGAAAAAGGCAACGATCTACCATTCATCGCTCTAAATATAGTTTTTATGCCTTTCTCTCTTCGTTTTTGAGTGTAAAAACTCATCTACTAACAAGCCACCCGAGCACGTGTAAACACATTACGGGTCACTGTAAATTATAGCGCGCCGCAGGTATCCGCGGCGCGCTACAATGTGGATTAAAGCCACAATTTATTTATTTGAGGATCTTCTTCACATCATTGATCTCTTTCTCGATCAGTGTCTCTGATACTTCAAGTGCCTGATTCAAGCCTTCGACTGCTTCTTTTTCTTTTTGTGACAGGCGCGGTCGCTTCGTAATAAGATTAATTTGATCGTAGATCTCATCGCGTAGCGCAGAGAAGATCTTTTCCATTTGATCCTGGATCTCGCGTGTCTCTTTGCGCAAGAGCTCTTCTTTCTTTACGAATTGCTTTCGCTCGTAGATGATGTACGCAAACTCTAAGAGCGAAACGAGAACGAGGAGCATGATGAAGATATTCGTTCCTGTGAAGAATGCCCAGAATGAACTCTCTTCCTCAGTCTCACTTGGCGGAAGCCAACCAGCGGTAATAAGGACAGGTGCGGTACTTACCGTCTTATTCCCCGCCTTGTCGTAGGCAGTAACCGTGACGGTATACGTTCCGTCAACGAGCTCAGTCAGCAAGTAGCCGAGTTTCGCCTCGTCAGGTGTGACAGTAACTGGCTCACGTTCAGCAACAACAAGCTCATAGCGATCAATTCCTGAAGTTGGATCATTCGCTGTAAAGGTGATCAGCGGGAAGGAGTCGGCTTTGGTTCCGGCTTGGACAACGACTTCAAAAGGTTCTGGTGCGGTGGTGTCGATCTGGATTTTACGATTGGTAATACCTCCCCAGCCAACCTGATTCTTGAATTGCACGCTCAAGTATTGGATACCATCTTTAAGGTTTTCTGCATTAACAACAAACTCCTCAATCGGCGGGTCAAACTCCTTGCTAGGATCATTGGCAGACGACGTCGCCAATTCGACTGCCACTGCCGTGACATCAAACGGAATTTCCCAACTAAAAATGCCGTCGGTTTTGCTGTACCAGAGTTCAGGGTCGAGGAACGCTGGTGAGCCAACATCCGGTGCTCGCGGGGGATCACCGAAGGCGATGGCAGCATTAGACTCTTCTTCAGCTTCAGGCTGTGGTGTCGGTGTTGGTGTTGGCGTTGGCGTGGGGGTAGTAGCCGCAGCGACCGTGTATGAGCCACCAACTTTATTTGCTAAGACATCTGTTCCACGACCATCGGCCGCGAGGGCTGAGGATTCCCCAAAATTTACCGCTCCGGTTCCAGCTGCCTTGGCAGTAAAGGTGATGGAGACAAGGTTTGACTTGGCGGAGAACGGTGAGGGGCTGCCACCACCAAAACTGATGGTTCCGGCCGTATTTGAAAATGTTGGCTCGGTCGTCCACAGTGAAAAGGCCGAACCGGTTTTTGATACGCTCACCACCGAAAGTACAGCCTTATCAAACGTGAGGGCTGCCTCCACCGCATTGATCGACTGTCCTTTCGGATCAGCCTGTACGGTAACCGTGAACGTTTGGCCGGTTGAGTATGAGCCACTGGCCGGTGAAAGCAGTAAATCCGCTGCTTGTGCAGCTGCGGTGCCAGAGAACCACGCCGCGCATACAAAAAACAGTGTTATGACGTGTGGGCGGAAGGAACGAAGGAAAGGAAGGTACATAGCAGGCGGGCGATACTCCATTATTACACGCGCGTGCGGGCGGGTGCTTTAGTTATCTTCAGTTTAACTTTTTCTTTTTCCTCTGGACGCAAGAGCGGCAATACGAGAATGAGAACGCCGTTCTTAATCTTGGCATCGGCATGCTCGATGTCTACACTCTCTGGCAATATAATGCGCCGGTAAAAATCACCCCAGATGCACTCTTCTGTAAAATACGCACCGTCGGGCTTCTTTTTCGGAAACGCGATGTGCTCGGGGCGTAGGCGACGTCCTTCAATAAGCACAATGTCAGCGTCACCTTCAATAGAGACGTGAACATCTGACATGTCGGTACCGGCCGCCTGCGCGTACACAACGATCATGTCGTCGGTTTGATAGATATCAACGTCGAGCTGGACGACTTTGTCGAGCGCAGTCTCTTCATCACTAGAAAGAAGCTTTTGCTCAGTACGTACACCCCTCCCTTTGAGTCGCTGCAAAAAGGACATATTACTAAGATTATACTAGCGGGCGGTGAATATGTACCAATACTTACCCACAGCTAGCCGGTCCATTGGAAAAGCAAAATGGAGAAGTCGGTGAGCGACACGGTGCCGTCTCGATTAATATCGGCTGGTGGGTTAGAATTGCCACCATCTTTGCCCCACCAAAACAGTAAGATAGAGAAGTCGGTAAGGTTAACTTTCCCGTCTACATTGAGATCAGCATTGAGCTGCACGTCTGCTGTTTGCCCAACCCCATAGAATGTGTAATTTGAGTAGTTCGTCGTTACGAGTGCGGTCACCGCTTTGGCTCGGGCCTTGTATGTGCCGCGCGTAAAGTTGTTAGTGTCAAGCGTCACTTGCCATGCACCACTCCCATCCGCCGTTGCGGTGACCTCACGCTTGGATGCACTGCTACCATCACGCTGGTTTTCAACGGTCACGGTCGCATTTGGAATAGCGTAGCCGCTAATGGTGAGGGTCTGGCCTGGACTGACCGGATCTGGAGAGATCTTAACAGTGGGCATGACGTTAATGTTCGATAGACTTGAGACGCGGCCGCCCGTTACCGTAAATGAGGTACTGAACGTTGAAGAGCGCACATTGTTTCGATCAATGCCATATACGCCGAATGTGTACGCGCCCCGGGCAATCTCGCTGATGGTAATACTATAGCGCCCGTCGTTTCCAGCCCGAACATTTTCAGCCACTGTTCCATCAACAAGCGCATACACGGTGCTGCCTGGGAATGCGTATCCACTAATGATCACCTCAGCATCACCACTCGGATATGGTGCATCTGCTGATTCTAGGCCGCCGCCGGTTTCCCCTTCATTATCAGGTCCGCTGCGTCCACCGCCGCCGCCGCCAGATCCACCGCCGCCAGAGCTGCCGCCGGTTGTATTTGCACCTCCATCACTCGAACCAGTTTGTCCGCCGCCGCCCTCTCCATCGCCAGAGCCGTCGTTACCACTCCCTGTTCCATCACCTTCCACGTCACCGTCGTCGTTCGACGAACCGGTTGGCGTACTGTTGACGGTGAACTGAATAAGGAAGTCATCGGTGTTGAAGTTTCCTTCGTCATCAATACAGCGCACATAGAATGTATTCACGGCACCAGCCGTAACCGACACTACTGTCGAGTGAACAACGAGACCAGTGGCGGAGAATGTATTGGTCATCGCTCCGTAGGCGGTACCAGCGGTGGCAGAATAGCGACAAACGGCGAACTCATCAGTCTCAAGAGATATCTCTACGAAGAGCGTTGTACCACCGACGGTACTAGTGGGAGCAGGGTTAAAGCGGTACGGTGGAATCGCTTCACGCGTATCTGCGTCACCGACGTAGACCGCGGGTATCATCGCTACTACAAAGGAGGTATAGATCGGTTCGCTGCCACCTGAAATGAAAAGATCAATGGTATGTGTGCCGACCGTAGCCGCATTCACGATCGGCTCGATATCACCAGAGAACGAGGACGTCGCAATGGTTGTTGAACCAGTGGTAGTAGCAGGAATAAAGTATGCAGCAACACTTCCACTCGTGTGATTGCCAATACGCAGTTCCAATTCTGCATCAGCTGGTATGCCAGTTGTGCTGTTAAGCGTGTACGCTATGCTGCCGCCACTACCGCGCGTAATCGTTATGCCATCATCGATTGCTGACGGCGTACTTGTCGCTGTGCGCAGGACACTATTGACGTAGAGCTCAACATTTCGCTCGGAAAAATACTCAGTGGCTGTCGCTACGGCAAAGTCTGCTGGGAATTGAATATCAATACTACTTCCCGGTGCCACAGCCTTTGTGATGGTAAAGCGCATCGTGTGGTTTGCGTAGCCTAGTGGTCGTGACTCGGAGATCGTATCGCTGTACTGACCAATGTTGCGCGCCTCCGACAAGAACGGGATCACTCCCAAAAAAAGTCCTGCACAGAATAAAAGCGCGATACCATTAAACACACCGGCGAGCCCGATCCTCATACTGCTTCATTGTATCGTGCTTTAACAGCAGAACTCCTACCCCTATGCACAGGCGACTAGCGCACACACCGAAAGCCGATGGCGACCGTTGCGCTCGTCGGCGCAGTCTTCGCCTGCACGGCATATACCCCACCATCATCACGACTCCCGTAGTAGCCACCCCGAAGCATACCGTACACGCCACTCACCTCGCTCCAAAAATAGTCACTATAGAAAAGTGCCTCGGCCTCGCTTGCAGTCATACTTGGAACACCTGCAGCATCCACTTGCGCTACATACCCTTCCGGCGGCACTGCGGTACCATCGACAAAACCATCGCGTACGTCGTCTCGTACCCATTCCCACACATTGCCAACGGCATCATAGATTCCGGTCGCAGCAATACACGCCTCGCTCTCGCCGGTGCGAGAGATCGATCCACGTCCGGTGTTGCAGGTGGTACCGTCATCAGGCGTTCCGATCGCAGCCATATACCACTCAGCCGCTGTTGGTAAACGCTTCCCAGCTCGCGCGCAGAGCGTGGCTGCTTGCTCGCGAGTAACATACGTCCATGGCACCACTGCCTCTGTCGCCTGACTCAGGCACCGTTGTTCATTTAAATTAGTCTGCGTATCCTGCAGTGAAGCAGGCTGTTTGATCGGACAAGCACCACTCGGTGCTGCCTCGAAGCGGTCCACGCACGTGAATGATGACGCAGTCGGTACGTGTACCATATCTTTCGGACAGACACCTGAAACCTCATTTGAAGTAGCCAAGAGGCCAACGAGTGAACCTCCGCTACCTGACAGTGAATCAGTCGCACTAATGCCGAGCGTCGTGATCACGAGCGCACCAAGAACCACCGCACCCACTTTAAGAAATCGCATAGCTATTACAAGTATAGTACACGGGTCACAGCGCGCGTACCCGACTGCTATCCACTATAGTTTTGAGCACCGCTCTACAAACTCTTCACGCACCGAAACCCGACCCCATCAGTTTTAAGGTCGAGGGGTACAGATAGATTCTGTGCAAAAATACCCCCATCGGATTCGCTACCATAAATCCCCCCGCGGATAATACCGTAAACCCCCGTTGCAGCAGTTTTCGCATAGTCTTCGCCGTAGTCCATAACCGGAGCCGCGGCCGTTTCTACCACTACCCCAGTAGCGTCGACGACCGAAACATACCCCGATGCAGGAAGCACCCGGCCGTTAAATTGCCCTTCGGTCACCTGCCCATCCACCCATTCCCATACATTTCCAATGATGTCCTCGATACCAGCCGCAGTCACACAGCGCGCGGCACCCGTTAGCTCTGGCGCAGGATGTTCGAGAATACACGAAGATTGATCTGCTTGCGCAACTGCTAATGCATACCACTCCGCGTTCGACGGCAATCGCTTACCGGCCCGGGCACAGAGCTGCTGTGCCTGAGTAAGGGAGACGAAACGCCACGGCTCACGCCCCTCTTTTGACACTACGCTACATGTTCCTTCATTCAAGTTATCCTGTGTGTCCTGCATATTTTTCGGCGTAACGTGGGGGCAGCTTTCAGACGAAGCCGCCTCAAATACATCAACGCAGATACTTCCCGTACCGAGGTTAACTTGACGAGTACCAGTGCCACAGGGATTGCTCGCATCGATCGCCATACCGGCCATGTTGCCGTTGATACCGCGCACGAGATCACTCGCTTGGATCGCCACCGTCGAAAGGACGACTGCTCCGCTGATCACTAGTGCGACTTTACGCCACTTGGCCATATGATTTCACCGCCGTCCGACGATTTGCTCGTATAAAATCGAGTACGTAGTTAAGTACAATGAGGACTAGCAATATGAAAAGGATGACGCTGAGTATGTACGTCGTGTAATCAGCAGATACGGTATCAGACAAACCTGTGGAAAGCTCTCGCTCCCTCAGTGCCGCTTCACGGACGTTCAGGTCACTCTCGCGAGCAGTGAGCGCTGCGGTAATCTGATTGAACTCGTTTGGTTCAACACTCGCGTACATCCCGACAGCAGAAGCTAGGTAGCGCTCAGTCTCGGTAGTCAGTTGCTTCGTTACCGGACTGAGTACTCCGCTCACAAATAGCAGAATGAGTGCGAGCGTCAGGGCTGAGGTGCGGAGCACAATGTGGTACATTGAATCCTGCATAGTAGTACCTGTAGTATACCCCGCCTACGCGAAGAGGGCGAGCAAAATGAGGAGGAAGATTGCGGTAACGACGAGCATCACGACCATCACGAGCAAGGCCGCCGACATTCCTCCACTGCGCCGGCGTCGGATGATCCGCCGGGCGCTACCAACCTGGGCAAACTGCAACTTCCGTCGGATGTAGAACTTCACTGATACAAATGTGACAAGAAGCAAGAAGAGGAGCGTGCCGAGCGCCGGGAGGAGAATGTTGGCAGGCAAAATCCAGAACGTCACTGTGCTCGTTATGGTCGATTGCCTACCCTGTTCTCCGTACACCAAGGATAGCCGGGCTTCGTAGCGCCCGAATCCAGGCCCTTCGTCTTCCCAGGTGATGGCAAAATTTCGAGTAGCGCCGGGGAAAATAGCTGCTTTAGACTCATTGAACGTCAGCATGGCTACTTTTTTGCCAAACATGTTAGTTACCTCAAGTGGACCAATCGGTCGCACAAGGGTAGAACCCTTGTTTTCAACCCGCGCCTCAAAATCTACCAGAGGCTTACCGTAAATGTAGTTACCAGTTGAGAACTGGCGAATTTCAGCCTTTTCGATCACATCGCCAGCGACCCGGATGCTGACAATATTCGCAACCTGGTACGCAACAGAGGCACCGACCGTGCGCATGCGTGGTGGATCCATAGATACGAAAATGCCTGCAAAGTGGCTGCCTGGAGTCGCAAAATCTGGCACCGTGATCGTAACCGGCACCGGGACCTCTTCGTCTGGAGCCAGGTTTACCTCGGTGACGGTAAGGTTGATCCACTCTGACATTTCGTAGCCCGTTTTCTCTTCGCCCGGTTCAGCAAAGACGGGGGTGCCGTTGCCCTCTACACCCACAATGTCGCGCGTGAAGAGGTAGTAGGTCTGCTGTGCCCCACTCAAGTTTTTAACATTAATGATCTCACTGATCACTTCGCCGGGGTTACCAGGCCTTTCAATAATGGCAGGCGAAATACCAATACCAGCTGCGTTCTCTTGCCCAAATGACACTACGGGAACAATTAAAAAAGCCGCTGACAATACTAAACCTACGAGGCGTGAGCGTTTCATCGCGTACAAATTTATAACAGTAATTCTGTACATTCTACCATTGAATAACCGCGGCGCTCTGGCAATTTTATGCTACGTGTACATAACTCTTGAACCATGCCACGCTAATAAACCACAAAAACCGCCCGAGGGCGGTTTTTGTTTTTTCCCATCACAGTCTGTCCCACTAAATGAGCTATTTAGAAAGTTGGAGTTGCGATGTACGTTAGAACTGTTGAGTAGTCATCTCCCGCTTCTTGCAGCGCAGATATCTCAACTCGGTATGCTACAGTGGTCGAGCCGATGTGTGCTGTAGTACCATCAGCTGGTCCACCGTGCCAGAAAACCTGAGTTGGAGTGGTAGTAACACCGCGCCAAAGGTTTGTGCCAAATGTGTCGCCTGCCTCTAGTGAAGTGTCATCCGAAGTCAAACCCCAGTGACCCCACGTATTTTCATTGTTGACGTTGAGTCCAACCGATGGACTTTCCCATGTTGCAGGTGCAGCTAGTGTACCGTCCGCAAACATGTCAATGTCTGCTCCGGTTGAAGAATCAAACGCACCGTCTGACTCAACAGTTACTTGGAACCCATTTGCAGCATTTGTTGACACATTAAGTCGCTGACCAAGTGTTTCTGCTGTAAGTGCTGTAAGGACACCATATGGTAACGTCGTGGAACCTGATGTGCCAGAGAGCGATTGACCATTAACGCTTGTTGAGGTCGCTAAACCATTTACTGTAAAGTCAAACGTTGTATTGACTTGAGCAGTAACGAGTACTGTGTCTAAGATAACGACACGTGTGTGACCTGTGTCCGAAGCCCCCGCTGAGATATCGATCTCATAAGATTCGTTTCCATCCGCTGGGTTTGGATTAACGATCTGTGTGTTTGGTGATCCTTCGTTAGTAGCATGAAGACCAATTAGAATTGTCGTTGTTGCGCCCGCAGCAATTGACGTACCACCAAACGTAAGGGTGATTGAAGTAGCTGAGGTAGCTGTAGACCAAAGGGCATTTGATCGGTTTGTACCATTGACAAGTATGTCAATATCTTCCTCACCGATGTTGGCAAGACTGAACGTGGCGGCATCGAAAGAGATGACGATCGTGGAGCTGGTTGCAACACCGGTTGGTGAGACAAATTGGATAGTATGATTTGATCCTGCACTTGGTGCAGAATCACTCAAAGTATCCTCAACGTCTGTGATGTTTGCTGCTTCGGCAGAACTACCGAGCCCAAGAGCCCACATAGTTACCGCTATAGCGAGGAGTGTCGCGATCACTCTCTTCGCCGCAGAAACATCTCGTGATAATACGAACATGTTCTTTGTGTTATTAAACTTCTAAATAACTCCGATGATGAAAAGAATACCTTATCCATCATCGCACTTCGGAAAAAAGACTGTGGAGAGATACGAACGCAGTTTCATAAAACTGGTCAGCCGTTCTCCTGCACCGTACCTTTTGTCCTTTTTCCGATCTACTTACAGTATAGCGGCTATCAGGCAACCTGTCTTTTCGACTGTGTGCATAACTTGTCTTTATGACTCTTTGTCACCATAGGTTTATATATTCTGAAAGCACACAAAAAATGCTTTGCGACAGCGCGATATAAAAGACCATTGCGGACGTGTCTTTTTTGTCTCTGTAGACACTACAGCGCTTTCAAACTGGGGATATCTTTCCAAAGAGTTGTGTAGCTTGGTGAGCGTAAAGCAGCACTTGACTTCAAAGGAGTGTCAAGCACTAGGGCGGGACGGACGGTGCCCGCACCAAAGCGCAGGTTGATCGCATCAGCTACGCTATCAAGTTGGCTGTCCGCTACTGGAGTGCCGGAAGTGTGGAAGAGGAGGGGTTGCACGTACGACTCAGGTATCAATCCACCAGCTGTGACACCAGCTTTTTTATACGGAACACCTGGTTCATAGAGGGTAGCAAACCCTGCCAAGGCTGACTTCAGGAGCAGTGTTGTGCTCGTAGTTGGTTCAAGGAGCGGTACCGTCACACTACCTTTTTTATACGCAAAATCACCGTGGCGGCTGGGGCGAAGCTCGATGGTCAACCAACTAGGTACCAAGCTCCGTTGGCGCAGCTTCTCGGCAACATGGGTCAGGTGGTAGCCAACCGCACTTTCAAGAGCACTTCGTTCACTGCTTGCGCGTGCAAAAGATCGCGTGCTTGCGATGCTCTGCGCGACTTCATGCGTATTGACGCCAACCTCGTACACAGATACACCATGCAGCTCATCATAGAGCCGGCAACCGAGGACGCCGAACTGTTCCTGCACCCACGAACGAGACAACGCCATGAACGCAGCCGGGGTCGCTACATGGTACGTTCGCAGTCGCCGCGCAGTCGCGCGACCTAGATTCCAAATATCTTCAAGCGGATACGTCGCGGCCTCCGTTTGCCATACCGCGGCGCTAACGATCCGCACGCCGCCACTTTTCTTTGCTAACTTACTGCCCACTTTCGCCAAGGTCTTGGTTGCTCCGACCCCAATGGAAACTGGGATGCCAGTTTGGCGCATCACCGTAGCCCTGATTTCCGCTACTTCTGATTCGGTTATAGAAGCAGGCAGTGTAAAAAAAGATTCATCTATAGAGTAAATCTCGCAGGTATCGATGGCATGCTGCAGTACGCGCATAACTCGAGCAGACATGTCACGGTAGAGCGGAAAATTTGATGAAAACAGAGTCACCGCGGTCATGTCGACTAGTTGGCGCGCTTGAAAGAGCGGGATACCCATCGGCACGCCCATCGCTTTTACTTCTTGGCTGCGAGCAACGATACAGCCGTCATTGGACGACAAAACTACCACTGGTTTAAAGGCCAGGTCAGGACGAAACAGCCGTTCACACGAAACAAAGAAGTTGTTACAATCCAAGAGACCGATCACCTATTAAGTATACCCTGATAAAACTGCAGCTGGTACTCATGCATAAATTAGATAATGAAAGCCTCACTTTTAATCATATATACTCTAATGAGCACAGTGCATAACTCTACACCCTTGAAGTCGATGCCGCCTGATACACTTAATGTATGAAGTATTAGTAGCCGTAACGTAGAATATCGTATGACTTTTCTCTCGCTGCTTCAAAAGAAAATCGGGTGGTACCCTGTTTCCCGTCTCGGTTGGATAGTTACAGGTATCTATCTTGCCCTGCTTCTCTATGTTGTTACAACAATCAACCGGGATCTTTATCGCACGGACATTTCACTCTTCTACGGTTCAGTTATCATCAGTGGTATAATCCTCTGCATTCTCATGTGGGCGCGTTTGCGCGGAGAAACGCCCTTTAAGCGCTAGCACATGCATTACCGCTGCAAAGAACACAGAGGCTATACGATCGTTGAACTACTCATTACAATCAGTATTATTGCTATCTTGGCGTCAGTCACACTTCCCGTCATCAACATGGTGCGCGATGATGCCTACTACGCTCGTGCTCTGGCTGAGTTCCGTAGTGTTGAAGTATCGCTTCAACACTACAAGGATGAGTATGGGAGTTTCCCCCCTGATGCAAGTCGTGATATTCCGCCTGGACTTGAAGCCTATCTCGCGCCGGGCATCTGGCCAGATGCAGCCTGGCCTGGAAGTGTATTTGACTGGGAAAACTGGGACGACCCTGATAACCCTGGTGAAAAGATCTACCAAATCAGCCTTCGGTTCTGCCCTATTGGACAGCCGAGTCAGTGTCGCTTTCCGAACCAGCCATGGGCGACAAATTTTGATATAGATAGCTCTGTGTACTACTGTATCCAGGGTGCTTGCCGCGCTCACATTAATAGGCCAATCAACCATCCAGGATACTGTGTGAATTGTAGTAATTAACGAGTTTACTGACGGCTGTGGTATAGTGGTACCCTATGGAGAACCGATATTTCCGCGCCGGCGTTGGCACGGTGATTTACAATGACCTCGGAGAGGTGGCTTTTTTTCGTCGTGCTAAATACCCAGTTGGCGTTTGGCAATTCCAACAGGGGGGCATCGATGTGGGCGAGACAGTTGAGACCGCTCTCTGGCGTGAGTTGCAAGAGGAGGTCGGATTAGGTAAAGCTCACTTTGAAACTGTCACTACCTATCCGACATGGCTCACGTATGCCGATCCTAACGCCATTGAAAACAAGCAAAAGGACCGCATGGGGCAAACCCATCAGTGGTTTTTTTTGAAGCTCAATCGGGGTATGCGAATCGACATTGGTCGCGCCTCCGACCGAGAGTTTGACGCAGTAAAGTGGATCACGTTCGCTGAAGCCATTGCTGAGACGGACAATTTTAAAAAATCTGTCTATG
>JACCDY010014088.1_pt1 | contig 17934 bp, 14 predicted proteins | sample 7446391 | NCBI WGS metagenome assembly JACCDY01 (sample SAMN15323451, study PRJNA562643) | freshwater metagenome | isolation source: river surface water | place: USA:Blue River Watershed | collected 2017-08-18
CGCGCCATTGGCCCGCTTCTTTAACTCGACCCCAGTGGGCAAGGGAGATGATGGCTAATGGCCAAACTGGCCAAGCATAAGCCCAGAAGTTGACGCTCAAAAATCCCAGAGATTCAACGGAAGGGGTAACGCGCATTTCTGGCATATTGCGCCAACCTTCTTCGGCGATATGGCGCCACTCGGGCGTGATGTTGCCCAAATACCAAAGCGCAGGCCAAACTGCAAAACCAATCAGACCTAAAACCGTGCTGGTTAAAGTCCAACGAAAGCGTAGCTTCGCGTTACTGGCAATCACTGCAATGATGGTGGAGCTGACGATGATGAGGCTGAGCGTGAGATTGCTCGAGAGGGCAACGATCGCAATGCCAAGGCCTGTCCACAGGCCACCTTGCCAAGGTTTATCTAAGCCACGCACTGTGCCGTATAAGACAATGCTGATGCCCATGAGTTGAGCCATCATCGGGGTAGTTTCATGTGCACGCTGAGCAAGACCCACACAGGCCAAGAAAATCAATAGCGCACCATCAGCCAAAGTCATGCCGTAATTTTTACGACCAGGTTGACCGCCAACTGCTAGGACCATTGGCTGAACTTCCGGGCGGCGTCCTAATAGATAGGTCGCATACCAAATAGCTAGGGCAGCTGCGAAGAAGCAGATTGCCGCATAAAGTCGTGCAGCATTCGCCATGCCAATCAAGGGACCAAAGAGATCCATGAGTGTGGCACCTAGCCAATAGGGAAAGGGTGCGCCTAGAGAAACATCGCGCCCCGCGAGATGCGGAACAATCCAGTCGAGTGCTTTGCCACTCTGCAAAGTCCACATACCACCAAAACCAATGGCATCTTCATTTTTCCAGGGGTCACGCGCAAAGAGGCCAGCAAAACCATAAACCAAGGTCAACGCAAAAATAATGATGCGTGGAATGGAGGTGGTGGCGGCGGCGGTGAGTTTGACCATATAAAACTAGCAATAAAAAAGGCAGCAAACGCTGCCTTGATTATCTCGCAGGGGAGGGTGAATAGTGAATATCCAAACCCCAACCCCTTTGTTGAGTAAGCCTATTACTTCTTCTTAGCTGGCTTTTCAGCAGCTTTAGCTTCTGCAGCAGCAGCTTTTTTCTCAGCTGTTTTAGCAGCGCCATCGCCAGTTGCTTTAGCAACCGCTTTAGTGCCGAACTTCTGACGGAATTTCTCAACACGACCGGCAGTATCCATAATCTTCTGGGTACCAGTGTAGAAAGGGTGTGACTCAGATGAAGTCTCGATCTTGGCCAATGGATATTCATTGCCATCTTCCCACTTGATTGTCTCTTTAGTAGACATAGTGGAGCGAGTCTTGAAGCTGAAGTTATTAGAAACGTCTACAAAGACGATTTCACGATATTCGGGGTGAATGCCAGGTTTCATTATTAAGTCCTATTAGCAGGCAGCCGTTCGGGTCCTAAGACCTAAATACTTACCCAAGTTAAATGCAAATTATTAAAGCGGTAAAGGCGAAATTATGCCATGAAATCAACAACAAAGCGCACGTATACCGACTCTGAGAGCCTAAATTAGCCACCCTTACGCATTAAATCGAAGAATTCACCATTATTTTTGGTGGATTTGAGCTTATCAACGATAAAGTTCATTGCCTCAATATCGTCCATATCGGCCAATAATTTACGTAAAACCCAGATTTTCTGGAGGTTTTCAGCTTTAACCAGCAACTCTTCACGGCGAGTGCCAGATTTGTTGAGGTTAATCGATGGGTAAACACGACGCTCAGCCAAACGACGCTCAAGGTGCACTTCCATATTGCCGGTACCTTTGAACTCTTCGTAAATGAGGTCATCCATACGGCTACCTGTTTCAATCAAGGCAGTAGCGATGATGGTGAGTGAACCACCTTCTTCCACGTTACGCGCTGCACCGAAGAAGCGTTTTGGACGTTGTAATGCGTTTGCATCCACACCACCAGAAAGTACTTTTCCGGATGAAGGGATGACGGTGTTGTAAGCACGAGCAAGGCGGGTAATCGAGTCAAGCAAGATGATGACGTCTTTTTTCATCTCCACTAAACGCTTGGCTTTTTCAATCACCATCTCAGCAACTTGCACGTGACGTACAGCTGGCTCATCAAATGTAGAAGCAACCACTTCACCACGTACAGAGCGTTGCATTTCAGTAACCTCTTCAGGGCGCTCATCAACCAACAATACGATCAAGATCGCATCTGGGTTATTTGCAGAAATCGCATGAGCAATGTGCTGCATCATCACGGTCTTACCGGATTTAGGAGAAGACACGATCAAGCCACGCTGGCCATAGCCAATCGGGGAGATCATATCAATGATGCGGCCAGTTAAATTCTCTTCAGCTTTGATGTCACGCTCTAATTGAACAACGCGATTTGGGTGCAAAGGCGTTAAGTTCTCGAACATGATGCGGTTCTTTAAAGCCTCAGGAGGCAAACCGTTGATCTTGTCCACTTTAACTAAAGCAAAGTAACGCTCACCATCTTTAGGGGTGCGAACCTCGCCTTCAACGCTGTCACCAGTGTGTAGGTTAAAGCGGCGGATCTGTGCAGGGGAGATGTAGATGTCGTCCGGAGAAGCCATATAAGAGGCATCTGGAGAGCGTAAGAAACCAAAGCCATCAGGCAGTACTTCCAAAGTACCGTCACCGAAAACAGATTCGCCTTCCTTGGCGCGCTTCTTGAGAATGGCAAACATCAACTCTTGTTTGCGCATACGTTGTGTATTTTCAATCTCCAGGCTGGCTGCCATTTCAAGCAGGGCGGATACGTGGAGTACTTTGAGTTCAGATAATTGCATGTGGTTCTCGGGTGTAGATAAGGATGTAGATGTGTTTTGGGGTATCGCTGTCTAGATGGACATCAGACAGATTGGAAAAACAGAATTTTGGGGAGTTTGCTAAAAAAGAGGGGGAGGGAAAATTGCTGGGAATATTGCCGAAAATCGGGGCACTGAAAGTGCGTTGAAGTAGATACTACACTAAAAACCGCTAAAAACCACAGGCTCACCCAGTGAACCTGTGATCAAGGACTATTTACAGATGACTATCAATAAATGCAGTCAACTGGGATTTAGCCAAAGCGCCTACTTTTTGAGCAGCAACAGTGCCGTTCTTAAAGAGGATCAATGTAGGAATGCCACGAATATTGAACTGGGCAGGAACGCCTTGGTTCTCATCCACGTTCATCTTAGCGATTTGGATCTTGTCGCCGTATTCAGCAGACAGCTCTTCAAGGATAGGGCCGATCATCTTGCAAGGACCACACCACTCAGCCCAGAAGTCGAGGAGAACAGGTTTATCGGACTTGAGAACGTCTTGCTCGAAAGAAGCGTCAGTTACATATTTGATGCCGGCACTCATGAAAATTCCTTAATTAGTCTTATTTAGTTTTATATAGTTATTGCGCTACAACGCTTATATTAGCAATAAGCCACACTTTCTGCCTAAATACTAAAAAATCAGTCCCAGAACCACCCTCAATGCCGCACCCATTTCCAATCCTCAACGAGCAAAAGCAGCCACATGCTTGGGTAATCGCACCCAATGCCAGCGCCCTGAGATCACTCGCTGAAGGTATTTGGAATTGTGCGGTGCAAACGAAGCAACGCCCCTTAGTGGTGCTCAGTACCGCAGGCCCATTAATGGGGGTGAGAGCTGCCCTGGAAAAATATCGACCTCAAGATCTGCCAAGTCAGATTGCTTTCTTGCCACAAGTCATGAGTTTTAACGATTGGCTAGAAGCGGCGCCAGGCGCATGGAAATTTCCCAAGAAGCAAACCGATCTAGAGCGTTGGTTATCTGTTTATATCAATTTACGCAAACACAAAACATTGCAAAGCTGGTTTAAGGCCGAGAGTGAAGCGGGGGCTTGGGGTTTGGCGCAGGCAGTGATTGATGCATGTGATGCATTGTCAGAGGCAGTTGTGCCGCTGATGCAAAGCGAAATTAATGCTTTAGTGCAAAACCAAGTCCTCGATTCAGAGTTGTGGGTCAAAAAAGTGGAAACACTTTTAGATCAAGCAATTGCTAAGGCCTATGTTGGTTTATCTCGTAAGGTCGTTGATCAAGAATCTACTGTTTTATTGGCCTTCTGGCGCTACCTCAGTAGTCCTGGCGATCCTGTCATGCGCAAGCATTTCGCATTGGCTGCCCACCTACAAGCAGCAAGCATCAATCAAGCTGTGGCAAGACCATTGATCTGGGTAGAGACTGCCGATCCCAAACCAATCGATCAAGAGACGATGTCTCGGTATTTGCAGGGGTATTCACAATTTGCACCGGTTGTGAATATTGGAATGGATTGGCATTCAGTGGCGCTGTGGTCTGAGGCGCTAACTGGGCAAGATGCCGAAGGGCAGCTCAAACCAGTAGATAGCGAACAGCAGATCCTGGTGGATCACAACATTCAAGCAAGCTTCCATGATGGATGGAAGTTATTGGCAGCTAGACGCTTTGAAGAATTGGCTTGGGCAGCAGCCAAATCGATTGAGGCGCATTTAATTGCAGGTAAGACCAATATCGCTTTAGTTGCACAAGATCGTTTAGCTGCAAGAAGGGCGCGCGCATTGCTGTCACGCTTTGGACCAAGTCTGCGTATTCGTGACGAGACCGGTTGGAAGCTTTCAACTACCCGTGCCGCAGCATCGCTCAATAGTTGGTTGGAGTTGATTCGCTCGCCCAAAGAGGGGCCGAGTGCAAGTGCCTTGCTGGAGTTTTTACAAAATCCCTTTTTTGATATTGCCCATACCTTGCAAAAACCATCGGAGGCTTGTGTCAGCCTCATTGCTCAGCTTGAAGATATTTTGATTGCAAGCCAAGCAAAATCGGGCTGGGAAACCTTTCGGATTGCGATTGAACGAGCCAACGCCTACTCATCATCGCGTGGCAGTGTGCCCCATGAATCACTCTTGGAGTTGCTCACTTTATTGCAACGACATCATGCGCAGTGGTTGGAGCTCAAACTCGATTGTGAAAATGCTTATGTACTCCTGCAATCTAATCTGCAAGCGATGGGTATGGCGCAGCAACTTGAAAAAGACTCCGCTGGTAAGCAATTACTTGAAGTGCTCAAGACTTTTGATTTAGGTGCGGGCGTCTATCGGCAGGTCGCTATGCGTTTGCCAGAGTGGCTGAGCTTACTCAAGACGGTAATTGAGGAGGCCTCCTATCAAGAGGTAGGTCAGCAAGCGCAAGCAACTTTAAGTATCTTGCCGCTGAGCTCAACACGTTTGCGAGAGTTTGATGCCGTTGTCTTGGTGGGTTGCGATGAGCAACAGTTGCCAGCGTTTTCTGAGCCGCCATTATTTTTCTCGGATACCCTCAACCGTTTATTAAAGGCTTCAACGGTTACAGCGCAATATATTCAGCAGGCTAGAGATCTCTCGCAATTACTGATTTCTTGTCCGCAAGTCGATTTACTTTGGCAGAGTAAAAGCAAAAGCGGTGAACCTCTCAGGCCATCAGCCTGGATTAGTCGCTTACGCACGAAATTGCCAGATTGGCCAATATTGGAGGCGAAGCCCGATACGCATTCAAACCAATCTGACCCACTACGAGAGGCGGTCACAACCGTTAACCCTGAGATTGCATTGCCAATCAGCATGTCTCCTAGTGCATATAAAGCATTAAGAGATTGTCCTTATCGTTACTACGTCCGTAGCATCTTGGGCTTACGTAAGGCAAAAGAATTCGAAGAAGGCTTTGATGCTTCATTGGCAGGGCAGGTTTTGCACGCCTTGTTAAAGAACTTCTTCCAAGCATTAAAAACAGAAGAGCAAAAAAACCATTCAAGGATTCATGAAGGTGAGGATGCTCGTCGTGAGTGGATGCAAGAGCATCTCATCAAGCATTCAGAAAAAGAGTTTGAGCGCTTGATTAAGGGTGATGCCAGAGTCACCGGTACTTTGCGTGATTGGCAAAAGCAGATTCCTAGCTTTGTAGATTGGCAACTCAAGCGCGAGGCTGAAGGTTGGCAGTATCACGATGCCGAGTTGCCAGTTGGATTTATGGTGATGCTGACTGATCCCGATGGCGTGCAAAGAGAAATTGAGATTGCGGGGCGCGCTGACCGCTTTGACGTGAATGTCAATAATTCCAATGCCGCGGCAGTCATTGATTACAAGAACCAAGGTATCGCCAAAATCAAGAAGCGAGCAGATCACCTCTTGGATGATCCTCAATTGCTCATCTACGCCCGCGCCGTCAATGAGAATGCCGTTGCAGCACATCTTCCTGGTCGCACCATCGAGCAAGCTGAATGGGTGTCATTAAAAGCGGATCTCAAGAAAGCCGATGACAAGATTGTGAGAGCGCATCCGGTTGAACAGATGCCAGAGATGATGGAGCAATTTTCAGAGCAACTCAATGAGGATCTGGAAGTCTTATGGGCGCGCAAGCCCATGAAAGCGTTTGCACCGGATAGCGTTTGCCAGTATTGCGAAGCCAGGGGCATTTGCAGAAAGGGGATGTGGTGAGCGATAAGTTTGATTACGCCGTAGCCTGCAACCCGCATAACTCAGTGATTGTTTCCGCTTGTGCGGGCAGTGGTAAGACCTGGCTATTGGTCGCACGCCTGGTGCGCCTATTGCTGGCTGGTGCTAAACCTCAAGAGATCTTGGCGCTGACCTTTACCCGTAAAGCCGCCCAAGAAATGCGCGACCGCCTATACGGCTTGCTGGAACAGTTTTCTCAAATGACTGATGAGCAACTCATTCATGAGCTCACAATGAGAGGATTGAACGATGCGGAAGCGAAGAAGTTGCTACCGCAAGCAAGGGCGCTGTATCTGAAGGTATTAATGAGCCCCCAATCGATTGTGATTGATACCTTCCATGGGTGGTTCGGTAGACTTCTCGGAGCGGCGCCAATCTCCGCAGAAGTCCAGCCTGGATTTAATCTCCGTGAAGATGCCAAGCGCCTACAAGAAGAGTGCATGCAAGATTGGTGGGGCGATTTACCTGCTGATCTGAAAAAACACTATGACGTTTTACTCAAAGAGTTTGGCGCTTTTGAGACTGACAAGTTCTTGATGGGTAATTACAGCCTCTTTAAGCAAAGAGGTGCTTGGACATTCTTCTTGGCCTCTTGTAAAGCTAAGGGCATTAGTCCGGTCGACGCTTTAGCGCAATGCTTACCCAATTTATCGTTGCCAAACCCGCTAGAAGAATTTTGGCGACGCCCTGGCACCAAAGAAGATTTACAAGTGATGCTTGAGTGCTTTAGTAATGGCACCCCTGGTCAAAAGAAAAGTGCGCCATTTATTCAGAGAGTCATTGCACTTCATGCAGCAGGTGGTTCCGTGATGGAGATTGCGGATCAATGGCAAAGCTACTTCTTAACCAAGACTCTGACACCACTAAAAGATATTGCGACGATGTCGGTACCTATGCGGGATTATCTGGCTGCGACTGGTGGCGATCCGTTGCAGATCACCTCTATTCGTAATGCTTGGGTTGATGCATATGAGGCATGGTTCTCCTGGAAAAATGATCAAGATGCTTATGCGATCAATGCCGCTTGGTTTGCGATGAGCGAAGCAATGCTGGGGCACATGCAAAAAGCTAAAGAGTCGATGCGTGTACGTGACTTTGATGACCTAGAAATTGGCGTGAGCCAGTTGATGGCCGATCCGGCTAATGCCGCTTACTTGCAAGCAAGGCTAGATGCGAAGTACAGTCACATTCTGATTGATGAGTTTCAGGATACCAATCCACTGCAATGGCAGATTTTGCGTTCATGGCTGGAGGGTTATGGACAAGATGGCTCTCGTCCAAGCGTCTTTATTGTCGGAGATCCCAAGCAGTCGATCTATCGCTTCCGCCGCGCTGACCCAAGATTGTTCACTAGTGCAACTACTTTCCTGGAGTCGACTTTGCAGGCGAAGTATTTGGAAAAGAACACCACCCGCAGAAATGCGCATGCAATTAATGATGCGGTGAACGATATCTTTTTAACGGATGCAGTTCCACCGAGCTATGTATTTGCCAAGCAAGATACTGACTGGAAAGCACCATTAGAGGGTATTGCTGAACAGGAGTTTGCCGCCAAGGGCGAGGCGATGTTATTGCCACTCATTGAGCGTACAGAGCAGGACCAAGCTGAACGCACTGGTAGTGCTCTAGATAATCCTATTGAGGATTCAGGGCTGACTGTCGGAGTACAGCAGCGTTATTGGGAAGGCCAACAAGTAAGTCGCTTGATTCATCATATTTTGGCAACACGCCAAGTAATTGATAAAAAAGATGGCAAAGAGTATTGGCGCCCAGCAAGAGCTAGTGACTTTATATTGCTCGTCAAGCGCCGCGCCTACTTGCCGCAATTTGAGCGAGCACTGCGCGAAGCAGGCTTGGCTTACGATAGTTCTCGCTTAGGCGGCCTCCTGAATACTTTAGAGATCGACGACTTAATTGCCTTGCTCACTGTCTTAGTATCCCCAAGGCACGACTTGCCACTAGCGCAAGTGTTGCGCAGTCCCATCTTTAGCTTTACCGAGCAGCAAATGCAGGAGCTCAGCAGCCATGTGGGCGACAGTTACAGTCAAAGCGAAAGCCAAACTCAAACCAAATCATCTTGGTGGGATGCCTTACAGAGTAGCTTCGATGCTCCTATACAAAAGGCAGCACGCTATTTAGAGCGTTGGAGAGGTCTAGGTGAAGTATTGCCCGTACACGACTTGCTTGATCTCATCTACCAAGAGAGTAATTTACGAGTCAGTTATGCAGTGGCCTCCCAAAATTTAGCACGTGCGCAGGTGTTGGCTAATTTAGATGCCTTCTTGGAGCTTGCCTTAAATCAAGATGGTGGTCGCTATCCGAGCTTGAGTCGCTTTATCGAAGAGATTAATGCGATGCGTCGGGGTGATGATGACGAGACCCCGGATGAGGGCGATGTAGAGGCTGAGGCTGACGACGACATTGGCGAGGTGGATCTCGATAGCGAGATGTCGGAGGAAGACCAACATAAGCGCGTGCGCTTAATGACTATTCATGGGGCTAAAGGTTTAGAGGCGCCATTTGTGATCATGCTCGATGCCAACCATACAGAGTGGAAAGCACCCAATCGTGGCGTACTACTTGATTGGTCTCCAGATGAGACGAGTCCAAGCCATCTGTCTCTGTATACCGCAAAGTCTTTGACAGAGAAGCGTGCAGCAATCTACTCAAAAGAGAATGAAGTTAGTGAGAATGAAAATTGGAACGTCCTGTACGTAGCGATGACTCGCGCACAGCAAGGCTTATGGATTAGTGGCGTCCAATCTCATATCAAGGACGGCATTAGCCAAAAATCTTGGTATGGCAGAGCGCTTGCGGCAGGCATGGAGACCTTAGATGCTGCCCAGTTAGGCGAACTGCCACCTCAAGAACAGGAGAAGGTGGATTCCAATGGTAGCGAGCCATTTCAGATAAATCATTTCCAATTGTCATGGGATGCAGCCAAACAATCTCATCAGGAAACGATTGCCAGTATTGAAAGTGGTGCTCTAGCAATTGCTGCAAAAGCAAAAGAGCAGGCGCAAGCCATAGAGCAGCCCGATCCAGAGATTTTGGAGGAGGGAACGCATTTCCATAAATTACTAGAGTTCTTAACTGTGCACTCAGGTACGCAGGTAAAGACAGAAATGCCAAGCGAGCAAGAATTAATGGATTGGCTCAACATCGATCAAGAACAGGCCAAAAAACTGACTGAGCGCGTTCAGGTTGTTATGAATACACAAGCGCTCCAAAAGTACCTCACCGAAAACCAGTGGGTTCAAGCTTGGAATGAGATCGATATCGCTGATAAGGAAGGCAAGGGCTTCCGCTTAGATCGCCTAGTAGAGTTTGATGACCACTTGGTCATCCTCGATTACAAGCTCACCATTCCTGAAGCAGGTAGCGAAGCGCATAACAAATACCGTGCACAGCTCAATAACTACAAACAAGAGCTAACCAGAATACGTCCGGATAAGCCAAATAAAGCCTTTTTAATCTCTGCAAACGGTGAGATGAAAGAGATTACTTAAGCTTGGAGGCGTTTGTTTTTGTGGTGGTTGGCGTATTGGCTTTGTGATCTATGGGGTTGCCGCGACCGCGAATCATCGTAGGTCTAGCCTTTTCCCACTCTTCATCAGTGAATGGAATGGAGTCTGGATCTTCCAGTGCGGCTTTGGTGATTGCCGCATCTTCTGCAGCGCTGTGTCTAATGATTCTTTTCATGTGCTCAGGATAGCTAATTTCAGGCTTTACCCCCTTGAAATCAGCTCTAAAGACCCTATATAGGTAGGGAATAGTAATAATCCCCAAACTAGGGATAATGAAGTTCACACGAAACATCCTACAAGGAGTCCTGATGACAATTCGTAAAGTAATTAATTTATTTGTTGGCGTATTCGCAGCAGCGGTACTGTTAACTAGCAGCGCAGCATTTGCCGAGGCAACTTTGCCTGAGGTGTATCAAGCCGTGCAATCTGGGCAGATGGCTAAAGCCGATGCCATGATGAAAGAGGTTTTACAAAACCATCCTAATAGCGCTAAAGCGCACTACGTAGCTTCCGAGCTTTACCTGAAAGAGGGTAAGTTAGAAGCAGCGCGTAATCATTTCATCAAAGCGCAAAACTTAGCGCCCGGTTTGCCGTTTGCTCAACCTGAGTCTGTGCAAAAACTCCAGATGCAATTAGCCAGCACTCAAGTTGCACCTGCTGCCAGTCAGACATCCATTTTTAGCAATCCGCTCTTTTGGGGTTTGATTGCGATCTTGGTAATTGGCGTCATGATTGTGATGAGACGTCGTAAGGCTGAAGCAGTGCAGGTCTACAACGCACCAAGCGCTGGTTATCCTGGCACTCCAGGTGGACCAGCTGGTTACCCAGGTGGCCCTGGCAATCCTGGATATCCTGGAGCGCCAGCTGGTGGCATGGGTAGTGGCTTGATGGGTAGCTTAGCTACTGGTGCTGCATTAGGTGCGGGTATGTACGCTGGTCAAGCATTAGCGAGCAATCTCATGGGTGGGCGCGATGGTGGCCATTCAAACGCTGACCACAATGCGAACTCCAACATGAACCAAGTAGGTGGTCCAGCATCGTTAGATCCTAACTTTGGTGTACGTGATGCCAGCTCCTGGGATGATGGTGGCGCAAGTTCTTGGGATGACAGTGGTGGTGGCGACTTCATGAGTGACGTTTAAGGGTCGTGAACCGTTTGGCGGAGATCATCGAAGTAGGGCATGTCTGGTTTTATCGGGCAAGCATCTACACCTCGAATGCTTTCTTAGATGATCCAGCTATTTTGGCATTTGCCTTTTGCTAGCAATCCGCCAGCTAGCTCAGTTGTATTAACCACCTTCGGGTGGTTTTTTCTTGCTCAATATTTAGGCAAATAGCTCAAAAGCAACAAAAAGAGCGTCATTTTTAAGGTTTTTACATATACTGTATAAACATACAGTATATTAATACCTATGACGACTCAGATGACCCCCTCAAAAGCGACCTTAAGCCAGGCCCCACAAGCCTTAGCTGCTCATGGTGCCTATGAGTTCAAGCTCCTGAGTCACCGTATTTCGGCAGGATTTCCGAGTCCAGCAGCCGATTACGCTGAGGAAGGGTTGGATCTCAACAGCTACCTCGTTCAAAACAAGCCAGCCACCTTCATGTTCACCGTAAAGGGTGATTCGATGATGGGCGCGGGCATTTGCGACGGCGACAAAGTTGTAGTCGATAAGGCCCTCAAGCCAAAACATAAAGACATCGTTGTTGCTGTAGTGGATGACGAGTACACCATCAAGCGCCTCTATCAGTTGCGTGGCAAAACCGAGCTCCAGCCAGAGAACCCAAACTACCAGCCCATTACTTTTAATGAGAACAGCCAGCTCCAAATCTGGGGTGTGGTAGTTGGAGTAGTGCGCAAGTACAGCCACGCTAGCAGCAGAAACGGTAAATCGATATGAGCACTATCAATCAAGCCGGCCAAACCAATCAACTTTTCGCGCTCGTGGATGTGAACAACTTCTACGTCTCTTGCGAGCGTGTGTTTGCACCGAAGTTAGAGGGTGTGCCAATGGTAGTACTCTCTAATAACGACGGTTGCGCAGTTGCGCGTAGTGCAGAAGTCAAAGCCTTGGGTGTAAAGATGGCAACCCCATGGTTTCAGATGAAAGACCTGGCTAAGCAACATGGCATCCAAGCTTATTCCTCAAACTACACCTTGTATGGTGATATGAGTAGCAGGGTAGTAGAGGTCTTAAGAAGGTTCACGCCCAATCTCGAGGTCTACAGCATTGATGAGAGCTTTCTACAAATCGAGACCGTACTCAAGCAATACGCTGATCCAACTAGCTTAGGCCAAATCATCAAACAAGATGTTAAAGACACGACAGGCTTGCCGGTATGCGTAGGTATTGGTACTAGCAAGACGCTCGCTAAGTTAGCCAATCACTTAGCTAAAAAACATCCTCAGTTTGCTGGCGTATGTGACATCAGTTCCATGCCTAAAGAAGCGCTCTATCAATGGATGGCAGAGACGGCAGTAGGTGAGGTATGGGGTATTGGTGGCAAGACTGCCAAGAAGCTCAAGGAGCTCAAGATTAATAGCGTATTTGATCTAGCGCAAATATCACCACAAGCGATGCGCCAACAATTTGGTGTGGTGATTGAGCGCATTTGCTACGAGTTGCGTGGCGTATCTTGCTTGCAGCTCGAAGAAGTGGCTCCAGCTAAACAGCAGATTATTTCTTCAAGAAGTTTTGGTAAGCCAGTGACTTCAATGGAAGAGTTGGCTGAGTCTGTTGCTACGCATGCTGCAAGAGGTGCTGAGAAACTTAGAAGCCAAAAGTCCGTCACGGGCGCGCTCACTATTTTTGTGCAAACCAACCCACATAAGCCGTTTGAGCCACAACACCACCAAAGCATCACAGTAGTTCTGAGTGATCCCAGTGATAACACCCTAACGCTCACAAGCGCTGCATTAAAAGGGCTAAAGCAAATCTACAAGACGGGTTTTAAGTACAAGAAAGCAGGCGTCATTCTCAATCTCTTGGCTGACAAGCCCACCATGCAGCAATCACTATTTGATGACATAGAGGTCAAAGGCAAGTCTGCTGGACTCATGAAAGCGATGGACTCAATCAATAGTCGCTTTGGTAATGCCGCTATCAAAACCGCAGCATCTGGAACCAAGCAAGACTGGCAAATGAGATCAGGCAATAGATCACCGAACTACACCACGCAGTGGGATGAGTTGCCTGTAGCACGATAAACAATTAATTAAGTAACCAAGCAAAAAGTAAACAAGGAGAAATCAAATGGAACTATTAAATAACTTCAACGGCATCTCACTCGCAATCATCATGATTTTGTCTTACTGCGCAGTACTGAAAAGCACTAAGCGCAACGAGCGTAGTAATACCCAAGTATTCAGCCGTAAGTACCAGTAAGCAGCAGCTGCCTAGAAGGGGAATAAGGAAATCACGGATTCCTTATTCCCTAGCAAAGGCAAAAGTCATCAGAATTACCCTACACAAGATAGGTGTAATGAGATTATAAAAATGTCATAAATGTGGATAAAATCCAGACATGATCGATGACAAGCAAACCTACATAGATAAAAAACTACGCCCACTACCACGCTGGATATTTATGTCCCGCTGGTTGCAGGCGCCGCTCTATATCGGCCTCATTGTTGCGCAAGGCGTATACGTTTGGCAGTTCTGGTTAGAGCTGGTTCATCTCATTAGCATGATGGCAGATAAGTCGATGACTGAAACTGCCTTAATGCTGGTAGTACTTGGCTTGATCGATGTAGTGATGATCTCCAACCTATTGGTCATGGTCATCGTTGGTGGTTGGGAGACCTTTGTTTCTCGTTTGGAATTAGAAAACCATCCAGATCAACCAGAATGGCTATCACATGTAAATGCTGGAGTGTTAAAGGTCAAGCTGGCAACCGCCATCATTGGTATTTCATCAATCCATTTGCTCAAGACTTTCATCAATGCAGCTTCCTATGATGAAAAAACCTTGATGTGGCAAACCTTAATCCACATTACCTTTGTGTTGTCAGCAGTAGCGATTGCTTATACAGAAAAGCTAGTGACCTCAGCGCATAAGCAACATTAAAACTGAAGGTAATAGCTAAGCCTGCAAGGCCTTGCGAAGGTATTCAGAAACATTATCCTGACGAAGCATCCATTGCTTGTAGTCAGATGGTACCTGGCTAATCAGTTCACCTTTGTGCTTGCCAAAAGGCATGATCGTCGGAATGCGAGCCTTCTCAGACATTTCCCACAAAGCATCTAAAGAAGCAGGGTGCAAGCGATCAATAATCTGCCCCAAAATCTTGGAGCAGATCCACACATCTGCTAATGCACTATGGGCATCACGCAATTGCTCTCTAGCAGTTGCTCTTTCAAAGTAATAGAGCAGGGCGCTTTGGGTATGGCTATCTAACTCAGGCCAGAGGCTGCGAGCCAACGCAAGCGTACAAATACGCTTGACCTCAGGTTTACCAATAGCTTCCCAGTCAAAATCTACGCTATGACCAATGATGTATTTAGTGCCGCCAGGCAATCTAAAGGAGCTGCTAGCGGGGCAATTAACCAATTCCTCATCCATGATGTGGTGAGTCGCTAAAGCACCCAAGCTAATCGGCTTACCAGGGTTATAACGCTGCACCCAAGGGTTGCCCACGGCAAGTGGATTGATCGAGGTAACCTCTAAAGAAGCAGCCTCAATGATGACGGCATCAGTCTTATCAGTTGCTTCTACATCAAAAATAATGGCTTGGGACATGGTTTTCTTGGATTTAAGGTATTTGAGCGGTTATTGTGCCCTATGGGCGCTATTAAATTTCCCGGCTAATTACATCTAACTGGACAATTTCAAATTAAATTTAGTAAATTTTATTGACTGATTGCTTAACCCAATGTAAATTTAATTTACTAAATAAATTTTAATATTTAGTAAATATCTAATGAGGAAATGGTCATGTCAAGTCAAGCTATGGTGCAACTTGCGTTAAAAACTCTATCCTGCAATCAAAAGGATCTAGCTCTAAGGTTAAAAGTATCTACCACTCAAATCAGCAAGTGGAAAAGTGGCGAATACATGTCACTTGAGATGAAGCAGAGGTTCGGCGAGCTAATTGGGATTGGCGGCATGGACCCCACTTTTGTTCTCAAGGCTGGATCTCTTGAGGGGGCTGAGAGGTGGGAAAAGCTAATTGCATATTTAGCTACTTATGCTCATGAAGAAGGCGATGGTGTTTACAACAATAAAGATGCACTTATAGATGAGCAGGGGTTGCTGGGGAGGGAGATTTTCAGAATTTTTGAGCTAATGGGTGTGGAGATTCCAAAAGCATTCCCAGCGGATTTATTGGTTAAAAATGGGTACTTAGATGCTGATGAAGAGACTATTACGTCAATTCATCAGCATCCACTGGTCGAGATTATTCTCCAAATATTTTCTTCTTTCATACATGTCAATGATTTCTATAAGGCTTACGTATTCGATCTGATCTTCGCAGAAGATATTGGATTATTTGAATCCGTCGGTGGCGAGATTGATGCCCATCTGATGCATTTGGCCGCTAGTAAAATTGAGGTCGATTCAAAGCTCGCACCCCAGTTTCAAAAATTCAAGCTAAAAGTTTCGAGGGATTACGAAAAGTGGATTGAAGTTATGAAGGAGATGGTTTTTGAATCTGGAAAACCACTAAAAGCAGAGCTAATGGATTTGGTGTACAAAACCGATATAGAACTCGCAAACAAGGCTGAGCAGGAGGCATGGGGTTTTGCCGCGCACAAAAGAATACACCCCGATATTTATATGAATGAGCTTCTTGTAGGCATGCGAGTTATTCACCAGGTTCTTCCAAGGATTATGGAAAAAATTGGGATTGACGATTTTGAATTAGATCTTTCGGAGCTTAGAAACCAATGATGTTTGGACGGCTGCCGCCCCTTGCTTTGTCAGACAGCCTGGTGGGTCAACGGGGAAATAAGAAAGTAGTTATTAAGTTATGTACCTCTTCATGCTAGCTGAAGAATTCTCAAAGTAACTTTCGATAACGTGATGAATGCCTTCAAGTGCGCTGTTTGACACAGCCAGGCGCTATAAATCTCATGACATTTGAATAACTAAAGCCATTTAGATCGGCCACTTGTAAAAAAGGGGGTGGATGAGCCCGACCCCCGGCACTGACAGAGTTGGGTTTGGCTGCTTCGTTCCCGACCTGACCAGGTTATCCAAACCGCCATGCGGGGAGGCCCATCCAATTCCATTTTAGCTTGTTAGAATGTAATACATGACAGCATTGGCTTTAGCCCGTTCGTGGCGCCCTAAAACTTTCTCCCAATTGGTAGGACAAGACCATGTGGTTAAGGCATTAACCCATGCCTTAGACCAGGGTCGACTACACCACGCTTGGCTCTTTACAGGTACTCGCGGGGTCGGAAAGACCACTATTGCCCGAATTATGGCCAAAGCCCTCAATTGCACCGGGGAAGACGGTCAAGGTCGCATGACCTCAGAACCCTGCGGAAAATGCCCAGCTTGCCTAGAAATCGATGCCGGTCGCTTTGTTGACTATATCGAGATGGATGCTGCGAGTAATCGCGGGGTAGACGATATTGCTGCTCTATTAGAGAAGGCAGCCTACGCCCCAAGTAATGCACGTTATAAGGTCTACATGATTGACGAGGTGCACATGCTCACCAATCATGCCTTTAATGCCATGCTCAAGACTCTCGAAGAGCCGCCTGAACATGTGAAGTTCATACTTGCGACTACTGATCCACAAAAGATTCCAGTAACTATTCTGTCACGTTGCTTGCAGTTCAATCTCAAGCAAATGCCAGTACCGCTTATCGTTGAGCATTTAGAAAAAGTACTCGCCGCAGAAAACGTCGATTGCGAAACCAATGCACTACGTGTTTTAGCTAAAGCAGCACAGGGTTCGATGCGCGATGCTTTATCTCTCACCGATCAAGCAATTGCCTATGCTGCTGGCAAAGTATCTGAAGAAGCAGTGCGTGGCATGCTCGGCACATTGGATGATGCTTATCTCATTCGCATTCTGGATGCCCTGATTGCAAAAGATGGAGCGACATTGCTGGCTATCTCAAATGAGATGGGTGAGCGCAGTATGTCTTTCTCATTAGCACTGGCAGATCTATCAAGTCTCATTCAGAAAATCGCTGCCGCACAAATTGTCCCAGAATCTGTTTTAGAAGATTGGCCTGAAGCAGCAGAGATTCGTCGCTTAGCTAGTGCACTGACAAAAGAAGAAGCGCAACTCTTCTACCAAATTAGCATTACGAGTCGTCCAGATTTATCGCTTGCTCCAGATGAACAAACTGGCTTTGCCATGACGCTCTTGCGCATGTTGGCCTTTCGTCCCGGAAATGAAACTCCAGGCAGAGTAGGGAATTCAGCGCCGCCAGTAGCATCAGCTCCAAGACCAGCAGCTCCGGTAAATCAAACTGCTGCTCCAGTTAGGTCTTCAGCACCTGCACCTACAGCATCCGCTCCAGCTCCAGCTTCTGCACCAGCAGCGACTGCATCTGCAGCCAATCGTCCAGACTGGCATGCCTTAATGCGTCAGTTGCCGGTTAAAGGTTTGGTTCAGCAGTTAGCGTTTCAGACAGAGTTGCAAGATTGGGAAGATTCACCAGCAGGCGTGCGCGCTACTGTTGTGACGCCAATGCCGCAACTGGCTTCCGAAGCTTCTGTTGGTCGTCTCGCTGATGCATTAACTGCACACTTCGGTAAACCAATCAAAGTAGTCATTGAGAAGGGTGAAGTTGAAGGCAAGACAGTAGCTAAAGTCGATGCGCAGATTCATCAAGAGAAAAGACAAAACGCAGAGCAGATGATTGCTCAAGATCCATTTATTCAGCAATTAGAAAAAGAGTTTGGAGCCAAAGTCGTTGGTGGTTCTGTGAAGC
>JACCDY011196299.1_pt1 | contig 17931 bp, 15 predicted proteins | sample 7446391 | NCBI WGS metagenome assembly JACCDY01 (sample SAMN15323451, study PRJNA562643) | freshwater metagenome | isolation source: river surface water | place: USA:Blue River Watershed | collected 2017-08-18
ATCTTGTGCACCTTTTGAAACATAGGCTGAAACATAAACACCACTATAGAATTTTTTGTCATTAGGATCAAAATATTTATCTTCTTTAAAAGAAACGATCTTGCCAACTGCTGATGGCTGATGCATTTCACGAATATTACCACGAAACTTTGCAAAAGCCTTCATTGATGCTTCTGATGTAACAATATCGTTTTGCTTATCTAGATTATCTAGGGATGCAAAACCTGAGACTATACGTCTTTCTTTGTCTACCTTTGTAAGTGGCATTGATAGGCGAACATTATCGCCTTCAGTGTTCCAATGCGCCTTTGATATAATCATGGTTATTATATTATATACCCTTTTTTATTAATGTATCACTATTCGGACATTTCGGTCATGTCGTCGAATTTTCTGCCCTCGCCCTTTGGATTTCTACCACTAGTGGTTGCTGCTCCGTCGGACTGATTGTTTGTTCGTTCTGTGTCCCTTTGCCTGTTTGCATTGTCATTTGCTACCTGCTCTGGCTTTGGGTCGTATGGGTCATCCCCACCTTTTCTTTGTGGCAAGCCCAAGATTTGTCTTCCTTCGTTTGGAAGCATTACCTGTGTCTTGACAAGTCTTTCGATAATTTGAGACTGTGCAATTTCATCTGTTAGTGTAAGTTCGTTAAACTTAAACTCAAGGATGTCAGTCTTTTCTCTAATAATCTTTGAGATCATCTTTTCTAGATTTCTTTGTGCAGGTCTAGCAACCTGCTCCTTGAATGTACGATCTTGTGCCAATGCTGCAGCGATTGCTGCTGAGTCAGACCCACCAATCTTTGATAGCGGAACCTGATGAGCAACAAGAATGTCATCACGATTTTGCTTTCTATATTCTTTGAAGGATGCTTCTTGGACACCGTTTTCTACTGGGTCCATCTTGAATTCTACCTTGTTGTTTTCTGAATCTCCTGGCAGTGGGATATAAAGTGTTCTGTGGTTTTGCCCCTTAAGGCCAGTCTGAAGGAATCTAAACATCTTGTCTTCTGCTTCAGCAGATAACTTTGCGCCCTTCAATGTTACAACATATCTTGGTGTTGCCTTATTCTGGAAGTAGTCGATGTTGTACTGTGATGCAAGTTGGTCACCGTGAAGAGATCCAATTGCAGACATGATATCTGGAACACCGTAAAAAGTATTTAGAGGTGAGTATTCTTTGAAATGAATAATTTCATTTGGTCTTGCATCTGTTCCAAGTGGGTTGGGATTAGTTGCTCCAAAATTACGGAAGTAAACAACCTTGTTTCCAATTACCTGAACAAAGCCATCACGTAGTCTACGCACACGCATTGTTGTAGATGGGATATGGCCAACATATCCAATTTCTCCACGGACAGTTCTTCCAATTTCTAGATAGCCATTTCCTGTTGCCTGCAAGTCTGTAAAAACCTTTTCCATAGTTGTTGTAAAAGAGTCTTCATCATTTAGTGACTCAAGCCAGTCACGCATTTCAATCTTTGCTCGTTCAATTCTTTTTCTTGCATTCTCTGCTGTCTTTGGCTCAGATGCTTCTAGTTTAAGCATTGTTCTTGCTGATACCTGGAATTCGTAACCAAGGCCAACAATGTTTTCTACCTTAGCATCAATTGCAGCATGGTTTGCAAAAGATGTATCATAGAAACTTGCAAGTTCGTAAAGATTCCAAGGTGGTGTGATTACATCAAAAAGTCCGTAGGCATTTCTATAAACAGTGCCTGAGTTAATCTCTTTAGATCTTGCTCCGTTTAGTCCAACACTCTCTGCTCTTGAACTATCAATGTATCCCTGACTTACTTCTGTTTTTACAAGGCGAGAGGTTCTGCGCTTAAAGTTATTATCCAAACCTTGCAAATCTTTAAGAACATCCCATGTTTGATTAAATGGATCCTGCTTTGCAAAAGTATCATCTTCTGGCAATAGGTTATCTGTTTTTGCTCTAATTACAAAGTCTTTATCTTCACTCATTAGTCATCACTTCCATACTTTGCAATAGTATCCTTTGCTGCCTGAACAGCACCAAGGTCATTCATAGATGGAATCAAGCCTGCAGCAAGTCTTTCTTTTTGCTCAGAGTATTCTTCTTCTGAAATTCTAGTTAAACCTGGTACGAAGACGCACTCTCCATCTCCTTCATCCCCATAATATTTTGCAGCCTCTTTGAGTTTAGAGATCTGAAGAATGTCGCCCTTCATTGACTCAATATTTAAAACTGATCCATTTCCGTCTGTAAACCACTTACCGTTGGCCTTCTTGTATACATAAAGACCCCAATCATAATGCTTTTCAATAATTTTTGCACGTGACTCACCCACTTGCCCCTTCATTTTTGGCAGTTGCTTACGCTTTTTAGGCTGTTTTTCCATGTTCATATACATAAGTATACCATATTAGACTGCATCAACAGTGGTTTGTTGCGATGTTATACCCTTGTAGACATTATATTCGTACTCATTGATCTTAAAAACCTTTTCACTATCAACGATAATCTTATTAGTTCCAGTATAACTCTTGTAGACTGTTCCTGGATCTACTCCATAGTAACTGCTTGAGGCAAGAATTAAAACTCCATCCCAGATGTAGGAGGAGGACTTCCAGTAATCCCACTCAAGGGTTAGTGGGTTAGCATATTTTACTGCAAACCATGGTCTTACCTCTACCTGCTGAACCTCTTGAAGGTTTGTTGACTGGTAGTAAGAGATTGTGTTAAACGTAAGTGGACCGTTCAGATTTATTGACCCAACCCTATTGGTAAAGTCTAAAACATTTGGGAACGAGATTCCAAGGAATCCCCATTCTTTTACTGTAATTACTGGCTCTTTTACAAGTTTTCCATTCCAGTAAAAGGATATTCCGTCTTCTAGTTTTCCAGTTTTTGCATTTATAGCGTAGATCTTTGCTCTTTCTCCAGTTGGATGAATTGCAACCATGTAAAACTTTATATGAGTGTTCTTTGACTGTATCTCAAAAATTTCTGTTGCCCCATATGGGAATGCGTCCTTGTCATATCTAATTGCTGCCTGTAGCGCTAGAACCTTGTAGTTATCTGACATGGTTTTGTTAATTGGAATCGATAGTCCACGATTGATAAGTGGATCATATTCTCCCTTTAACTCTATTCCCGTATATCTGGTTAAATACAAATATGGAGAACTTCCCTTATAAATTGTAAAGGGGTTTCGCTCCTTATAGTCGTAGTAAAATCCTGACTTCTTGTATGGGTAGATTTCATTTCCAAATCTTGTTCCTATTGGGTTTGGAGAGGTTGAGTTAAATGCTTGAGATGCATACTCTAGGTTTCTTATTTTAATTTTATTCTTAAGAATACCTTTAACATTAAAATCTATATGAGTAACTAAAGCAAGGTCGAGGGTTCTTGCGTCTGACGGAGGATAGATAATCATATTATTAACTACTTCATATCTCGTATTTAACCAACCTTCTCCTGGAACCACAATGGAGTCGTTAGATGGCCTTTCTGTATTTATGAAATTTGACTCTGGAAGGTTTGCACCATTCTCAATATACTGAAATGTTATATACGACTTGACTAAAGAGTTAGATGTATCATACTTGTAATTCTTATATGCTCTATTCTTTAAATCGCCATAATCTAAATACCCAGTAAACAACTGATTATCCAATGAAGAATAAGTTCTTTGGGTTGGAATGTTGTAGGCATCATAGAGTTCTGAGTATGTCCAAGATCCAATCCGCTCTTCTTCAACAAAAACAGATGGTGCTGGATAGTTGATATTAAACTGAATTAAATCTAGATCATAGTACTCCTTACCCTTCTCATCCTTTACGTATTGTGAAAAATATGTCAATGGGATATAGTCTTCCCAGTATCCCTGGACATCTATATCCAAAGTATAGTTGCCAAAATATTTCACCGCTGACAGTGTGTAACTTGCAGTGTGATCCTGAAAACTTTCAACAGGGTACAGATCCCCAGTTCCACCATCTATCAGAGTATCCCATTCTGCTGGATTGCTTCCAAAATAATCATCAAGTGAGTTGTACTCGACATCTGGTGTATTTAAATACGATTCAAATATATTCTCATTATAGATTGGAACTCCTCTTTCATTAAAGAGGTACTCTATCTTCTTGTGATTTCTTGATGTACAAAATCCTACCTTATATATATTCCCTGTAAACGTTTCTGTGAGATCAGACTTTCCACCAACATATAACTTTAATGTATTAAGGTTTCCAAAAAACGAAGAGACGCTTCCTCCAAAGTAGGAAGAAATCTTCTCTACATCTACTCCTACGGGAATCATTTCTCCAACTACTATAGACGTAACCTTAGAGACAACCTCTTCAATTCCTCTATAATTTAAAACATAGCAAATCTCTGTTCCATTTGTTGCAATTTCAAAATAGTCTTGAGTGTTTGCTGATTCAAGCCTAAACAGTGTTTGCTTGGTTGTTGGCTCAGATAAGAACTTAAAAGAGCCATAGAATGATCGAGCCTTTTGGTTTAGAAAGTTGAGGTTATCAAAGTACATGTATCCTGCGTTGCCCAAAGAAAAGTATAACTCCCCTGATGACTGCTCATCACCAAGTTCAGCATATAAATTCTCAACCGTATTATCGAGCAAAACAATTTCTGGCAAACTATAGTCTGGTGTGCAGAGCATGTTATTCTCTACTTTAAGGTTATCAACTAAAGCCTGACTCCACTTTCCAATATTTGGATATGAGTAGTTGTTTGTATAGTCTGCAAATGGGTAGTCTATATATACGGATGATCCACTGTAAGCCTGATTGATTCCCTCTGGAAACTCAACACCCTGTCCATAAATAAACCTCTTCTTTGCCAAAACAAGTGGTACTTGGTAAGTATAGACTGCAATACAATCAAGTTCGACTGGAGCAACATCGTCATAAGCATAAAACCCAATCCAGTCTTGATCTTTTCCTGATTGATTAAGTTTTGATGGTAGTGACAGTTCTGATGTAATATAGTTAAGAGAGATAACTTCTTCTCCATTGATAAGCATTGATGCATAATTTTCTGAAATACGTATGTGCATTAGCATAGGTCTTGCCCATTCACCTACATAATAAGATCCAGTATTCGATCCAACCTTTAGTGTTAGGAATGGACCATCAACGTAAACTCCATCTGTTGATCCGATTGGACCAATTACCCTTTTGATACTTGCTGCATCTGAGTTTATTCTGATCCACGCTTCTAGCGTGTATTCTTTATATTTACCCTCTTCAGATAAAAATCCTAGACCTGGAATAATTAATGATGGGTTCTCGTAGTTTGGTAATAGTTTGGTAAGATTTGATGCACCGTACACAAGCGGAATTCCAGTATTTTTAGCAAGCAAGGCATTATCTTTTACAATATAATAGCCTTTCTTATCTTGCAAGCCGTAAGCGCTGGCCTCAATAGCAAACGATGTAGGGAGGGCAATCTCTGATGGCAATGCTATTTTCTGAACACCAAGTGATGAGGAGTTAAACTCTTCTGACCATTGACCAACGGTGAGACCGTTAACAAGAAACTCATAGTCATCTATTGTAGATGCTCCGCCAATATAGTTAATCTTTAATACAACCCTAAACTCTGTATTATCTTCTGGTATGTCAAAGGTCTCTGAAATAAAGAACCACTTGTCCTTTACGGATGTTGTATAGGACTTTAGTCTTTGAATAGTGCTTCCGCTTGTTGTGTCGTAATATTCATAACCAATCTCAAAACTAGATGCATATGCACTTACAGAGTGAAAGAATGCGCCAACTGAAAATGTAGAAAGAGAATCGTTGAGTGATGAGAAGTTTGCAATATTATCACTTATACAGACAATCTGACCAAACTCTTCAGTTGTTAGAGTTCCTGTGAGTTTTGTTGTTTGGCTATCAATGAATGGCTCATCAGTAATTGCATGAACAACTGCTGTTCCATTGGTTATTGTCCAAGAAGTAATATCTCTATCAGACTCATCAACAAGGCTTATATAGTCTGCAACATCGTCTAGCGCCCAAAGAGCAATTGGGTGCTCTGCATATATTTTCTCTGCATACAGGTTTGATGGACTAGACATTATAAGTCTATTTTACCACAGAAGACTACTTGATTTTGATTTCGCAGTAGTCTGTTGTGCAGTATGCTTCACCCTGAGCCTCAAGATTATCTACACCGTCGTAAATTGCTCCAAAGTCAATGTGCTTCAACTTTCCGATATATCCGTTGTACTCTTCTTCAGTAATCTGAGTATATGGCTGTTGTGGATAGACTGTGTTTCCCATTGGTAGGAATGACACTGCCTTTAACTGCCCTTCGTACATATGAAGTGCTGGAGCAACATGCTTTGACTCTGTTTCCTTATCAAATGACAGGGTTACAGAGACACCGTTATCTGACCAGTACTTTTGAGCAGTTGCAGCAAGTGCAATCTTTTCAAACAGGGTAACATCCTTTTCTGATCTTGGATGACCTGACTTGATTGGAAAATAAACAACTGATGTGTTTGCTGAAACAACATCCTTTTCAATATTGTAGTTTGCTGCTTTAAATAGATGAAGCATTGGATCTGTATCTCCAAAGCGAACTGCACGAAGGAAGAAGTTTCCTCCAGGTCCCCAGTGAACTCCAGGAGTTGCACCAGAAAGAATTGATACAGAACCTGATGGCTTAACTGTTGTTACACGAATTGATTCACGAACACAGAGCCATTCAGAATACTGCTTATCATATTTACGGATTGTGTTATATCCTTCGTCCATCCATTCACGAACTGCTGGCAAGCCCTTTTGGTCTGCAAATGATGCAATACCTGTTAGAGATGTACCAATACGACGGTTACGTTGCATAATACCGTTTGTCTGCTGCCAATGTGTTGGAAGAAGAGTTACAGTCTTTCCGTAAAGATAAGCAAACTTTAATGTCTTGAGGAAGTCCTCCTTAGAGTCATGACGATTTAAGTGCACTTCTACAAGTGTACATAGTTCGTATGACTCTAATGGCTGCTCCGCACAAGGATTAAAGCCCATAACTCGATAATCTTTTCCATCTGCAGGATCTGCTAGACGACCAAAGTTACGAGCAACATCAAGCCAAATAAAGCCTGGCTCTCCATTGTTGACAATCAGATCTGTGTACTTTTCATAGTCCATTCCGACTGTTGCAGAAATTGAGTTATTTGACATCCATGCCCAACCTGGGTTCTCTGGGTCAAATGAGTTTCTATCTGGGAACACTTCTGCGTTCTTAAGATTAATAAAGTCTTCATCTCCTGCTGCACCCAAAGCAAGTGTTGCAGAGCGACGAACATTTCCTGATACCACACAAGTACCAATAAGGTTAATGATATCTGTAATAGCACGGCTATCTAGGATTTCTCCCGCTCTACCGCCGATTACCTTATCGATCTGTGTATGGAGTTGAATAAGTGGTGCTGGACCGCTGGCGACCCCTCCAAAGCCCTTAATTGGTGCTCCTAGAGGACGGATGAGGTCATAGTTAAATTTCTGAATAGGCTGATTCTGACGAAGATAAGAGTTTAGCAAAAGACGAACTGACTCCACCCAGCCTTCACGAGTGTCTGGGATATCATAAATCGCTGCTGGCTCTGTAGGAGCATAGATCACAAAACCCTTTTCCTGTCCTACTGTATCAAAACCTACACCAATACCAAGCATAAGTGCATCCATAACCCAAGCAAATAGCGCTCCTGGGTCATTCTTATCAAGATCTTTTGTAGAAACCATTGCACAGTTTTGAAGTGCTGCAGAGTTACGCTTCTCCATAGTCATGGGTGTTCCAAAAGTCCACATGCCACGACCTGGTGGGGTCCACTTCAATTCAAACATTCTCTGGAATGCTTCTTGTGCTGACTTCTGAGCCTTGTAATCATTCCATGGCAAACGGTTTTCTTTCGCATGGTTCTTTTGTACTGAGTACATACCCTCGATTACACGACGACAAACTTCATGCCAACGCTCTTTAGTTCCATCCTCCTTCACACGAGAATATGTGCGAATAAAGGTAATTTCTCCAAGGGAGTTTTCGGCTGCATCCTTAAAACCAAATGGGCTTTCCTGTGATTTGTACTTTTCTACAAAATCCTCTGGGAGTTTAAAACTAAAGAAATCTGACATGTGTTTCGTCCTTTCTAAAACGGAATAGTGTTAAGTATAGCAGAGTTTTTAAAAAAGTAAAACTCTACCTAAATCTATTGTTGAGAGTTTTACTTAAATATTTTCTTTTGCCAAAACTTAAGTCTGTAACCATTTTGAAAAGTAGACCTAACCTTCATTGCCTGCTCTTCTATAAGGTTTATATCAAAATCTTTATCTACTTCCATCTGCCACTCTTCTCTTTTAAAGGGAATAATTTGAGACATTGCAGTTCCTTGCTTTATTATTCCTTTAAAGTTCTTTTTTACTAAAAATGATAAATGCCCATCTGTGAAATACGTATCAGTATCAACAACTGCATCTATTGCTTTAAGTGGGCTTAACTCTTGATGCATAGGTGTTGTAAATAGTGTGCTGTATCCTTCTTCAGTCTTTACCATCCATGTTGGGTGGATTCTTAGGATCTTATCACAATATACTTCTTTGTCAATGGGTAAATGAGATACCTGCTCAGGACCATGTTCACTTATTAGTGCTGCTCTATACTTGTTTAGATGCCCAGGAAGTTGGACAATAAACTTTCCCTCTGTCGTATCTACATATATGTCTACTGGCACCTTTAATGTATACCCAATTGACATAGCATCGAAGAAGGCTTGACACTTTTTTACAGTAAGTTTCATCTGGCCTCTATCAGGTATTTGATCATTTCCAGCAAATGTTGGCTGATCTTTATACCAAGATGGGACATTTCTTGTTGATGGCTCTGGCAAAGGAACAACGTCTGCCAACTGCTTATACATCTGTAAAAACTTGATAGTGTTCATGTTTCTTCTTTCTTTACTTATAATTATAGCATATTAGATGTCTTGCCATTTTTCAGGATCCTGTAGGCCAAGTAGATGGTTAGGAGCAATATAAAAATACCTAATAGACTCTTCAGACTCTACAATTGTTGAATTTTTTACCCCGCCAGAAATAATTAATAAACTATTAACTGATGGCTCAAGAGTAGTCTTTTGATCATCTTGATAGATTGTTTCAAGTATTTTACTATTATTACTTAAATAGATTTTTCCATAAAAGGATAGATACTTTTTTGAGCCAGAAGTAAACAAAATATCATTGTCTTTTGGAAAAAGCCTTTCTTCTTTAATCAGTATTTTGTAATCCTGTCTTTTCTGACTTATGTTATTTTCTTTACACATAAAGCCTAAAAACTTTTGTATGGATTCAAGTTCTGAACCATCTACTTCTGTAAAAATATATTCGATCACCTAACAATCCTCTTTCCAAAAAATATATACGGATATGCTGGTTGATCAAAGAACTGCTCTCTTAGGTCTACTGCATCTTCTACTGCAGTATCTTCAACATTGTCAGTATTAAATGCAGCAGAATACATTCTATTACCAATTTCAGAACCGTACTGATGTATAAGATTTCTATCAAATAAATGTTTTAAGGCATTTGCACCATAGTATAAAGACGTTTTACCAATACCCATTTTTCTGAGATTTGGAGATACAGCCATTCTATCTGTGAGTATATTGCCACTAGAATCTTTCTTTTTCCATGTTGCATATACATCTGGGTAATCATTTAGAATATAATCGCCTACGCACACAGATCCGCTTTGGTATTTGTCATTAAAATAAACACAGCATATGCCATCCAGGGTTTTATGGTTTTCAAAAAACACATAATAGAACCATGATCCTTTAAGGTCTTCTGGATATTCAAGTTGTTTAAATCTTGACGTATCTAAAACCCTAATCATTAAAGATTAGTATTCTATTTGATAACCATCGTAGACCAAGTAGTTCTCTGTAAAGAACATATCTATTGGCTCACAGTTAATAGATACAACTTCGTGAGAAATCTCTGAGATACTTAGTTCAGGAATATCTACCCAAGCATTTTGACTTGCAGACCATAACTTGTCTGTAATCAAAAGATCTTGAGACATAATCATTTGTGCAACGCCATCTCGCTGTGTAAGCATGTAGTGAGTTCCTGAATAAAGTTCAGTTCCTATAACTACAGCAACGGTTGCGGTTGAGATTCCAATGTCCATGATTGTTGTTGTTTGATCTGCAGTAATTACAATATTTGCTGGATCATTTGTCCATGCTTCCATTTCTGCTTTTGTAAATGACATTCCTAGACCAGGAACATTAGCGGAAACAAGAACATCTCCCTTTTTGAGGTTTTGTGCTGGAACGTATCCGTCTGTAGTTAGAACTAGTGTATCCATACCAACAGACTTCGTTGAACTTCCACCTTGAGGGGTAAACCCATATGCTCCAAAGGCACCAAATGCACCGAATGCGGAGAATGCTCCAAAGGCACCAAATGCACCGAATGCAGAGAATGCACCAAATGCACCGAAGGCTCCAAAGGCGGAGAAGGCACCGAAAGCACCAAACGCACCAAAGGCACCAAATGGAGCAAATGAGAAGGTAGTTGTAACGGATCCTGATGCAGAAGATGTTCCAGAAGATCCACAAGAGTTATCTGCTCTTACTGTGTATGTCTGTGCTGTTCCTGCTTCTTGAGAAACTGTTACTGATGTAGATGAAGTATTTCCTGATTTACCGTCAGAAGATGCCCAGTAATAGTTTGTAATTGCTGAGCCACCGTTATCTGGAGCAGACCAAGAAACGTTATCCTGGTTTGCTGATGGTGATGATGCTGATGGTGCACCAGGTGTTGCTGGAACTGTTGTTGCAGTAACTCCAGAAGATGATGCAGTTAGGTCAGAGTTACCGTTTGCATTTGAAACACGACCTTGGAAGGTATAAGTTGTTCCTCCTGTAAGACCAGTAACATTAAGTGGAGAAGAAGAACCAGAGGCATTCTGGCCAGCATTTGAAACTGCATAGTAGCCAGAAATTGCCTTTCCACCAGTAGCATTTGCTGTCATAGCGACTGTAATGAGACCATCAGCAAAGCCACGACTAGAACATGTGTTAGTAATAGACCCTAGTGATGGTGCCTGTGGAACTGTTGTTGCTGTAATCTGTGATGTTGCATCAGAGTCAGCACCTCTTCCACCTGCTGCATTTGTTCCATATACCTTAAAAGTATAGTTTGTTCCTGATGCAAGACCAGTCACTGTCAAAGGAGACGATGAGCCAGTAGCAGTTTTTGTTGGATCTTCAACAGCGTATGCAGTAAAAGAATCTGCTGCGTTTGGACCAGATGCAGTAAATGTTACTGTTGCTGCGCCATTGTTGTAGGCACGATTTGTACCTACGTCTGTTGCTGTTCCTATTGTTGGTGCGTATGGCGCTAAGAAGTCATTTGCTCCCTGGCTCATTCTGCCTGCTTGTTTTGACATATCTTTCCCCTTTGGTTTTCTAAATTATTATGCTGATAGGTCTCCGAAGACCAACCATCCACTTGAAGTCTTCATCGCTGTTACAACTGAGTTTGTAGTTCTAAACTTCAAACCTGGTGTACCTACAACGCTGTTTGTTGAAGCAAATGACGCTCCTGTACCTGATGCCTGGTAGAAGTCAATTGACTGTCCAGTTGAGTATCCTGTAGCAGGAAGTGTAATCTGTACTGCTCCAGTGAGTGGAACAAACTTATCTTGCTCACCTGATGCAAGAGTTGCAGAAGATGATATTGCTGTTGCAAATGTTGTTATAGATGGAACTCCAACCTTTGTCTGTGTACCGTCTGAGAAGACGATACCAGATGATGGAGTTACTGTTGTTGCAGAAAGTGCTCCAACTGCTAGGTCATCAAGTGATCCCTGAGCAAAGTTGACAACTGAAGTTGGTTCATCAGTTACTCCCTTGAAAAGTTTCCAAGTTCCTGCTGATGCATCACGAACAAGTCCTGTGTGCTGATATGTGCCGTCATTAAAGTTAGCAACAAAACCAAGGTCTGCAAGGTTTCCTGAGTTTCCTTCACCAAGATAGATCAATGGGTCAGAAACAACAAGATCTGTTGCATTAACTGTAGTTGTTGTTCCAGTAACTGTTAAGTCACCGTCAATAGTTAGGTTTGTTTCAACAGTTACATCGCCTGTAAATGTTGCTCCTGCAAGTGATGCCTTTGCATCAAGTGCTGTCTGAGTTGCTGTTGAAACTGGCTTGTCTGCATCTGATGTATTATCTACGCTTCCAAGACCAACATGAGACTTTGTAACGCCTGATACAGTTCCTGTAAATGTTGGATTTGCAAGAGGTGCCTTTAAGTCAAGCGCTGATTGTGTAGCGGTTGTGATGTGTGTCTCATCAACCTCAAACTGTGTATCGACTGAGTTCCAAGAAAGACCAGTTCCTGCAAGAAGTGACTGATCTACTTCTGCACCATTAATAGCATTTGTAAGGTCTGTCTGTGTTACAAGATCTGCAGTATCTGCAATACCATGAACATTTGTTGTATCAAGGTTGTGGTCTGATACCTTTGTATCTGCTGCTGTTCCTGCTGCAGAGATTGCTTCTGCCTTAGCAGTTGCGATCAAGCCTGTTGCTTCTTCTACGGCTGCAGTATTTGCTTCAGAACTAGCAGTTGATGCTGCATTGTCTGCGTATGACTTGGTTGCAAGAAGTGATGTATCTGCAATACCATGAACATCTACTGTGTCTGCTGTATGTAGAGAGAGTGTTGAGGCTGCTTCAAATATTGCTTCTGACTTAGCAGTTGCTGCCTTATCTGTTGCATCCTGAGCGGCTGCTGCTATTGCTTGGTCTTTTGCTGCAGTAGCAAAATATTGTGCAGTATCTGATGCTGCATCGATTGCATCTAGTAGATTTGCATTTCCTGTTGATGCTGCTACTGCAATTGCTGCGTTAACTGCTGATGTAGTTGCTAGTGCTGCTGTGTCTGCAATACCGTGGACATTTGTTGTGTCTGATGTGTGTGCTGTTACTGTGCCAATAAAGTCAGCATCGTCACCTATTGCTGCTGCTAACTCATTAAGAGTATTAAGAGCATCAGGTGCACCGTCAAGGAGGTCTGATAGTGCTGATGAGTTAGCAAAGTAGTCAAGGTCTTCCCATGCAGTTGCTCCATCACCAATCTTAAATCTATTGTTATCGGTTTCAAAACCAATTTCACCCGCTGCTAGGGTTGGGTTTGCTGCAGTCCATTGTGATGCAGTACCTCTGCGCTGTTGCATTCTTGTTGCCATTTTATATTCTCCTTATGGGTGCTGCCCATTTACTTATCTTATTATAACATCAGTTTTTAATTGAAGTTATCTACTACGCTACCGCCATCAAATACTACTGTCCAAGTTGTTGTACTTGGTCCACCAGCATCCAAACCTGCACCCTGTGGGCTATTAAATGATGCGCCATCATAGAACTGAGATACTATGAAACCAGTTCCATCGATTGCTGTATCGTGAATGTGCTGTGGGATATTTTGTGTATCATCAATGGTAGCCTGAGTGTACCAAGAACCATTGTAGTAGAAGTTTACTCTATTTGTTAGAGTATCCAACCACTGTGTACCATTAGTTGGTGAAGAAGGAGCAGTTGAGCCAACGGCCATTGATCCTGTTAGAGAATCTACATACTCCTTAGTTGCTGCATGACTAGCAAGAGTTGGTGCCCCTACTGTTACTGCATCTCCGAATGTACCGCCGTTTGTAACGACTAACCCATTCTTGACCTTGAAGTCTTTTTCGACTGTTGCCATTTACTACTCCTTCTTCCAACTATTTTTATTTTTTAGAACTTAGTCCAGTGTTGCCAATAATGTTGCTGCAACCATAACTTCTGAAGAGTTATTTGCTGTAGTTACATTTAGGTCATACTTTGATGTTGAAGCATTCCACTCAACTGTTACTGTTGCTAGTGGCTCTGCTGAAGTATAGATTGTTCCATACTCAACAACTGCTACACCATTTGAACCATCTACTGTTGCAAGAACTTCTGTAACATGTGAGTGACGAGTTCCTCCAACTGATGCTGTTACACGAACAAGGTACTTCATGCTTCCCTCGCTTGTTCCTGCTGAATGGCATGTTGCCTTCGAAGCAGTTGGAACCTCTGTCCATGTCGCTTCTTCACGACGAACCCATGTGATATCGACTGACTCTGGCTGAATGTTTGAACCAGATACTGCATCAACTGCTCTCTGGTCTGTGAAGTAAAGGTTTGTAGAACCTTCCGCTAGGTCGTCAGTTGTAGATCCTGCAACACCGTTTTCTGCGGTAATTGTAAGTCCTGAACCGTTTCCTGTGATTGTAATGTTGCTAAGTGTTGCACCAGTCAAAAGGTCTGCTGCTGAAGTCTTAGCACGAGAATCTGTGAAGTAAAGGTTGTTTACACCCTCTTCAACATCGTCTGTGTCAAGTCCATTTACTACAGTGTCTGCATAATCCTTTGCATTTTGTTCTGCTGTTGCTGCTGAACCAATTGCATCATATGTACCTGGAAGATCAAGGTATGTGATTGCATTATCTGTGTATATGTTGGCATCTGACTCTGCATTATCTGCATATGTCTGTGCTGTTGAAAGTGCTGTTGTGATTTCTCCATTGACGTATGAAACTGCATTATCGTATGCACCCTGTGCAGAACCTGCTGGATCGTAGTTTGATGCAAGACTATCTGCATATCCTTCTGCTGCAGTTTGTGCTGCTGAGGCTGCGCCTGCTTCATCATACCAGTTATCAACAGTTGTACGGTTAATAGAAACTTCAAGACCATCTACTGTGATACCTGTTCCTGCTGTTACAGATCCTTGTCCTGAGAACTGTGTCCAAGACTGACCTGAGAAGTTGGTTATGTAGTGATTTGACTGAACCCATGATGTTGAACCATACTGAGTTCCTTCCATAACATAAACTGCTGAACCAATAAGTTCACCAAACTCATCTGCATCATCTGCACGAGTAAGTGTCCAAGATCCTGCTGTGCTGTTAAAGACATAAATACCAGCATCAGATGACTGAGTAATAAGAACTCTGTATCCGCTATCAGAATCTCCAAGTGGGTCATGGCCATCAACGATTAATTGTGATGCTCCGCTGCCAGATAGAACTGGAATTGCTGCATCATAAAGAAGGTTTACTGCTTGCTTCCAGTTAAGACCAGAAACTGCGTTATCTGTGTATGCATTAGCATTTGCCTCTGCTGTATCAGCATATCCTTGTGCTGTTGTAAGAGCAGTTGCAATTTCTCCATCTGTATAAGCATTTGCATCTGATTCTGCACTATTAGCATAACCCTGTGCTGCTGTATCTACAAGACCAATTTCTGTACTTGTCTTATATGCTGACCAAACCTCTGTTGAAGAAGATGAAGCATCATTGATTAAATCATCTGCATAGTCTTTAGCATCTTGCTCTGCTGTGTCAGCGTATGCCTGATAAGCAGTTGTGATTGCTGACTCACGAGTGTCTGTGTACGCTTTAGCGTCTGTTTCTGCTTGATCTGCATATGTCTGGTAAGCAGAAGTGATAGCAGTCTCACGTCCATCTGTATATGCTGCTGCATCTGCTATTGCTTCAGACTTTGCATTGAAAATTCTATCGTATACTGTATTTCCTGCAGTTCCATCAACTGTAGCATCACCAATGTGAGCATCAAGTCTAGACTCAACAACAATTTCATTACCTGTGTCAATAGAGCCAACGTATGCATTGGTACCAACACCACTTGTTGCAAGAAGGATGTCTCCGCCAACATTAACTCTAAAGTCATCTACTGCATCAACTCTAACGTCATCTGCAGACAGTCTGATGTCTTCGCCTGATTCTGCTGCAATTAGAAGTTCTCCATCTTCAGAGATGCTTCCTGCACCAGGAATGCTAATTGTATTTGCTGTAACTGTATCTGCTGCAAATGATCCATTTGCGTCACGCTTTACAACTGTGTCTGGTGTGTTATCTGGTGTTGCTGTACCACCAATAAGACCAACAATATAGTCTTGATCATCTTGCTTCTTTGTAAGAACGTCATAACCGTTAACTGTCGCTGTTGTACCTTCAACGATAAGACCACTCTTAATTTTAAAATCTTTATTTACTGTTGCCATTTTTATATCTCCTTTTTAATTATGCCTTAAGTCCCATACGTGCGTAACGTACAGTGACTGGCTTGATCGCAGGATCTGGAGTGACTGTTAAGGCCACGGTATTTCCAGTGCGAGAGACATTAATGGTGCCAATATTCCCATCATTGTCAATTGTTCCGTATTCGCTAACTGATACATCTGTACCGTCAACGAGAATTGTCATTTCAGTTGCGTAGAACTTATTGTCCCCTGATGTGGTCTTTGATATTGAAATAATATACTTGACCATACGCCAAACTGTAGCATCAAAGTTATCAATAACAGTTGCGTTCTCAATACCATTGATTGTATTTTCATTGTTACCTGCTGATCCTAAGTCTGTTGACTGGGCAGCAAGGGTATCAATTAAATCTTCGTAATTTTCCTGAGTAGGTCTATCTCCTGTTTGAAATAGGCTTTTTACTCCTGTAACTGATATTTTAGCCATGTGGTAATTATAACCCCTCTTTTAAAATAATATTATTAAAGAATGTAGTTGCTATAGCCAATAACCTGCAATGGGATTGCTGGCGTATTACCCAAACCAAGTGATTCAATCTGGATTGCTGTAAATCTCACTCTAAATGGAAGAACCTCAGAGATTACTGTGTTTCTTGTAAAATCTTCTACTTGAACTACTGCATAATCTATTGGAAAGATTCGTTCTGTTTTATTTTGTAGTTCGTCAAGGATTATTGCTGTTGCCATTAATCTGTTACATCTTCAAGAATCTTCATGCTACCCTGGCAAACTGTCCAGACTCTTGTTGGGTCGCTAACTTGAATATCAAAGATGTCTCCTGTTTCCAAGATGTTAGATTCTTCTGCTGTAAGCCAAACTGTAAACTCTCCAACCAAATCATCTTCATCTGCGACTGGGTATAGATTTAAAATAAGTGTTGCATCATCTGTTATTACACCAAGATCTTTGGTTTGGTTTGGACGCTTCATCTTCATTGCAATGGTCCACTCAGATGCCTCGCCTTTTAGGATAAGAGGCTGCTTGGCATCATCGGTAACATAAACCTTAAAGCCAGAGGTATCTCCACGAACCACAGTCCAAATAACTGTAGGTGGTTTATTTCCTATGTCGTATAGTGATTGAGATCCTCTTAGTGTTGCCATTGTTTTATTATATCACGCTAAACCGTCTCTGAGTGCTCCCCAGGTACCGTTTCCTTTTGCCTCTACAATTACAATGCCGTTTGTATTATGGGCATACGCACATATCCCAACTGCACCTGAGCCACCTGCTGGTCTAACATTTGTTAGTCCTCCAGATGAGCCAACATATAACACATCTCCTGATGCAAAACTTGATGTATTCAAACCTTCCATTACTCCAGCAACTACTACTATACCATCAGAGCCATTGGCAACTGTTGTCTTTAGCAAGCCAAGGATTGGAGAACTAGTTGATGGGAGTGCTTTTGCTATTGTTGTTTTTGTTGTATATCCAGTTGCGTATACTGGAACTCCTGCAGCAATAGTTGCACCACTTGTATTTGTTACTTCAATTTGAAAATATGATACGCCATATGCTGGAAGAATAGCGTCTAGGGATTCTGCTAATTTCTTTAAATCTCCATGTACATTGACTGGGGATGTTTCAAGTGGATATTTGACTCCCGTGGCTGAAAAATCGTATGTGCTCATAATAAAATAATTATACACCCAGATTTGACTTTTGGCTCAAAATTATGTTATACTTATCAGTAGACACCTACCAGGGTGTTATTGTTTTCTAAGGAGGAAACTATGATTAAATTTATCGAAAGAAACAAAGAGATCATTAGCACACTCAG